>Ga0075480_10001102_pt1 | contig 16937 bp, 19 predicted proteins | sample DEB08_DNA_7_FD_81590 | JGI IMG/M metagenome (GOLD analysis project Ga0075480, IMG submission 81590) | Aqueous microbial communities from the Delaware River and Bay under freshwater to marine salinity gradient to study organic matter... | ecosystem: Environmental > Aquatic > Marine > Coastal ... | reverse complement strand
GGTTCGTCTAAAAAACGTAAATTTCTACTATATTTTGCAGTAGAAATTATAACAGAACCATATTCAGTTGATAATGAATTATTTACAAATCATACAAAGAATATTTTAAAAAATGTAACATCAAAAATAGATATGATTTATAAACAAATAAAAAAAAATGAGGAAAGTCCCAATGCTGAATATTTGTTTAATAATTTAGATACAAAAAATAATTTTGAACGTTCATTGAAACAAATGGAAATGTTAAATTCGGTAGATACTATGAACATAGGAAATCAAAACGAATCCTATGAGAATTCAAGCGAAGAACGTGATAATAGTTAAAAGTATTATTGTAAATATGTTATGCATTCTTACAAGTAGGTTTATAAAAATAATTGTTAAAAAATGCTAGATTATCCTTAGTAATATTATTGGAATAAATTCCCATAATTCGAAGAAGTTTTTCTCTTTTATCCATAGTATTATAATTTGGTAATGTTTTCGTTATTAAATATCTACTATGAAAGAAACCGATATAATGAGGAGCAATAAAGTAAATCTCAAAGAAACGACAACGGGCAAAAATTTTAAGTATATCATCGGAACCCTTGAACATAAAATACGTCATAATAGAAGAGCAACCTTGAATTGCAAAACCAAGAGTGCACGTTTCTTTGGTGGTCTGAAATAATGTTCCAGTTGCAAAGTGAAGACCTGATGATAACGCAGGTAATAAACTTACCCATACATATAAATCGTGACAATACTCTCCCCAACAATTATATCCAAGTATAACATTGAATAAATTACCAAACATAAAAGCAAGTGAATATACAGTAAACAATAAAGAACTATTATTCAAGAATATGGAACTAAATAATACAGATTGACCTAAGTGAAGCAATTGATCTTGCCATACATCAATACTATGATTTACGCCTTTTTCTTCATCAAGGAAGGGGTATACAACGTGCGCTATTCCGTGCGCTGCAGCGAGCGAAGAGGATAAAACAAATGTAAACGAATATTTATCGCGTACACTGGTTGTAATAATTCCTGCAATAGGACCATATATAAAAAGATTGGATAATAATGTATCTTTACCAAAAATGTATACAAGTGCCATCATAGAATATACCAAAAAATTACTTGCGGTCAAAAGAGCGCCAGCATAATAAACGGGAGTTTTCTCAAAAGTCAAATCAAATATTTTGTTATGATAATCCAAGAACGACATTATTCATTTATCGAAAGTTGGTTTTAAGTGTTTTTCTTAAAACCAATTATCAAGGATTTGAATATATTACCATTCGACATTACAAAATGTATTACTACAATCGCTGTGACTTGGTCGCTGTTTACCAATTTTGGTTTTAAATACATACCAAGGGTCAATTACTTGTAATTTATGCCAAGCAACATCAATTGCGTATAACCAATGATGGTTTGTCCGTTCAAAATTTTCAATTGCGGTTTGAAAACAGTTAATCAGAGTATCATTATATCTACATTGTATCAAATATCCAGACGTTGTTTGTGCCTTAAATAATCTATACAAATTAGGATTTAATCCAGAATGATTATAATTCATTATATTACCAGATAATAAACAGACGTCCATATAAACACCATCCAAGAAAGATAATTGTTTATAAAATTCCTCTTTTGAAACAGTAAACATAAAATCGTCTTCTAATATTATAATTGTAGAATATCCGCGTTCTTTAGCTAATTTTAGAACGCCTATGTGCGATTTACCACAACCTACACCTCCAATAGTATCGTGTTTAATTGCAGAGAACCTTTCATATACAAGTTTATTATCTGGATTTGATTGTTCATAAGATATAATATCCATTTTAGCGAACTCTTCTTCTATTTCTTTACGTCTATCTGTGCGATGGTCAAGATTAATATAAAAAATACGGTCTATTTTCATTTTACTATTATAAATATGTTCTCGTTTATATTATTTTATAGAGATTATATATAGATAAAATGGAAAGAGGTTTGATGATGTTGCTTCACTCTGTGATAATCGGTGTAATCTTATATTTACTTATGGTATTCTTCCTTAACCAAAATAAGATGGTTGCAGAGAACCGTAGTATTTTGATATCAGCAGTTGTGTTAATATATATGATATTATTCGGACACGGATTGCCTACTAAAATCAATAAAATATAATTGGGTTCTCTATAATAACTATTACAAGGTATAGTTATTATATTTTCTATTGGTTTAAAAAGTGGATCCAAGAGCTCCATTTGCGGCCATAGGTTCAAAAGCTTCAGCGTAGTCTCCTCCGCCCATACCTAACGCCATACTTTCGGCAAGTTGATTATTAGGTTGTGTTGTAGTTGGAGCAGGCGGAAACAATCCATTTTGCATACCACTATTGTCTAAATTATCTGCTTGACTAGGAGCGTGTCTAACGGGTTGTCTTACGCGAACTTTTTTTTTGGTTTCTTCTACTTCTTCCTCGCTATATCCATTCCATAAATCGTTTAACCGATCGACAATAATATTAACCTTTGTGCCTACCTTAGATTGGATACTTAATACAACTACCAAAAATGCTAATATAACATTTGATAGAACAAGGTTCTCATATTTGAAACCGCTATATGTAGGGAAATAGGTTATAACACGATGTATTAATACTAAACCTACGAAAATAACGACTACTTGTATAATAATTTCTGCTAAAAGTTCTACGCTAGATTTATCGGGGTCTGCCTCCGGTATGAAACGTTGGATAGTCTTGTTTAAAACAACGACAGGAACGATACCCATAACGGCATATTGCGAAACATTAAGTAATTCGCCTTTATCTTCTTCATTATTGGAAAAAACGTGTGATAAAAAAGTTTTCTTTGAATCTTTTGTTTCGGAAAGATTTTCCATATCTTAATATAAGTTGTAGTTAGAAAATATATAAAAATAAATGAATAAAAGTAAATATAATGAAATATTTAATTGAAAGATTAGTTGACTATATTAGAGGAAAATATGATAATTGGAATAAAGACGAATCTTGTTTGAATTGTTCTCATGACGAATATCAATATTTGGATTTGGTAAGAGATATTTTAGACAACGGAACACTCGAAAAGGGGCGAAACGGAGATACATTAGTTAAATTTGGCGCAATGATGAAGTACGATTTAAAAAATGATATATTACCAGTATTAACTACAAAAAAGGTAGCAATTAAAACCTGTATAAACGAATTGTTTTGGTTTATAAATGGTTCAACTAGCAATGCAGAACTAAAAGCAAAAAATGTGAATATATGGAATGGTAATTCAACACGCGAGTTTTTGGATAGTAGAGGATTAACGGAACGTGAAGAGGGAGATCTTGGACCTGTATACGGTTTTCAATGGAGACATTTTAATGCTCCATATACAGATTGTAAAACAGATTATGAAAATAAAGGCATAGATCAATTAAAAATTATAATAGAAAATTTAAAAAATCCAGAAACTCGCTCATCACGAAGACATATTTTGACTGCTTGGAATCCAGTCCAATTAGATGAAATGGCATTACCACCTTGTCATATGATATGTCAATTTCATGTGCGGGAAAATAAGTATTTATCGTGTGCCTTATTTCAACGTAGCGGAGACATTGGATTAGGAGTTCCTTTCAATATAGCTTCTTATTCGGTGCTAACCCATATATTAGCACGTCATTGTGATTTGGAAGCAGATGAATTCGTTCATTTCATAGGAAATTGTCATATATATTCAGATCACGTTGAACAATTAAAAGAACAATTGAGGAGAGAACCAAAAGAATTTCCGAGAATTCTTATAAAAAATAAACATGATAATATAAACGATTATACTATGGATGATATAGAGTGGATACGAGAATACGATAGTCACGGAAAAATAATAATGACAATGTCCGTGTAAAAGATATCATTACATAATTTTCAAAAAGGGATAAAATATATTATTAAAAACTCATTTAGAGATGTATATAATCATTATTTAATGAGTTCTTCCTTAGCATCAGCAAAAAGACGACGTGCAGGAATACAAAGTTCTACTCCTACTCCGTCTCAAACACAACAACCGCAACAACCGCAACAACCGCAACAAACGCAACAAACGCAACAACCGGTATCAGTTAATCAACGCGCTAGAATGTCTTTGCCTCAATTAATTAATTCTATGGAAGCGAGAATTAAAGCGCTCGAATCGAATAAACCGGTAGATGACGTATCGAATAAAGAAGAGACAAAACAAGAGTTATCGTTTGATGTTACAAACCCAAACACAGGAGAAATAAAAAAAATGACATTAGGAGATTATATGACTGATATGGATAATAAATTTTTCATGTTAGCAGAAGAAATAACAAATATGAAAGAAATCGTTATGAAGTTGCAATCTTTTACTATGGAAGTAAATAAAGTTTTACACGAAGAACGAGTAAGAATATTATCAGAAATGCCTGAAAAGGTAATAATTGCTGAAGATAATATAACGGAAGATAATATTGATGAAAACCTTAAAACAACTGAAAATATTACTATGGATGCTACATTGTAAAAATTATAATATATATTTTTTAAATAATAAAATATATAAACAAACACAAAGTATTTTATTATTAATATGTCTAATAATATACTAGATGAATTAAATAAATTCAAGGATACATATTATAGCGAAAACAAAAAGGTAGGATTTTTTAATAAAAAAGAACAGAAATATGATATAGCAAAAGAAATCCTTACAAAGTTCGATATTAATTTACTATTACAGAAAACAGTTTTTGTAATACCGAATACAAATAAACTCTTTGTTAATTATAAAATATTCAAACAATTTGCTCATCCTGATAATTACGAATTATTTGTAAAATACGTTCAAAATAAAATACCCAATCTCATAAAAAAATATAGATATTTTGAATGTCATATAGATATTGATACATTTACGATATCAGCAGCGGAACGATATAAAGGAGTTATAGAAGTATTTTGCCGCGATGTGTTCGAAATAAGTTTTACAGATTATTTAAATGCAATTTATATATATAACGTTCCATCTACAATTGATAAAATATCAAAAATGTTATTTAAACTTATAGATAAAGAAACAAAAGATAAGATTATGCTTGTAGGTAAAGATGAAAGTATGCGTATTGTTCCTGAATTTATAAAACATTCATATAGATCCGAATTATAAATTATAAAATTGATGGATTTATTATTTAAACATTAAATAATAAAATACTATAATATGCATCTCCGAATTAAAAATCCTGTTCGTGCAGATATGTTTTCCACACTTTTTCAAAATTTAAAATTATTTTCAGATAATGTAAACATATCGTTTACTGAAGATCAAATGGATATTCAATGTATAGATAATGGACAAGTTGCAATTATTGAGGTTCATATTGGTAATAGTTGGTTCGATGAATATGAATTATCTAGCGATGGAAGTCAGGTTATTATTGGAGCAAATACAAATATTATTTCAAAAATAATGGGAACTCGTGATAAATTACAAGACATTAGCTTATCGTGTGACGATGAACCAGATAAAATTATAATGCATTTTAAAAGCGAAGATAAAAACATATTTGATAAAACATTTGAAATGCCGCTTATCGATTTAGATATGGATACTATGGAGATCCCGGTTACTGAATATCAAGCTGAATTTTCATTACCTTCTAATATTTACGCAAGTCTTATGTCACAATTGAAATTATTCGGTGATACTATGGATATAGATTGTTCGGAAGATAGCATTATTCTTCATTCAAATAGCATTGACAACGGTAAGATGTCTACCGAAATAAGCATCGATGATTTAAATGAGTTTGCGATTGACGAGGGAGAAATGTTGAAACTGTCATATAGTTTAAATTATATGTATAATGTTTCACAATTTCATAAACTGTCAAAGGATATAGAATTAAAATTTAAACAAGATTATCCGGTTCAATTGAAATATAATTTAGGAACTGACGACGCAAATGTGTTATTTTACATTGCTCCCAAGATTACAGATTATGATTAATATTTATGGTAAAATATTGAATAAACATATATAAACAGAATATATAATGACAACTTTTTTATCTATAATCATATTCATTATTGTTCTCGTTGTCTATATGCATGTAATAGATGAGTATAAAACATCGGAAGACCTGGAAATATATGAAATGGATTATAAAAATAATGCTCAATTACAAGAAATATGTAATCTGAAACAACCGGTATTATTCAATATGAAAGATATTGAACCTAATTTTTTTAAAGAATTTGATATATTAGGTGAAAACAAAACGCCTGTCATTGTCAAGGATAAAGCAGATATAGATAATGCTAATTTTATTAAATTACCATATGAAAGCGCAAAAACACTTATGAAAACAGATACAAGTTCTCGGTATTATTCTGAAAAAAATCATAAAATTGCGAATGAAACAACATATGATTTTACGAAATTAAATAAGCATTTAAAACCTGAATTAGTAATTCAAAGCAAACGCGAATTGATGTTTGGTTCAAAAGGAGCGCATACAGTTATGAGGTATCACACTGAACACAGAAAATTCTTAATTGTTCGTAAAGGTCGAATACATATTAAAATGACTCCTTGGAAAAGTAATAAATTACTACACGTTACAAAAGATTACGTGAATTATGATTTTAGGTCAAAAATAGATGTTTGGGAACCACAATCTAAATATGTTCCAGACTTCGAGCAACTTAAATTTTTGGAGTTTGACCTAGAAGAAGGTTTTGTTTTGAATATACCACCCTTTTGGTTTTATAGCATTAAATATTCAAATGATGACTTGTGTGAGTTATATGAACTAACATATAATACACCTATGAATATTACATCTAATTTACATTTATGGACTTTATATTATATGCAGCATCAAAATTTGAAACGTATTTTTCTTCAACCCTTTCAAAAAGCGAATGCTACACCTAAAGTAAAATTATCGAAAGAAAAACAAGAAGAGGAACGTTATGATAATACTCCTCGTGATAAAGTATTTGAAGAGCGTAAAAAAGATAAGGAAAAGAAGAAAATGGAGAAAAATAAAGATGTAAATATTCCGGTTCCTTAAACACTTATATTTATGTATTATTATATTATCTAATATAATAATAGGTTTATGTGGAAAGAATTGGTATTACTATCTACAACTGTATTATTACTTGATAGTATATTTTTATATTCAATGAGTCCATTGTTTAAGAAACAAATTGAAAAGGTCCAACAATCCCCTTTTAGTATGAATTATTTTGGAGCGGTATTTACATATGTATTATTAATATTTGGATTGTATTGGTTTATCATTAAAGAGAACCGTGGTTTATTAGATGCGTTTTTATTCGGTTTTATAATATATGGAGTGTACGAAGGAACTACAAAGGCACTCTTAAAAAAATGGGAATATAAAACTATGATTATAGATTCATTATGGGGTGGTATATTAATGAGCGCATCAGCATTAATTTTTTACAAGTTGAGGAATATGACGAATATTTGGAATTTATAGAAAACCAAGAAATTTTGATGTATTCTTAAATTTATACTTTCTATTTACGAAGTCGTTATAATTATTAGGAAAGTTGGTGTTAACAAAATCATTCATATTTATAGAACCCATTGACGAATTACATTGAGAACATATAGGCAAAAGATTACTTTCATCTGTTTTTCCACCATAAAATTCAGATTCGATGTGTCCTGCGTGAAAATCTTCTATTTTTATCTCTATATTTTGACAACATATACAATACGCAGAACGTTTATCTTTTCCTATATATTTATCCCAGATTGTTGTTTTAAGAGATTTTGGAATAGTTTTTTTCTTGGATTTAACAATATTTTGTTTAATGTCCTTTCCAGTGTTATGTTTGATGATATCTCTAACCCAATCATATCGAAAATGATCCGAAACATGTTTATATAAACCAAAGTATATTTGATTATCCTGACATTTTTTTAACATATCTGTATTAATATTTTTTGATTCTGGATAATTTTCCAATTGCCACTTTGATAATGTTTCGTTGCGTTCAAGTATAAGGTGCATTAATTCATCTTTATTTTTAATTTCTAATTCATCAACAATAACACCTAATGCTTCTTGGAAATAGTTAAAAAAAATATGGGGTCTACGTGCTCGTGAGTTTTTTGACCATATATTAGGATATGTGGTTCTAAAGTATTTGGCAACTTCTTCGGGTATATTTTTGTCAATAGTTTCAGGAAACTCGGGCAATGGAGTATTTTTGTTGATAATTTTATAATTATCTTTCAATTCTTCCATTGTATTAACACTTACAAGTTCAATTGATACAGGGATATTATTAGTTTCATTAATCTTTCTAATAGCTTCGTATCGATGCTGACCATCTACCAAATAAAGTTCATTCGTCGATTTGCAATAATGAATATTGATTAATCCCATAATATTACAATTTCCTGTTTTTCTCAATTGTTCTTGTTGGTATAAGACAATATCACTTACCTTATCATCATCACGAATACGTTGTGCGTTTGGAATAGATATATCCACTATCAATAAGTCTTTACTCATTATTTTACATATTTTTCTATTATGAATTTGAATTGTTTCGGAGATGAATTTTTGTAGGTTCTCCATAGATTATACTATATAATATAATATAATCTTTTATATCTGTATTATTTATAAGTTAATGTCATTAAGCACACAAACTTTATTAAATGGTTTCGTTTCGAGAACCAACCATTTTTTACATAAGTATAATATTGATCATAATTATCTGTTTTCTCAAAAACATATAGTTAAATATAGTGAATTATTAGAAACCAGCGTGTGGGGTAATTGGAATGAATTTATGGAGAACCATAAACCAATGGGAAAAACGTATAAAACATACACAATTTACAAACATCCTCAAAAAAAATACGAAATAAAACTAATAGAATGGAATGGTCATACAAGTTTTATAAATGCGTTTATAAATAGGGGGTATTTTATCAAAGTAATATCAGGTTCTCTAACAAGTGAAACATATGTTCTTACAAATAATGGAATAAAGAAGATTAAAACAACCACTCATACGACCCCTAAAGAAATTTGTTATAACCACGAACGATTGGGGTTTCATAAACTCATAAGTCAAGACGATACATATTCTATTCATGTTTATTTTCCATCTATTTGAGAACCTTATGTAAATTAATTCTTCTCATAATATAGATAAATATAGATAAATATGTATGAATTAACATTAATCCTTTCTATATTAATTTTAGGATATGTAGTCAATATTGTATATAAAGAAGATGAATTACTTGTTATACCACATAATGATAAGACGCATGATATAATATTTAGATGTGCTTCTATATCTTCTGTATTAATAATAATTTATACCATTATTTATAAGGGTTTAAAAACAGGATTATTATTATTTTTATTTACTTGGTGTTTTTTTGTAGTATTAACACCTATTCCAGAAGCAGCAATACTTCTAACAGTTCCAATAAAATACATAACGAAGTTACCATTAGAAGAAGCACAAATATATGTATCTATTTTTGCAACATTAATAATATATCTATTTTACACACTAGGTTCTCATATTGTAAAAAATACTGTTATAAATGGATTATTTAATTATATAATGAATAATAAATTATATCATATGATATTATTATCCATAGCATCATCTATTATTATATCAAAGTTTGTTAACGACACGATAGATGCTTATACACATAAAGATAAAATATTCTTACTGAATGATACAAATAAAAATTTATCTGTAGTTGCGTTTATTTCAATATTCATTTACTTTCAGACAATATATAAATATAATATTGAAATAGGGTATTAGGCATTATTTTCAACAAACCATTCATTATAAGGTTCACATTTATGTTTTTCATAAATATGGTCCCACGATTCATATTCTTTATTACCAATCCATTTCGTCTGAACTTCCAATGATTGTTCGTCTGGTTCATAATTATAAAGATTATAAAAGGTTTCTTCATTTTCTACAGAATTAAATACGATTGTTTTATTTTCGTTATCTATAGTTCCATTATGTCTACTAATACGAATACGCCATAAAGGTGACCTAGAAGCATAGTATAACCAATTTTCATAATGGTATATGTTTTTGCTATTTGAAGAGGGGTTCAATTTTAATTGATATAAGCATTCGCGTTTTGGTATTTTCCACGCTTTGAGTTCAATAACGGGTTTAGTTTTATAATTTAAAATATCCTTTTGTTCTTTTATTACGTATATTCTAGGATCATATTTATTATTTTTATCAAGTAGAAACAACCCTGATATAAGTCTTGATTTGATAGCACTCTTATATATATCTATATCCAAGAAAGTAAACGTTTCAAAAATAGTGTTTATATTAAATAGTGCGTTTTTACCCCGTGTTCTAAATAATTTATGTTCTATAACACACTCTTTTGCTATATTCATAATATCACTTAAGTTATCACTTACATCTATACGTTTAAATACAACTTCATATTGTTTGGGTGCCGAAAGAATGCCTTTATATGTTAAATAGAAATCAATACACGCGTTACGGGAACATAAACTATATATCATTGTTGCTATATAACTATCATTGCATTTATGCTTCATCCAAAGGTTTGTATATTTGGATAAATGTGATTCCAAATTAATATAAAATGGTGCATAAAGTGTATAATAATAATTCCAGATCATTGTCACGACTTCTTGTGTGAAACCCGAATGGAAGAGTTCCATACTCCAAAACAAGGCTTCGTCTTTATTCTCTTGCAATAGTGATATAAATAAAGAATATTCAACGCAACGTTTATCATATAAATATCGTGTATATATCATTTATGTGTGTGTGTTTGTTATATTTTAAAAACTATAAAAAATATTAAACTTCAATTTTTTACGAAATATGTGTTTGTTTTATACATTTATGGTTAAAATAAAAGAACTACAACTAATATAATAGTGATGCTCGTGATGAAAGCACCTGCAAGGGTATAACCAAAATATGTAACATTATTAATATCGTCATCGTCATCGCTTATATACCCTCTTTGAATGCGTCTCAACAATGGGTCCATTTCAACATTATGGAAAGTTTGATAATTGCTTGTGGATTTTTTAAACATTGTTTTTGAAACTTAAATTTTATGTGTTGAAAATTATTAATAATAATATTTTCAATTTTTACACGGAAAGCATTCCTCTTATACCAGGATATTTATTGTTTTTATTCCATTTACCGTGAAGTTGTCTATAAAATAAATTATTAGGATTTTTGCATCGAGAAACAAATAATTGACGTTCTTTACACACACGTTTCCAAGAACGTTGAATAATTTTCAACCAAAAGGTTTTGAGAACCACGTTATACGAACCTGTGTTTGATACATCTAATTTCATAATATGGGCAGAAGGATTATACACGCGTGTAATAGAATATTCAGTTAAATATCGCAGAACACTATTATAGTCATATTTAAAGAACGATTTAGAAGTAATGGCGATTTGTAATATCCACTCTCTCGTCTGTGATCTCATTAAGCAAGGTAATCCAATATAATATTTACCATCTTCACATTCGGAATCGAGAAATATTTCTTCGTCATCAAATATATCTTCAACTATACTATCAATCACTAATTCAGTTTCATCATTATCACTATATTGCGATGACGTATCACTATTATCATCACTATTATAAATAACTACGTTTTGATTAGGATCATATTCTTCGAATAACATTTCCTCACAATCAACATTCAATACATCATAATTAATATGGTTCATATTTTTATATAATAATAAATGAATTTTTTTATAAGTTAATAACAAATAACATATTTCAATTTTTAACTGAAATATGATTTCATACAAATAAAATTATTATTATTATAATAAATGATGTAATAAATATAATCTCATATTTTAGTAGAAAGATGGGACCTAAAAAACGCGGATTTAATCGAAGACGAACACGTAGATTTATAAACGATGAACTCACATATCACAACGAATATGATGAGTGTTTTGAAAATCAACGTTCTGTTTTCGAAAATTTCCAGTATTTGTCACAAAATGAAAAAATAAAAGTAGAAGAAAAGTTTTCAAAACCTAGAAATGACAAGCAAACAAAATATGTGAATGAATTGAATAATAGAAGAAATAAAATAGTAATAGCAACCGGCCCGGCGGGAACAGGGAAGACTTTATTCGGAACAGAATATGGTATTCGTCATTTTTTAATGGGTCATTTTGATAAAATTATTTTTACAAGACCTGCTGTAAGTGCAGACGAAGATCTGGGTTATTTACCTGGAACGTTAGAAGAGAAAATGGCTCCTTGGGTAAGACCAATTTACGACATATTATATAATTTTATTAGTCCAAATGAAGTAACGGAATTATTAGAAAATAAAACGATTGAAATCGCGCCACTTGCTTATATGCGTGGTAGAACATTTAAAAATACCTGGATTGTAGCAGATGAATGTCAAAATACGACACCCAACCAATTTAAAATGTTATTAACGAGAATTGGTGAAAATTCACGAATGGTAATTACGGGTGATTTGGACCAACACGATCGTATGGATGAAATAAATGGATTAGCTGATTTTTTAGATAAATATCATCGCAACAGATCAAATTCTATAAGTTCTATTGAATTTAATAAAGAACACGTTGAACGCGAAGATGTAATAAAAGATGTGTTATCTATTTACGATGATACCAATTGTCATTTTAATTACGATGATACAAATTATGATATTAGATGCGATGATGAAAAAACCCCAAGTTTAATAAGCATTAGTCCAGACTCAAACGAATCAGTATTAGATGATGTTATGGAAAGAAAAAATAGTATCGTCGATGATGAAAAAGATGATATTGAAACAATCGAATATGATAATATAAATAACAGCATTCCAAATTCAAGTTTTTTTAATGTAGGTATGTCTCTATATAATAGACAAACAGGAAATGATTTAGATATATAAACTTTGATTCGTAGTTATAAACTTTAATATCATTGCGTCTACTTGTGATAGTTTATGTAATAAATCAACATTATTGATTGTTTCGCACATTTTAATGAGTTCGTTTGACATTGCACTTATTTTCATAACTGCTTTTGAAAACTCTCCAATGCTTATTTCTCTTTCTATTAATTCAGTTTCAATAATATATTTACATTCTTGTTCGGTGTTACAATTACACCATTGTAAAATAATACTAACAATATCATAAGAAATTATATCATCGTAATCATAACCACTATATAAATCTTTTACTTTTTCCAATTCAGCATATGTTTCGATGGATTTGTTTATAACATTTATACACGAACCCATCAAATAATCATTTACAGGAAACGAGTGTATTTTATAATCATCGCTTACTTTAATGTCCGTAAAACACGATAGAATTGCTATTATTTGCTCAACATTGAAATCATTGAAATAATTAGTATCTTCCAATACTTCTGCTAACACAAGTGGATGTGTTTCTGAAATATGTGATGCTACTATACCTCTATTTAAAAATTTATAATACGAATCTTCATAAAGTTCAATATATTTATTATCTACCAAAATATTAATGACATTTTGTATATTTCTGGTAATATAAGTATCTAAATAATGGAAATGATTTTGTTGTTGTTTAAACGCATTATAACTATCATTCATTGAATTATATTGATGTAAATAGTGATCCAGATGAGGGGTAGTAGCATATAATTCCTTTATTTCTTTGTCTATTTTCTTTCGTTTCTTATTAACTGCTGTTTCAAAACTAGAACGCAATGATGTTATATGCTGACATATTTCAAATGTGTTTTTATCACACAATTCTTCTTTTTCTTTATATTCAGTTTCACATTTTTTTAAGTATATACCTTCACGTTCAATTGCATGATTGAGTTCATTATTCAGCATTGATTTTTTGACAAATTCGCAAAAATCATTATGTGTATTTTTTTCATTCTGTAACATATTTAAAATCATCTTAAAAGATATGCGAAATTTAGATACAAGACTCTGTGGATTGCCACATAATATGCCTTTATATTCACTTTCATTTGGTAATTCAAACATATTGTTACAATGTATGACGTGTCCAATAGTGTCTATACCCCTTCTACCACAACGAGATGCTGCTTGGTTATATTCGTGTGGATATAAATAACGCATAGAGTTTCCATCATATTTTGTAAGACTTGTAAAAACTGCGCTTCTAATAGGACAATTTAAACCAATAGCAAATGATTCGGTAGCAAATAATAAATTGATATATTTTTTTGATATCATAATTTCCACAATTTCACGTATAATAGGAAGCATACCTGAATGATGAATTCCTATTCCTTTTTCCAATAAAGAAATGGTAAATATATATTCAGGTAGGTGTAAAATCTCTTTATAATTGGGTAAACGCCTTATAATCTGTTCACATTCGCGCGCCATAATGGTGGGAATATTACTATTGACTTCTAATACATTTGTTGTAATCTGTTTAGCATATTTCTCGACGTTTTTTCTAGAAAATACAAATACAATAGCAGGTAACATATCTTTATCATACAAATGTTTTACAATCTTGTTTAAAACGTGCTGATTTTTTACAAATACCTTATTTTTATTTAATAATGATTTAGTATATTTCAATTTATTTACAACATTAGAATCAAAATTTCCTAGTGCGTCCTTAATTAACATAAGTTTATCTGTATTATCTCGTATATGCTGTTGCTGTTCCTTATCTTTTATTATTTTAAATGCTGATTCATTTGTATTCATATAACAATAATGTTTAAGTGGAACAATTCTATGTGTCGTAGACGAGAGATATACCTTTTTAGAACTATTTGATTTTTCACACCACTTAGCAAAACTTTCAGGTGAATCTATTGTTGCAGACAGCATTATCATTTGAACGTGTTCAGGTAACATTAGTATACACTGTTCCCAAACATATCCCCGGTCAGCATCGTTAATATAGTGTATTTCATCGAATACAACACACGCTAATTCATTTTTTATATCCATTTGAAAATGAATACCTTGTCCTTCGTCTGAATCATTATATGTAAATAAATAATTCATCAAAATTTCAGTAGTCATAATTAGAACGTCTGCGTCTGGATTCATTTTGATATCACCCGTCATTAAACCAAATGTAATATCAGGAAATTTAGTTCGAAAATCATAGTATTTTTGATTTGACAACGCCTTTATAGGTGATGTGTATATGACGCGTTTTCCAATTGAAACGAAATGTTGTATCGCAAACTCGGCCGGTAGACTTTTACCGGAACCTGTATGTGCAGTAACTAAGGAGTGATGTCCTTCTAAGGTCGCCATTATGGAATATTTTTGAAAGTCAGAAAGCGAAAAAGGGAATGTATCGAAATGACTATCATATTTATTAGTATCAAATGGTTTGTTGCATATGACTACCATTATGCTTTAGATTACTATATAGTTTAGCAATTATACCTTTATGTTTATTCATAAATATTTTTTAGATATATTTGTGTCGAAGGTGTATAATTGGGTTCAATAATATATTTATTAAATATATAAGTATGAGTAAATTAAACCAAATTAGTAATAGAAATTCAATTAATGGTTCTGATATTAGATTTAAGAATGAAGAAACAGTAAGTGACGAAATAAACAAGCGTATAAACCAAAGATATAAACCGGATTCTTTATTACAGCCAAATTTTGATCCACGTCCTGTTTCCACAAAATATGCTTTATTTCCTATAATAGATAGACGCACAACGTCAAATGTAATGAAACAAAAATATGATTCTTATTCACCTTCACAAAATTTCAACCCTGGAAATGACGGAGCTCCTGTAAATGGATTTTTAGATAATATTGGTATTGAAAGTGAATTAAGAGGAAACAATTATAAATTAGCAGGAGGTGATTTAGGACATAAATTTTTTCCTTCGCGAGATGGTCCCTTATACAATAACGTGGTTGGAAATCCATTAGAAACGCCAGACCCTAAACATAATTTATTGTTCAAAAAAAATACATATGTCCAATCAAATAGCATTGACCCTAGCATTGGTCGTGATATATTTCATAATAATACAAGGGTTCAATTGAGAAATACATAACGTATATTTATATACATAAATTATCATATATATGTATATAAAACCTATGTTTCCAAAAAAATATTTTTGGTTGTATATATTCTTAATATTAGTAGCGGCATATTTTTACTTTCAGTCGTCGCGAGAGAATAATTACAGAGAAGGTTTCCGTCAATCAAAACCATTTATATTGAAAACTGATTCAAATGCTTATGATAGTTTTTATGCAGAAATATACGATATTATAAATATTCCGGAAGAATCTGCTAGTTTTGATTATGATACAATTATAACAAATACTCTTCCTGATAAAGAAAACTCAAATTTTTTAATTGTGGGTAGCGGAACAGGTGATTTAGTAAATAAATTAACATTGAACGGGTACAACGCTCACGGGATAGATAAATCACAAGCTATGATTGACGTATGTAAATCGAAATATCCAACTGACGATAATCAATGCGCTTGTGTTGAAAAGGTAGCATCATTTGATAAAAATAGTTTTACACACATAGTTTGCAGTGATTATACATTATACTACATGAAGGATAAATATAACTTTTTTAGACGATGTTATAATTGGTTAATACCAAATGGTTATTTAATAATTCATGTTGTAGATAAAAACAACTTTACACCGGTTAAACCTTGTGTTAATAAAGTCCTAGACATTCAATTAAGTAAAGAGAGTGCGTTAAGAAATATAAATCGCACAAATGTTGATTTTGGTGACTTTACATATAATGTTAATTATGATATGAAAAATCTGGGAAATGATATAATG
>Ga0075480_10001100_pt1 | contig 16951 bp, 10 predicted proteins | sample DEB08_DNA_7_FD_81590 | JGI IMG/M metagenome (GOLD analysis project Ga0075480, IMG submission 81590) | Aqueous microbial communities from the Delaware River and Bay under freshwater to marine salinity gradient to study organic matter... | ecosystem: Environmental > Aquatic > Marine > Coastal ... | reverse complement strand
CGCGGAACGCACCTCATCCTCTGAATCATCCAAGCGACTCTTTGCACACATAAAACAAAAAGGTGGTGGGACATCAATCATTACCCCAGAGGAGATCATGGCTCCTCACATAAAGTACATGGAAGAAAACAAAGAAAGGATCCTTCAGCTCGCTATCGATAAGCTCACAGAGGGTCAAAAAGCTGCTCAAGAACAATTCACCATCCCTCCTCTTCCGAAATGTCTCCACTCTTACACTGATAAGACAGAGCTGCAGCCAAGAGTCAAAGGAAGAGAGAAAGAGATTATCGGTGACTTTCTCTTCGTCACTCCTAAACATGCCACAACAAGCTCAAAAGAAATCTTTGGAGATTCAGTCAAGTTGATTGTCTATGACTCCTCTAAGCCAAGTCCTTTCGGACTACTCGCTAAAAACTACGAAGTCTCATGCCTCCCCTACCGAGTTCGCTCTACGGGAACATTTCTCTTTAAACACTACGGAGAGGATGCGCTGAAAAACTTTAACGGAGATCCACACGGTGAAGGCGAAAAAATACTCTAGCGCTCTAAAAAGAGCTCTCTGCACCAGTGTGATTTTCATCACTCCGCTAGCGCACGCTCAGTATCTTGACCCTCTGGTTGACTCAAATCTGATTCAAGACCTTGCAGACTCGGCTCAAGTCGTCAGTGAAATCCTTCCTCCAACCGATACTCTCGGAGTAGGGCAAGCCTCGGCTCGGGTTGGTGTTATTGCCGGACAGTCAGAAGCACTTCGAATCGCTTCTGAAGGAACTCGAACAGGATTAGTAGTAGAGATTATGCAAACTCCTGCTGAAATTCAGGGACTCGCTAACCGATTCCCTGGAACTCCTCTAACACCGAGCCTGTACTCACCAAGAGAAAGGGAGTTTGAAGAAGGGAGTAACGTCGCTGATATCGCTGCTCAAATGCTCTGGGACTGGGGACTGAATGTCTGGGACTTCTATGTCAACTGGGAGTCCGAATGGGAGATCAGCGGTTTATGCAAAAGGAAATCTTGCTTTTTTCCCCGACAAAAATACTGGTATCCCGCTGTCTGGTTTGAGCAAAGCAGTGATATGTACCGCGGAAAATATCTTGAACAGATGATTGTTCGGCCCCTCTTTAAGGAATGGATAGAAGACGGGACAATAGCTGGTGCTCAAGCCGGTCTTATTGGTCTTAGCGGACTCTTTGACGACCGATATGAGATGGCACAAGAGCTTGCGCCAAGAGAAATCAACCGAGTACGGGCTATTTCAGACCCAAAGGAAGATGGAACCCAAAAGACATACGTTGAACGAACTGAAGCTCTCATAAGCGCTCTCGGGAGCGATGGGGATATTTCTTCTCTTCACGAACCTTTGTATGCCCTCGGGAAAAGCACCATGAAAGGTCTCTCCGGATATGGTGAAGTCAGTGCTCGTGGACGAAATGTCGAGTCCTACCGATTTGTCGGACTCTCTCAATATACAAGCATCCCGACCGCATTTTTAGGAAACTGGCATACAAGCTATAGTGAGTCTATTCCCTTTGTCCACAGAACAGACAACCCGTTGATCTATCCCTACACAAGAAATCAAAGCACTCTCGATCTCCTTCTCTTAATCCGGGGTCAACCACAAAATCTTAACTTAGGTGCCCTTCCGGGCAACTGCTTAGCATTTAATTATCTTGACCAGCCTTTAACTGGTACGCCTGGTGCGATGGGTGTCGACTTTGCTGGAGAATTCGGACTTCTTTCAAAGATGCATCCCGATGAGGCCAGTCTCGCTGCGTTAGCACTGAACGCCAATAGTCGAAAATGTCTTCGGGGAAGCTCTATCTATCCTCTTACAAACTTCGTTGCAGGTGGTAAAAACTTTAAAAATGCTTTTTATACGAAATTTCTTCGTATGAATAAGCTCTCAGATCTCTACTCCTTTGGTCTTCCATATATGAGACTCCCCATGTTTCATCACTATAGCGGGTATGGAAGCCGATTTCGGAGTAAAATACAGATCCACGACTCGAGCTTTGATGGCGATGACGAACCCCATCGAATCAACCTGAGCACTCTCTCTACTCCTTGGACAAATCCTGGATACAATAATGAAAGAGCAGCAGGAGGCGGCGATGGTGGCATTATTACTGGACTAGATAACGGACGAAAACTTGATATTGGAAGTGGTGTTGAATGGCATCGATATGACCTCTGCAGGCCTGGATATAGACCTCTTTATCCAAGAAAGCGGCAGATAAAAGGCCACGAACGGTATACGGGGTAATACGGGAAAGAGAATGATGAGATATATCGCGATAATACTGTTTTCCCCTCTCTTCCTTCTTGTATCGCAAGAAGTCTCTGCTGATCCTTCAGCACACCGTCCTGACAGATTCTTTCAGCAAGGATATGTAAAGGGCGCTATGAAAAATAAAAGCTCGGGAAAAACACCCCGACCTTCTCATTCTTCGATGAAGCCAATCCATAAAACACCACCTCCTCAAGAAATAACGCAAGAAGAGCTCGCTCAGGAAGACACGGAACAAGACTCTCTTACTCTTATAGATAGCTCAAATGAAAAGGAAGAGAGCCTTGAGCAAGAAAAAGAAGAAAAGACTATTCCTATTCAATCTCTCGCTCTCATTATTAACGCCTCAGAAGTAGATGAGTCCTTCTCTCTACTCGCGAATATGTCGAACATCTTAAAACAGTTCGATATACAGCCAGAAGCAGTTTATACCATGCAAATACCTCAATTCTTCGTTCGGGATGCTTCCTATGACTGGGCAAATATCATTATTCGGGGTGGAAGAATTGCCATGAACCGTAAAATCGTAGAACAATATAATATTAAGAAGGTTCCTACATGGATCGCAAGAACCGCTGTGGGAGATGTCGTACTAGAAGGCTATCAGGATATCTCCTCATTTCTTAATCTCAAGGGAGAGCTAAGAAGAGCGCAACTTGAAAATCTTCGTGAAGATCTGGAAGTAAATCCTGACAAACAAAGCATCATCCCCGCAGGACTGCCGAATGTAATGGATCAGGAGACTGCTACTGCAATAAAAACAATGGCAACGTTTGATAAAAAAGATGTTCTTAAAAAACTTCTGGAAGTACAAAATACGTCTTCTTCAAATCAGATCTTGCCAGAACTACAAAGAAAAGAGGCCGCCTATGAAAAATAAAGCCCTTTATCTACTTCCATTTCTATCCTTTCTCTTGATGACTGCCTGCTATGATGTCCCGTATCTCATTAAACCTGAGTCAGAGGGAATATTCGTTGAAGACGCTCTCGGTGAATGGAAGTCAATTAAGCAAACAGCTCAATCAAGGACTATTACTCTCTCCATAACAAGAGAAAGCTCTAAAACAAACTGGTATGCCATTAAAAAAGTTGACTATCCCACAAAAGAAGTCAGATTCTTACGAGCTCTCGTTCACAAAGTGGGAGAACACCTCATTTTCTCTTATCAAGATAACAAATTTAAAGATTTCTCAATCTTTCGAGTCTCTCTTGATACCTCAATCTCTCCACCACAAATTAACGCTATTGCTCTTAGTGAGGATGCACCCCGATTCAAAACAAAAGAGGAGTTCATAAACTTTCTCCTCTCTGAAGACGCCAACTCATGGTTTAAAGATGGGTACACTTTTAAAAAAATTAGTGAAAATAGTTAGAAATCAACCTCTCTTAAAATATTTTTAAGGACGTCAGTTCTCTTATACTCCTCTTCGTTCGGCATCTCTTACCCTTTTCGTTTTGTTCGTCACACGGTAATCTCATCTTCTATGAATCGAGTCGCTCTTTTCTTGCACTTCCTCTTTGTTTGCCTTGGGATATACTTTCTTTTAGCTGTTCAAATAAATGGTTTTGCGAACGATCCTGGAATTGGCTGGCATCTCAAAACAGGAGAATTCATAAGCACAACAAGGCAAATTCCACAAAATGATCCTTTTCTTGCCACGCCCCTATCAAAAGAAAGCTTCTCGGCGCAAATGCCCTTAACACAAACCATTCTGGCAAAAAGAGAATGGATTGCAGATCAGTGGCTAGGAGACTATCTTCTCTTTAAACTCTATCAATTTGGAGGTTTTCCCTCGCTCTATTTGATGGGCGCAATACTCTTTCCTCTCCTCTTCTTCGGACTCCTCTTTCAAGGTGTCCGGTTACAGCCAGTCTCTCTTCTTGCCGCCTCGATTGCGTCGGCGCTTGCCTTCAAGGCAAGTCAAGTACACTTTATCCTTCGACCCGTTCTGTTCGGAATTGGACTTTTTCTTTTAACCACCATTTGGCTTTATCACCTAATAAAGCAAGATAGCCGTCAACCGCTGCACTTATGTCACTACCTGACGGGATCTGCATTGTTTTTTCTCTGGGCAAATACCCATCCAACATTTCCTCTTGGATTAATGCTCGTTTGTATCTTCATAGTGCATCGAATTGCCCATCGAGACATGAATCAGAAAAAGATGTATAGACTTTTGCTTGGCGATTTTCTGCTTTTTTCTGCCTGCCTCGGTGCAACTCTCATGAATCCATATGGAATATCTCTTCATACTTCAATCTTGACTCTCGGGAAGAGCGCCTATTTCATGCAGCTTCATGAAGAGTGGCTGCCAATGAACTTTGCAGAACCAGAAGGGCAGTTTTTTATTGCTATGATTACCTTTGGAAGTATAGGCGCTGCCTTTTTATCACGAAGAAATGGTCTTAAATCGCTATTCTTTCTCTTTGCCTCAAGCACTCTGTTTGCTCTTCTTGCGATTCGTTCTGTAAGAATTCTACCGTATGCAGCTATTCTCTTGTCATTTCCGACGGCCATAGGGCTTTCTTCTCTTTTTGAATTCGGAGCCTCGCGAACGAACGCCCCATTGAAAGATTTTTTTCAGATATGTACTACTAGAAATCCACGCAAGCTTTTTGTAGAAAATATCGCGCTAGGTGCATGCCTTCTCTTTCTTGTTCTCTTTTATTGGAACTCCTCAACGCTTCCATTTACAAATACAACAATGGCATACGGGCCAGATACAGGACGATATCCTATTCAGGAAGTCCTTACGCTCAAGAAGGAAGCTGAGGCCTCAGGAAACGTATTCATCTTAGGTGCCCATCCGAATTACGGCGGAATTATAACGCTCTATGGCTATCCAGAGGTTCAAGCCCTTATCGATGACCGAAACACGCTAATTGGAGAGGAGTTCCACAAGAAAACTCTTCAGGCTCTATGGGGCAGTTCTCCAGAAGGATTCTTTCTCCGTCAGGGAGCAACTCACTTACTTCGAGTGAAAAATGATTCTTCTGAGTCTACGCAATCCCCCTTTCGGATCATATCGCTCCGAGACTGATCCTTGGTTAATTGCGAGTTGGACAAAAAAGAAAAGTTTGCGTTGCAAGAACGTCCATTTAGCGAGAAAATCAAGAGGTAGAAGACAAAGTGAGGTTTTACTCATGGATCAAATGACAACAAAAGAGGATATCGTATCTGCACTCTCCCATCCCGAAGCATCGGATGGTCTCTACTTAGACAATCTTCAGATTGTTCACGAAGAGGAAGAGCGGCTCCCCGTTAGAGGAACGCAGCTTGAAATTTTAGATGCTCTGAAGACACTGATCGAAGAGGGAAGGGTAAGCACGGATGAATCAGGAGAGAAAGTTATTTTCTTTCTTGTAAAGTAATCTGCGTGCAGATGAGCAATTACCGGCTCGTCTCTGTACGCTTTCGTTCGTGATGATTGCTCCAAAATACGCCCTCGTTCCATAGTGAGAGTGTAGTTATAAAAAGTGGCGGAAGGCTTCTCTCCCTTTCAAGATGTAATGGTTCAAATATAAAAATACCTACACTATGAGCTCTACCTACACTATGAACTCTACCTACATATGAACTCTACCTACGCGATCAACTCACTGTGGCCCCTTGTTCTTGATATCGTTATTCTCTTATTAAGCTGTGTTGCTGGTGGAAGCATCGCTTCCCGATTTGGACAAAGTCCTATTGTTGGTTATCTCCTCGCGGGAATGCTTTTAGGAGGACCCGCAGGAGTCTCGCTAGTCGGATCGCAACAAGAAATAGATCTTATCGCAGAGCTTGGCGTCTCGCTCCTACTCTTCAGTCTCGGATTAGAATTTTCATGGCGACAGCTGCGATCATTTGGAGGAAAAACGCTTGTTGCTGGATTGCTGCAAGTCATGCTCTCCCTCCTTGTCTTTACTGTAATTGCTCTTGTTTTTCAGTGTGATATTCGCTCTGCACTAGCCATTGGAGCAATTCTTTCTGTAAGCAGCACTGCGTGTGTTTTAAGAGTTCTCTCAGATAGAGCAGAGCTTGATAGCTCACATGCAAGAGATGCTATCTCCATACTGCTCGTACAAGATATTGCAATTGTACCACTAGCATTACTACTCCCCATACTTGGAGCTGGGGGTGAAGCGCGTGAAGTATCCATGCTGATTGGAAATGCGCTTGGAAAAACTCTTCTCCTTATTGGTAGTATTGCTCTGTTTGTTCATTTTTTTGCACTGAAAATCTTTGGCATCCTTTCCATAGAAGAGAATCGTGAACTTGCAATTCTCTTCGGGGCTGCTATCGGATTTGGTGCAACGTGGACTGCGCATGAGCTCGGTCTTTCTCCTGCAATCGGTGCTTTTCTTGCCGGAATGTTTCTTGGAAGCTCTCCGTTTGCAACTCAAGTACGAGCAGATATTACTCCCATCAAAACACTTCTTCTTGCTCTCTTCTTTGGGGCTGCTGGAATGGCAGCAAATCCAGTGTGGATCGTGAAACACTTTCCGCTTGTATTGGTAGCAACCGTTTTCTTAATTGCAATTAAGGCCTCCCTTGTTGCTGGAATTCTCTCTTTCCTTGGTCGCCACCTTTCACTTAGCCTTGCAACTGGTCTTATCATATCACAGGCAGGCGAGTTTGCATTTGTTCTCGGAACTCTTGCAATGCAATACGATCTTATTAACGGCGAGATCTATCTTCTCATTATTTCTGCAACAATTATATCTCTACTCGTCTCTCCTTTTCTCATCTCTCATGCATCTTCACTTGGAGGACGAGTTGCGCAAATACTCGGGATGAGTATTTCAGCAATGAACAGAACAAAACAGACAAGCGAAAAGATTGAAGTCGTAATTATTGGTTTTGGTCCTGCGGGAATTCTTGCCTCAGAAGCATTTGCCGAGTATGGCAAGAGACTCCTTGTTATAGATTTAAATAAAGAAGCGATGGCTCGTGCCACAAAATTAGGATTCTCGAGCCTTATTGGAGACGCCTCTGTTCTTGATGTGCTCGCACATGCGGAAATACATTCAGCAAAAATCTTTATCCTGACTTTGCCTCATCATGCTGCATCCAAGAAAGCGATACGCCATATCCGTGTCCTTGCTCCTGAATCACTGATTATCGTCCGGGCTCGACATCAATTTGAATTCGAAGCATTGAAAAATAGTGGTGCTCACGGTGTTGTTGGAGATGAGGAGCAGGTAGGGAGGGCGCTGAGAGAAATGGCTCAGGAGTTCAGTCAGCAGGTTCCCGAAGAACGAGAGATCGCACCTGAAGTCAAATAAAAGAGGGGCTAGGGGGCTCTTCTCATCCAAAGAGAGCCGTAATAACAGCACCTTATCCCTGAAGGTTGTCCCCCACCCTCAATCCTTGTTATATTCTATATAGAATTATACTAGAACCACATGCTTTCAGGATAAAGGCCCTCGCCATGGCAATCTCACCTCGACGAAATACTTCTTTTCGCCAACACCTCTCTCGATCTGGCAAGCAATCTCTTACGCTCACGTCCTTTCTTCAAAGAGGACTCCTCTGGCCTGCTGAAGAGCCTGTTACTTCTTTACAAAAAAATCAGACAAAGAGAGGCCGAAGGCCGTATCCGTCGCGATCGTTCCCCTATGCTTCAGATTTCATTACGCCCTTCGGAGTTGATGCCATCGACTCCCATCTTCCTTATGGGGGTCTCTTATCAGGAGTTATACATGAATGGTTTCTAGCACAGAGAAAAGATATGCCGGACAATCCACTTACAAATCAAATACTCACCCCTCTTTCTCTACTCACATTTCTTGTTGGAAATGCTATTTCCGAGCTTATAAAAGACAGGGGTGTTTACTTCGACTCTCAACATGATGTTCTCCTGAATCAAGAGGCTTATTCTATAAAAAACAAATGTCAAAGCCTCCTGAAGTGGAATCGATATATTTTCTGGATTGGGAAAGAGTGTTGGCCATCGCCATATGCACTCTGTAAAAACTTACCTCTCGCCTCACTTATGAATAGCTGTATATTTATTGACGCAAGAGATGATGCAGAGAAACTCTCTTTTCTTGATATCATTCTACGCTCTCCAGCAACATTTGCTGTCGTCGCATATCTTAAGAATCTCTCAATCGCTGAAAGTAAACGACTGACTATTGCTGCGGCCTCTCATGACGCCTCAAATGGACGAATTGCCTTCATCTGTCGTCCTGTAAGTGCAGTGAGAACACTATCAACATCTCAAACTCGATGGAGACTTACACCCATCGCAGCAGATTCTCTCATTACAGGTACCGCTCCTAACCTACCGCCACTTGCCTGGAAATTAGAGCTCATTAAGCAAAAAGGACTTCAAGCAAAAATACGGAATTGGAAACTCTTACTACGCGAAAATATTTCCACTCAACAAAAACCCCTATTAACGGCCTTCCCCTTAATAAAGACAGATACTTCTACTGAGCCTTATGACACAGCAGACACACCAGCAACAGATACATCAGCAACAGATACATCAGCAACAGGCAAAGCGACCTCCTTCATATCTTTGCCTTCACCTTCCCGAATGGTCAGTTGAGCGCAAAGCGAGAGTTCTTGGTAATAAAACTCGAGACCATCTCATTCTTACCAGAGAGGTTCATGGAATAAAGAGAGTGCAGCGAGCTTCATGCGCTCTTCGTGAACAAGGGATTTTTTTGGGTATTCCTGTTGAGATGGCACGAACACTATCACATAACATCATTGAACATGCATTTGAACCAGAAGAAGACTTTGAGAAGCTACTTCTTCTCGCCGAAAGCGCAATTCGCTACACCCCGCGAGTTGGCATTGATCGCGAACTGATCAATGCTCATCGAAAGGGAACGCTTGCTACTCTCTCCCCAGAAAACACTGGGATTATACTTAATATTACCGGAACTGAGCGGCTCTACGGAAAAGATTCGCCAGAAAAATCAGCTGAAATCCTCGCATCTCGTCTTAAGCAACACCTCAAGAAACTCAAGATTACTGCTCATATCGGTATCGGACCAACTATTGGCGTCGCATGGGCACTATCACGATTTCAAGACATGGAGCCCTGCCCAGAGAGAGTTCCTATGCAAATCTGCTCATATTCAGAGCTACAAGAAATATCAGCAGTGCTTCCCATTCATGCTCTTCGACTATCACCTGATAACTGCCTGGGGCTAAGAGAGCTCGGCATTCATACTATTAAGCACCTTAGGCAATTATCCCGAAAAGATCTCGGCATACGATTCGGCATCTCACTCCTTCGTGCCATTGATGAGTTTTTTGGAGCAGTTCCTGAGCCAATCATCTCTATACACGAATCTGAATCAATTATTGCTGAAAGAGAGTTTGATCCTCCCATCGTAAAGCACTCAGATATAACTCAAGGCATTCTCGTTGTTTTTGAAGAACTTCTTTCTTCTGCTAAAAAGAAAGGCCTTTCTGGCGCACGCTTTGAACTTACGCTTATCGGCTCAGATATCAACTATTCCCCATTTACTATTCGACGTATTCTCTCTCTTCATACTGCTACATCCCAAACAAAGGAAATCCGTGAAATTCTTACTCCCATAATTGAGAGAGTGCATTTTCAAGGCGCAATCTCTCTCATCCGATTACACATTCAAGATGCAGCGCTTGCTACTGCTCATCAGAAAGAAATCACCTCTTCTGTTCCTATCCCCAAAAAGCACTCTGAACAACTACTCAATAAGCTTGTCAGCATCTCAAAAAGAAGTTGTTTACAAATGATAGAATCTCATAAAACCCATCTTCCCGAGAAGCGCTTCTCGTATAGACCAATTCGTCCATATGAACTTCCTGCTCCATCACAAAAACAAGAGGCTGCTTTAGATATCATCCGAGATTTTTACGCATTCTACCCAACCCATATTTTTTCTAATCCCGAAGAGATCCTAATCCTTTCGACTTATCCTAATAGGCTCCCCTCTGCTATGAGATGGCGCCACGTGCTCTATAGAGCTCAATTCATTCTTGGTCCTGAAAAAATCTCTCCCGAATGGTGGCAGGAGTCTCTCGAAACGAGCGCTCTGATCGAAGAAGATCGAGACTACTTCACCTTTATCTCTAATGCTGGTGAATGGTTTTGGATTTATCACCTTCATTGTTCACAAAAATGGTATCTTCAAGGAATCTGGAGATGACAGGCTATCAAGTCACTTCTTATACAGAGATTGCAGCTCAGTCTCACTTTAGCTTTTTAGAAGGAGCAAGCTCTCCTGAAGAAATCATACACACTGCTCATGCGCTTGGATATCGTGGCATATCCATTTCGGACAGAGACTCGCTCTCTGGAATTGTAAGAGCATATGGCGCTATCCGTGAGATAGAAGAGAGTGAGCGGTGTTTGCTGAAGTTGCTTATCGGAGCAACGATCAATCTGATTCCCTCTGAATCATCATCCTATACTGAAAACGAGGCTCTGCCACTTTGCTCTCTGATTATTCATCCCACTAGCGTTGAGTCATATGGCAATCTTTCAGAGCTGCTTACTCTAGGAAAGTCTCGTTCTCAAAATGGAAGTACCTGTCTTATTATAGAAGATCTAGAGAATTTTCAGGAAGGACTTTGCCTAACAGCACTTCCTCTTTGGCCATTACCAAAGCGTGATACTTCAATAGAACAGCTCTTTGTAAAGCTTCGAAAAGAAATTGGAGCTCTCTATGAAGCAACTCGTCATCGCTCAGTCCTTTTTTCCCTTGGGCTGTTTCGTTCATTCACCCATCTTGCTGATTCCTTTGAAAAAAATGTGATACGGCTCGCCAGAGAGCTTTCTATTCCTCTTGTTGCCACAAATATTCCCCTCTCTCACTCACAAGAGCGAAAGCCTCTTCAAGACATTCTCACATGTATTCGTTGTGGAATCTCAATTCAAAAAGCTGGTTATCTTCTTAATTCGAACCGCGAGCGATACCTCAAATCTTCGGACGAAATGTGCCATCTTTTTTCAGATCTCCCAATGGCAATCACTCGAACAAATGAAATTCTCGAAGCCGCCTCGCAGTTCTCTCTCGATCAACTTACTTATGAATATCCCCATGAGGTCTGCCCTTCCCAAGAATCTCCCAAGGATTTTCTGAGAAGACTCACGGAAGAAGGCGCTGCCTTGCGATTTCCTAATGGAACTCCCAAACGAATACAGAATCTCATTAATCACGAGCTTGCACTCATTCATGAACTTCAATATGAGCACTATTTCCTTACTTGCTATGATATCGTTCGATTTGCTCGCTCTCGTCGCATTCTCTGTCAAGGCAGAGGAGCTGCTGCAAACTCCGCGGTCTGCTATTGCCTAGGGATAACTTCTGTAAATCCAGTCGAGATTGATCTTCTGTTTGCTCGCTTCATCAGCAAAGAAAGAAACGAACCTCCTGATATTGATATTGACTTTGAGCATGAACGGCGAGAGGAGGTCATACAGTATATATACGAAAAATATGGTCGAGATAGAGCAGCTCTGACCTGCGAAGTGGTTACCTATCGTTATCGTAGTGCTATTCGAGATGTAGGAAAAGCGCTTGGTCTTCCAGAAAGCATAGTAGATTCACTAGCAAAGCGTTCTCATCGATGGACTGGAAGCACCATATCAAGGAGTGATATTGAAGCGCTTGGTCTGGAGCATGACAGTATTGCGATCCGAAACACCCTTCTCCTTGCTCATCAGCTCCTTGGATTTCCACGGCACCTATCTCAACACGTAGGGGGATTTATTATCTCTGAACAACCATTAAGTCGCATTGTTCCCATTCGACATGCAACTATGGCTGGTCGAACTATCATTGAGTGGAATAAGGATGACATAGAGGAGTTAGGGATTCTCAAAATCGACATTCTTGCCCTGGGAATGCTTTCCTGCATTCGTAAAGCATTCGAAATGATTAATCGACAACGTCTCTCACATAATGAGTCCGAGATCGCACTTCATTCTCTCCCCAGAGAAGACCGAGACGTTTACACAATGATACAACAAGCAGATACCATCGGCGTCTTTCAGATCGAGTCACGAGCACAGATGTCCATGCTTCCTCGCCTCCGTCCTCAATGTTTTTATGATCTTGTTATTGAAGTAGCGATTGTTCGTCCCGGTCCAATCCAAGGCAATATGGTGCATCCATATCTCCGTCGGCGTCAAGGAAAAGAGAAAATCATATTTCCCGATTCAAGAGTCCGTGCCGTCCTCGGAAAAACTCTTGGCGTGCCCATATTTCAAGAACAAGCAATGCGACTTGCCATTGAATTAGCTGATTTTACTCCTGGAGAAGCTGAGAAGTTTCGTCGTTCAATGGCTGCCTGGCGTCGTAAGGAATCGGTAGTCACACAATTCGTTGCTCGTATCGTCCAAGGAATGCAATCCAAGGGCTATTCAAATGAATTTATTGAGCAGTGTTGTCGGCAGCTACGAGGCTTTAGCGAATATGGATTTCCTGAGTCTCATGCTGCCTCATTTGCACTACTCGTATATGCCTCTGCGTGGATTAAGCACTACTATCCAGCTGAGTTTGCTGTTGCACTTCTCAACAGCCAACCAATGGGATTTTATTCTCCTGCACAGATTATAGATGATGCAAAGCGGCATGGAATTCGCGTGCTGCCAGTTGATGTAAACTATAGCTCCTGGGACTGTACTGTTTCCGTACTGCCACAACAGGACTCCCCTATTCAACGAAATACGATTCGTCTTGGCCTTCGGATGATTAAAGGAGTGTCAGAAAGTGACGGAACTGTTTTCTCAAGAGCAGTAAACACATATGGAAAATTTACGTCGCTATCCGACCTGTGGAACAAAATTCGTCGCATAGCTCCAGCATCATCCCGACGAATGCTAAGAAAAATAGCTTCTGCGGATGGTTTTCGATCCCTCGGACTATCGCAGCGAGATGCGCTCTGGGAAATACGTTCACTACATTCAACAGACACCCCTCTTTTTGAAGAGATACGCGGTTCTACTTTGCAGCCATTTTTACCAGGACTCTCACGTGAAGAAGCAACTTTTCAGGACTACCTCTCTACTGGAGTGTCTCTGAGGGCACATCCAATAGAATTCCTTAGAAATATCATTACAAAAAAGGGCGGTATTTCTACAAGAGAACTGCACACCATGGTTGAAGGCGCTCTGGTCTGCGTTGCTGGTAGCGTTCTCTTTCGACAACGCCCTGGAACCGCAAAGGGAGTAGTATTCATAACTCTTGAAGACGAGTTCGGAATGACAAACCTTATAATCTCTCCAGAACTCCTCCAAAATCATCAACCAATTATACTCTACTCGAATATAATGTTTGCAGAAGGGCAACTGCGAAAAATTGGTCCTATGACCTATATTTCCGTAAAGGCTCTAGCAAGCTTAGATGATGCTAGCCCTTGTCGGTACTGAATTGTCATCCGTGCTTGCTCCAGCCTCTAATAATCTCATGAGCCTGATCTCTTGCAACGCAATACTGATTTCGTGAATGTTGACGACACTGCTCTCGGAAGCTTTCTGTCGGGATTACAATCTCCTCAGTCTGCGCTGAAAAGACTTCTTGCGCGTACTCTCCGACCATCATTTTCATATAAAACTCACGCGCCGGGAGATTAACAAGATCGCTCTCCCACACTCTTGGAGCAAGTTCTCTTGCAACCGCTCCTGCGTCTTCATTCCCCACCCGAAATGCGGCAAAATTTCCAATGTTTCCAAAAATAGTATTCCGAACACCTGCTGGCAGAAGAGCAAGACTTTGCGCAGTAAGGTTTAAGTTCAACCTGTATTTCCTGGACTCGCTCAGGATCTCCTCGAAGCTCGCCGTTGCAAATTCATTAAAGTCATCGACATAAAGATAGAAATCTGGTCGCATCTCATAAGGCATGTCAGCTCGAGACATTGCAGCATAGTAAATACGTGCCATCACCATGGCACCCAAAAGCGAAGCATTATCATCCCCCAACAACTCATTAGAGATCTTCATAAGCAGAATCTTTCGCGAGTCCATGATCTGCCGAAAATTGAACTTATTGAATGGCTGTCCAAGTGAGTTTCGTATCATTTCTGCACTTACAAAATCGCTGATCATCCGCTGTACTGGCTCAATCGCTACCTCCTGCCAATCTTTTTGCCATCGAGGAAACTCATGTATCCAAAAATCACGAACCGTACGATCTCGAATATTGGGCAAAACTGATGACCGATACTTCTCATCTGCTAACATTCTCTGAATAGACAATACGGTAGTCCACTCTGTGCTGAGCAGAGCAAGTGTCGTATAGAGCAAGAGGTGCTCAATACGATCGTTCCACTGATCTTCAAATCGAATATGAAACATCTCTAGTAGACCAGTTGCTACTCGCATTCGAGATCCTTCTTGAACGATCTCGAAAGGATTAAGACTAGCGGGATAATCAATGTCACTCGGATCATAGAGCACAACATCATTGATTCGGTCTTTCGGAATGATATCCAGAATTTGATCTACTAACCCGCCCTCTGGATCGAGCACTCCCACGCCCATCCCGCTTCGCAAATCTTCCTCGATCAATAACCGCAACATTCCTGATTTTCCCGTTCCGCTCTTGCCTAAGATCAGCAGGTGTCGCTGCCGATCCTCTCGCTGTATTCCAAACGGAATCGTCTGGCTTCGATAGATTGTCCGCCCTACCCTACTAACGTCTACTCGCTCAGTAGTCACTGGCAGGTCTCTCGGAGGGCTCGCATGTCTCGCGAGAATCATTCGAAAATTTAAGTTTCCCACAGCTGGCAATTGCCACATACCGGGAATTTCACGGGTATACATGCGCATAGCTGGTCTTTTTCCACGAGCAAGGCGTCTCTCACGGAGTGGCACAAATGCACGTTCACCAAACCTTACTCGGTGTAAGCCATATAAATTCCAATCGCCATGGTTTTGTAGTGCGTATCCTGCTGCGATATTTTTTATGGCCGAAACTATTTCCTGCTCAGCGGCCTTTTTTCGCTGCAGACTCTCCTCTCGCTCATCAACCACTAATATTCGAATATTTGCTGCAAGCCATTTTCCAACCGCTTTATCAAGAATCATCTCGAGTTGCTTCTCTCTCGTCTCCTTGTCACGAAACCAAAATTTCGGCCGAAAGATGTGTATCATGCGGTCAAAGACCCTTCGACACCACATTTGACTATGAAAAATCAGATTGGATGAAATCGGTTCTAGAACAACTTGCGTCATAATCTTGTAGTGTGCTGGCTGCTCTGCAATTGCTCTTAAAATCGGATCCATAGCACCACAAAGGGTGACTTTATAATTGTTGCTTGGATTAATATCGGAACGGAGATAAGAAACATCACCCACCCCGATAAGGGCATTCTGAGACACGGAATCCAGTGGGTCGGGGACTTGTATAATATCAGCGGTTGGGTGATTTAAGTACATCATTCCAGCCATGGCTTCTGCATCTGCCGAGCGGGCGCCAAAGAGAAATGAGATTGTCTGATTTTCCTGATAGAGCTCGAGAGAAAAACGGCCAATCTTTGCTGCATGCCACCCTAATAATAACTCATGAAACTTATGCGATTGAGTCATTGACCACGTCGCATCATAAAGAATATCCGCCACTGAGGTGTCTTCATGTGCAAATCGATAGCAGTAGATGCCAAAATCTGGATCCATCACGATCCTCCCTCTAGGACGCTCGCGACTTGCCTGTCACTGCTTCTTTTTTGATTTTGCTGCTCAAAATCAGCAAGGATTTCTACTCGATCCTTGGAATACTGTCGTCTTGATTGCTCAATACATTCGGTCACAAAGTTTTCCTTTGGCATCGCGATATCGATAGTTCTGCCCGAAAAAGCATCTTGAGGCGCACCGTCAAGCATCATCCGAATGTAAAAGTTCCTTAAGTTCAAATTCATCAACCCAAGATGATCAAACGGTGGAGAAAATCGTGACTCAATAGCATGTGCATCCTCACTTCCAATTTGAAATGAGATGACGTTACCCACCTTAGACATCAAAACGTCTTTGACACCTTCTGGAAGCTGCTTGAGCATTTGGTGGGCAATCGTGTAGCTCACTCCTTGTTTTGCCGCATCAGTAAGAGATTTGGCAAAGCTATCAGTCGCGAAGTTCTGAAATTCATCAATATAAATATAGAAAGGCAACATGTTCCCATCTCGATGTGCTCGCGTTGCTGCCGCTAACCGTAACGAAGTAAGCAGAAGAGTACCTAAAAGAACAGTATTCTGTCTTCCTAAGTTCTTCTTGGGAACTTTCATGAGTATAATTTTTCGCTCATCCATCATACGCACGAGATCAAACTTATTCTCCTGTTGAGCAAGAATGCAGCCAACGAGATTCGTAGATAATAAGCGAGACAAAATCTTCTTTACACGAAAAATATCCGCGTGTTCAAGCAGCTCGTCAATAAGCGCCTCTTGTTTCGACCAATATTCAAGGAGTGGCCCAGCTGGAAGCTGCTCCACGAATGCGTTTCGTATTGTCCGATCCCCTAACATTTCAAATAGAGAATAGAGTGTCGTCTTGGGAGTTTCCAACAACGTCAGGACACAATTCTGTAACAGACGCTCTGCAGCTTCAGACAGCGAGAGAGCCTCCACCTTCTTAAACATATCAACCAGCTCTCTTGCAACAAATTGTCGCTCTGAGGTGTAAACATTCTCAAATGGATTAAAACAGGGAGGAAATTGATAATCAGAAACATCAAAAAT
>Ga0075480_10001082_pt1 | contig 17041 bp, 12 predicted proteins | sample DEB08_DNA_7_FD_81590 | JGI IMG/M metagenome (GOLD analysis project Ga0075480, IMG submission 81590) | Aqueous microbial communities from the Delaware River and Bay under freshwater to marine salinity gradient to study organic matter... | ecosystem: Environmental > Aquatic > Marine > Coastal ... | reverse complement strand
TTTAGCTTCGTCAGCTGGTGCCTCAGCTTCGGCTTCAGCCACCGGAGCAACTTCTGCTGGGGCCTCTTCTGCTGGGGCTTCTTCCGCTGGTGCGGCTTCTGCTGGTGCGGCTTCTGCTGGGGCTTCTTCAACAACAGCATTAACAGCAATAGCGTCTTCGACAGGGGCCGTATCTTCGCCCATATCGCCGCCATCACGAATGATTTCTTTTTTCAGTCCTTCGATAACTGAGCCAGCCACCAGATCGCAATAAAGGCTGATCGCACGCAACGCATCATCATTGCCCGGGATAACGTAGTCAACGCCATCAGGGTTCGCATTGCTATCAACGACCGCGACCACAGGAATTTTGAGAACGTTAGCTTCTTTGACGGCAATATCTTCTTTATTGGTATCAATGACAAAAATCAAATCAGGCAGGCCGCCCATTTCCTTGATTCCACCAAGAGTTTTTTCAAGCTTATCACGTTCACGTGTGAGCTGAAGCTTCTCTTTCTTGGTTAAGGAATTAGCTTCTTCGCTATCAAGGCGTTCTTCCATTTCGCGCAAACGGCGAATGGACTGTGACACCGTTGACCAGTTGGTCAACATGCCACCAAGCCAGCGGTGATTAACAAAATACTGACCACATGAACGTGCGGCTTCTGCCACTACCTCAGCGGCTGATGGCTTGGTGCCGACAAAAAGAATACGTCCACCATTTGAAGCAACCTGGCTTACCGCCTCAAGCGCTTGATAAAGCATTGGCACGGTCTGTTGCAGATTAAGAATATGAATATTGTTGCGATCACCAAAGATGAATGGTTTCATCTTAGGGTTCCAGCGACGGGTATGGTGACCAAAATGGACACCTGCTTCTAGTAACTGACGCATAGTAAAACTGGGCATAGACATAGGATGCTCCTTTTCCGGTTAGCCTCCATGAAGTCAAAGGGGAAACCCCACCAGATGGTCGTATCCGGCTTTCTCGCCAAACACCACCGACTTCATGTGTGAATTCCGGCACAGCGCCGGTGGTGATTATCTAGACCAGCAAAGAGATTTTTGCAAGCAGTTTTGTATCATTTCCTGCCTGATGCGTCTTCTGCTTTATAAAAACACACTGGTGATAGAACCAACGCCATCCAGCGATTTGATATGCTGGCGGCAACCTTGGCTCAATTTGTAGTTGCCGGGCAGTTTGATCACGACCTCATGGGTTTGAACGTGCATTTTCAGCAAAAGTTTTTGTCGCCCTTCCCCATCACGTTGAACGCCGCTGGCAATCCCTTCTAGGGCAGAGGGTTCCATCACATGAACAACCATTGCCAGTGTCTTACTATCTATAGCGGTTTCCAGAGGCAGAACTTCTCTTGCTAACAACTTGATGCGATCATCTTCGCGGCGCGCATCAGCCTTTATGTAAATCGGGGTATTTTCAATCAAATGCGCTTCAGAAGCCGATAAAATATCACTAAACAGCGTGAACTCAATCATACCTGTGGGATCAGTTACTTGAACAAAAGCATAGCGGTTGTTGCTTTGTGAGGTTCTGATCTGTCGGGATGACACCATCCCAGCAAAATGAAGCGTTACCGCCTCATTTCCTAAAGTTAGTTTTTCACTAATCTGGCTGGCAAGGGTAATATTAAGGGGGGCTAATTGCTCTTTATAATCATCTAAGGGATGCGCACTGAGATAAAGACCTAATGCTTCCATCTCAAAATAAAGTCTATCTTTTGAATCCCATTCTTGATGGTGCTTTAATGGAATATCAAGATTTACCCCTTCCACCGCATTAAAGAGATTGTCTTGTGAGGTTTCAGCCTCTCTCTTGGCAATCTGGGCATGGGAAAGAATACGCTCAACCGCCTCAAACAAGGTGGCACGAGGATGCCCAAAATCATCTAATGCGCCTGCTTTGATCAGGTTTTCCAGCATGCGCCGGTTGAGATTGGCGCCAGCACGACTGGCAAAATCTTCTAGTGAGGCAAATGCACCACCCTGATCGCGTTCAGTCACGATTGCTTTCATCACTTCATAGCCAACATTGCGGATAGCCCCAAGGCCATAGCGCAAGGCTTCACCATTATCCGTTATTTCAACAGTAAAATTGGCCTCTGAATGATTCACTGAGGGCGGCAGCATTGCAATATCATAATGGAGACAGTCTTGACGGAATACCGCAAGCTTATCCGTATTTCCCATATCCAGCGTCATCAAGGCCGCAAGAAATTCAGCAGTATGATGCCGTTTTAACCATGCGGTCTGCCACGCGATCAAGGCATAGGCGGCGGCGTGGGATTTATTAAAACCATAACCAGCAAAAGCACTAATTTGATCAAAAATCTGTCCTGCCAGATTTTTATCAATGCTGTTGGCATCTGCCCCCGCCACAAACTCATCACGCTGTGCTGCCATTTCAGATGCAATTTTCTTACCCATAGCCCGGCGCAAGATATCTGCTTTTCCAAGGCTGTATCCAGATAAGACCTGCGCTGCCCTCTGCACCTGTTCTTGGTAGATCATAATGCCATAAGTTTCGTCTAACACCGGTTCAAGCAAGGGGTGCATATAATCGACCTTTTCGCGGCCATGCTTACGCGCAATATATTTTGGGATATTTTCCATTGGGCCGGGGCGATAAAGCGCGACCACCGCAATAATGTCTTCAAAACGGTCTGGCTTGAGGCCTTTTAGCACTTCACGCATACCGCTCGATTCCAGCTGAAACAGCCCTACGGTATCGCCTTCTCCTAACATGGCGAAAGTGGCTTCATCCTCAAGCGGAATATCAATAAGATCAAGCGAAATGCCTTTGCGCTTTATCAGATCAAGAGCCAACTGCAACACTGTCAGGGTTTTCAGCCCTAAAAAGTCAAACTTGACTAGCCCTGCGTCTTCTACCGATTTCATATTGAATTGGGTAACAGGTAATTCTGATCGTGGGTCTTGGGTTAAGGGAACAAGTTCTGCAAGGGGCCGATCACCTATCACCAATCCTGCCGCATGCGTAGAAGAATGCCTAAGTAGACCTTCAATTTGGATGGATACATTCATCAAATCGGTAACCTGTTCATCAGCATTAACAGCTTCTTTCAGGTCTTTCTCGCTTTTGAGGGCTTCGGTCAATTTAACTGGCTTTGCCGGATTGCTGGGAACCAATTTCGCAATGCGATCAACTTGACTGTATGGCATACCCATAACACGGCCTGCATCACGCAAAGCGGCTCGCGCCTGCAAGCTTCCAAAGGTAATGATCTGGGCCACCCGATCAATGCCGTATTTCTGCTGAACATAGGCAATCACTTCTTCACGGCGATCTTGGCAAAAATCAATATCAAAATCAGGCATGGATATGCGTTCTGGGTTAAGAAAACGTTCAAACAAAAGCCCCCAGCGGATAGGATCAAGATCCGTAATGCCAAGGGCATAACCCGCAAGAGACCCCGCGCCTGACCCACGCCCTGGGCCAACAGGTATGCCTTGCTGTTTTGCCCAATTGATAAAATCAGCAACAATCAGAAAATAACCTGCGAACCCCATCTGAGTGATAATTTCTAATTCCAGATCAAGCCGTTGTTGATAGGTTTCTTGCATCTCATCTGTATTTTGGTTCTCGTAACCCTTTGTGCTTGCTAATGTTTTAAGCCGATTTTCTAACCCCTGATGCGCCAGATTTTTTAGCCAGCTCTTTTCATCACTGCCATCAGGCGTGGCAAAGGGCGGCAATAAGGGTTTGCGTTTTTTCACTGCAAAGGCACAGCGGCGAGCAATGATCGCCGTATTTTCATAGGCTTCGGGCAAATCCGCAAACAAAGCCATCATTTCTGATCCAGATTTTAGATAATGGTCTTCAGTTTCTTGACGGCGGTCTTCGTGATAGAGGGTTTTGCCTTCAGAAATGCACAGCAACACATTATGCGCGGCGGCATCAGATCGTTTCCCAAAATAGCAGTCATTGGTAGCAACAAGCGGCAAGGTCAACGCATAGGCTAATTCCAGCAAACCCGGCTCAATCCTAGCTTCACGTTCAGTGCCATGTCGCTGAAGTTCAACATAAATCCTGTTAGGGAATATTGCAGACAGTTCCTTAAGCCGGCGATGCGCCAAGTCAGGTTGATTTTCTGCTAAGGGTGCTGCCACAAAACCACGTTTTGCCCCTCCAGAAAGGGCAATTAACCCTGTGCTATGCTTTTTTAACTCTGAAAGATCAATCGCCGGTTCATGATCCCCAGCCAATAACGCCTTTGACATCATCAAAGACAGGTTGATCCAGCCTTCTTCATTTTGAACCAGCAAAACAATCTCACCATTTGGATTGTCGCTAGTCTGATCACGCAAAGTGACTTGAGCACCAATAATCGGCTGTATCCCATTGCTTATGGCTTCATAGGAAAACTCAAGCGCACCAAAATTATTGAAACTATCAGTTAAGGCAAGGGCAGGTTGATCCATCGCCGCCACTTGTGAGACAAGCGCTTTCACCGGCAACATCCCCTCAGCTAGAGAATATGAAGAATGCGCACGGAGATGAACAAAAGGAGATGACGAGGACATGACAACACTATCGCCCATGGGTGACAATTCTGACAAGCGTCATGAAACTATCCTATTGAAAACTGCCAGCATAAGGGCTGGTGTCATGGCTTATTCTACCAGTTCCCCATTGCGAATCGTTAACACCCGATCCATGGATTTCGCTAGCTCTAGGTTATGGGTAACGATAAGCGCCGCTGTCTCTGTTGAACGTAACACGGCCACAAGATGCTTGAACACATCTGCCGCCGTTTCTGGGTCAAGGTTTCCAGTGGGTTCATCCGCCAACAAAACCGAAGGCACATTTGCGACCGCTCTGGCGATAGCCACGCGCTGCTGTTCACCACCAGAAAGTTGACCGGGGCGATGCCCTCGCCTATCAGAAAGGCCAATCATTTCCAGCAATTGATCAGCGCGTTCTTCCGCTATTGTTCGCGATAATCTGTTCATGATTTGTGGAATTACAATATTCTCTGCGGCCGAAAACTCTGGCAACAGGCGATGAAACTGAAACACAAAACCAAGCGACCTGCGCCGCAAGGCAGAGACCTCACGATCATTAAGCCGATGGGCGGCTTTCCCATTGATGGTTACCTGGCCTGAGTCCGGGCGTTCCAATAATCCAGCGATATTCAGCAGAGTTGTTTTTCCAGACCCACTTGGCCCAACCAGCGCTACGAGCTCCCCTTTTTGAAGCGATAGCGACACATCTTTAAGCACATTGACCTTGCGGTCACCTTGAAGAAAGGCCTTTGAGATGCCGTTAAGAATTAGTTGTGGGGCAGACTTGTCTGATAGTAGGGTGGAATCAGCCATAGCGCAACGCCTCCGCCGGGGCAATGCGTGAGGCCCGCCAAGCTGGATAAACTGAGGACAGAAAAGACAGCACAATCGCCATAATAATCACATTGATCACCTCATGAGGGTCAACTTTTGCAGGTAAGGTCGACAGAAAATAGATTTCAGCAGCAAATAATTCCGTTCCTGTCAGGCTTTCTAATGCGTTCTTAATTGTGTCGATGTTCCAGCAAAAAGTAAGCCCTAACAACGTTCCAACCACCGTTCCAATCAGGCCAATGCTTGATCCGGTCATCATGAAAACCCGCATGATTGAACCCTTGGTCGCACCCATGGAACGCAAGACTGCGATATCATTATTTTTAGACCGCACCAGCATGATCATTGAGGAAATGATGTTGAATGCCGCAACCAGGATAATCAGCGACAAAATAATAAACATCACATTGCGTTCCACATTCAACGCATTAAGAAACCCCTTATTGCGTTGTCGCCAATCAAAAACCCGCAGGCCTTTTCCTGTTGTCTGATCAATATTCTGGCGGATAATGTCGGTGCTATTGACATCACGAGCATAGATTTCCAGCGCGGTTACCCGATTATCCATAGCGAAAAAGGATTGCGCATCATCAAGCGGCATAAAGATAAACGCCTTATCGTATTCATGCATACCGACATCAAAAACCCCAGCGATATTAAAAGAACGGCGTTCTGGAATAGTGCCAAATGGGGTTGTTTTTCCTCGCGGTGATAACAGCGATAAGCTATCACCCGTTTTCACCCCTAGAGTCCTTGCCAGTTCATGTCCTATTAATACGGCCTTACCTTTTTTGATCCCTTCAATGCTGGCCTCGTCCAAAGCATCCCATAAGGGTTGCCGCGCGGCTAAGTCTTCCCAGCGCACCCCACGCACCACTGCGCCAGAGGCATAACTGTTCGCGGTCGCCATCACTTGACCCTCAATCTGAGGGGTTACCGCCAGAATCCCAGGAATTCCGGCGATGCGTCCAGCAAGGGTATCATATTGCTCAATGCCTTGCTGACCATCGCTATAAATCACAAGATGGCCATTCAACCCAAGGATACGGCCAACCAATTCATCACGAAACCCATTCATCACGGACATCACAATAATCAGTGTTGCCACCCCAAGACTGATCCCCAAGAGCGAAAACCAAGCGATGACTGAGATAAAGCCTTCGGATCGGCGCGAACGGATATACCGTAAGGCCAGCATGCGTTCAAAATGGCTGAATACGCCGCCCATTTAGCGAGTTTCCATTATTGCATTAAAAGCGGCATCCGGTGACAGAGTTTGGCTTGCGCCGGTTTTACGTATTTTAAACTCTACCTCACCATTTGCCATTCCTCTGGGGCCAATAATGATTTGGCGCGGAATACCAATTAAATCCATGGTGTTAAGCTTGGCGCCTGCGCTATCCGAGCTATCATCCATTAAAACATCAAAACCTGCGTTTTGAAGGCGGTGGTATAAATCTTCAACTGCAGTGTCACATTCGTCATTCCCAGGCTTAAGGTTAACCACCGCAACATCAAATGGGGCAACAGATTCAGGCCAGATAATGCCCTTATCATCATGGCTAGCTTCAATGATGCCGCCAACTAAACGCGATACCCCAATGCCGTAAGACCCCATATGGACAGCGGTTGATTTCCCCGTATCGTCAGCAACCACCGCCCCCATAGGTGCGGAATATTTATCCCCAAAATAAAAGATATGGCCGACTTCGATGCCGCGTGTTGTGACCAGATCATCCGTGTTAACCGGGCAAGCCTTGGCATCATGCTTTTCATCAGTAACCGCATAGAGTGAGGTAAAGCGATCAACAATCGGCTGCAGGTCAGCATGATAATCCACTTCACCCGCATCAAGACTATAATTCAGCCAATCTTTATGACAGAACACTTCACTTTCGCCAGTATCTGCCAGAATGACGAATTCATGACTCATATCGCCGCCAATCGGGCCAGTATCAGCCTCCATAGGAATAGCGGTTAGCCCGAGACGCTTAAAAGTCAGCAAATAAGACACAAACATTTTGTTGTATTCTGCGCGTGCCGCCTCAGCATTAAGAGCAAAGGAATAGGCGTCTTTCATCAAAAACTCTCGTCCACGCATAATCCCAAATCGAGGGCGCACCTCATCGCGAAACTTCCACTGAATGTGATAGAGATTAAGCGGTAGGGCACGGTAACTTTTGACATGCGTGCGGAAAATATCCGTAATTTGTTCTTCGTTCGTTGGCCCGAACAGCATGTCGCGTTCATGACGGTCTTTGATGCGCAACATTTCCAGCCCATAATCGTCATAACGGCCAGATTCTTGCCAAAGCTCTGCTGGTTGAATTGTTGGCATCAGCAATTCAACCGCGCCAGCGCGGTTTTGTTCTTCTCTGACAATCTGTTCTATCTTGCGCATGACTTTAAGCCCAAGAGGCAACCAGCTGTAAATCCCAGCACTAGATTGCTGAATCATCCCTGCCCGAAGCATCAGACGGTGCGATACAATTTGAGCTTCTTTCGGGGTTTCACGCAAGGTCGGTAAAAAATATTGGCTTAAGCGCATAATTAAGTTCCTTATATCAGCTTGGCGCGTGTTGCAATGACGATAGAATTAGAGGTGGCAGAGGAAATAGAGGTCTGTCCTCAAGGGAAAATAGATCATCAATCATCGTTTCGTCTACCTCTTCAAGCCGCAGATGTGACCATATGGGGTTTTGATCCTTATCAATCAATGCCGCCCGGACACCTTCGCCGAAATCGGAATATGCCATCATACGCATCGCTAAGGCATAATCCAGCAATAAGGCAGAAATATAGCTATCTGGTGGCGCACCTGTCAGCAGCCTTTGGGTAAGCTTAAGCGATAACGGACAGCGTTTCTGCAAGGCTTCATATAAACTAGCAGCAAGAGGATGATCCGATGCCGCTGCTGCATCCCTGATATCCTCAAGCCTATCATGCGAAAGCATATCGTTTATCCAACTCAGATGCGGCATCAGCCTCGCCCCTTCGGCATCATGGCGAAGATACCGATTGATAATGGCGTTGCTATCACCGCTATTTGCTGCTTCCCGTTTTAATTCCGTCTTGAGTTCAGGCAAATCCGCACAGGCTACAAACCCCGGCATCATACCAGAAGCCAACATATCAGCATGACCGATTCGTGTGCCTGTTAAACCGATATAAAAACCGAGCAATCCCTTTGCTCGCCGCAAAAAAAGGGATGCCGCCACATCAGGAAAAAGCCCTATGCCTGTTTCTGGCATCGTGAAATCAATATTTTCCGTGATCACAGGGTGCGAGGCATTGAACAATAACCCTGCCCCACCCCCCATGGTTAACCCATCAGCAATGGTGATAATTGGTTTAGGATAATTGCTGATCAGCATATCCATACGGTATTCACTAGCGAAATAATCGGGCTGTGAGGTATCACCAGCGTTTTGCGCCTGCATCACCATCAATGCTTCTCTAATATCACCCCCAGCACAAAAGGCACGCGACGGTGTTGCTGTAAGCAGAATCTGAGTTACCGCATCATCATTCCACCATTGCTCAAGCGAAGCGCTTATCCCATGACACATCGCTATGGTAAGAGCATGCAAAGCCCTAGGGCGGTCAAGGGTGATGGAGGCAGTTCCGTTTTCAACCTCTATCTGCAAGTTTTCAGCATCTATGCTCATGCCTGATCTATACGCGATATGCGTTGGATTGAGAAGACTTCCCCTTGAAAAATCCTCTGAATGATGCGGCAATCTGAACCACAGGAATGGTGATTACAATTTGCACCATGACGGGGGTATGGTTATATAGGCTATGACCAGAAAAAATGACCTCATTCCTAGTTTTCCTGTCACGCGCCTGCGCCGCACGCGGATGAAACCCTTTAGCCGTGCGATGACCCAGGAACATCATTTGACCGCCGCTGATTTCATTTGGCCTATTTTCGTTACCGAAGGCAACAATCTGGCTCAAGCGATTGAAGGTATGGATGGGGTAAAACGGTTTAGCCTTGACGAATTGGCAGAACAGACAAAAAAGGCCTTGGCTTTGGGCATTCCGGCCATGGCTATTTTCCCACGGATTGACCCCTCACTTAAAGATGAGGATGGCACCAATGCCCTCGCCGCTGATAATCTCGTTTGCCGGGCTATCGCGGCCATCAAAGCAGCATCCCCAAATATGGGTGTCGTCGTGGACATTGCTCTTGATCCCTTTACCACCCATGGACATGATGGGCTTATCCGACATGGTGAGGTTGATAATGATGCCACGCTTGAGGTGCTGAGGGCACAAGCCCTTAATTATGCCGCGGCAGGGGCGGATATCGTTGCCCCGTCAGATATGATGGATGGCCGGGTCGGTGCCATTCGCGGCGCCCTAGATGCTAATGGTCATAGTGATGTGATGATCATGTCCTATGCTGCAAAATATGCCTCAACCCTCTATGCTCCTTTTCGTCAAGCGGTGAGTGCGAATGCCCTAACCGAACTTGATGACAAATCCAGCTATCAAATGAATCCTGCCAATAGCGATGAGGCCATGCGCGAAATTGCCCTTGATATTCGTGAGGGGGCAGATTTTATTATGATTAAACCGGGGATGCCATATTTGGATATCATCCGCCGTACCAGTGATGAGTTTAATATTCCGGTTTTTGCTTATCAGGTTAGCGGTGAATATCAGATGATCAACAACCTTATGAAAACTTTACCAGAACCTAAACAAAAGGCACTGGTGATGGAAATGCTGCTGGCCTTTAAACGCGCAGGATGCACCGGGATTTTGACTTATTTTGCTTGTGATATTGCCGAATGGCTAAACAGATCGTAAATTATTCCATCAACAATCACACAGAAGACAAACCCATGACGGTTACCCCTGAACATATTCGCAAAGCCCATCATGACATGGTTAATGCCGTGATCCGAACACCAAGTGTGTTTTCACCTGCTATCACCAGCCTTATTGGGGCGGATACTTGGCTGAAACTTGAAAACCAACAGATCACCTCATCCTTTAAGGCGCGAGGGGCTTTTACTCGCATCAGCGCGCTTACCCCAGATGAGGCAAAGCGCGGCGTGATCACAATGTCTGCAGGTAACCATGCCCAAGCGGTTGCATATCACGCCAACAAAATGGGTATTCCTGCTGTTATCGTGATGCCATCACAAACCCCTTTTGCCAAAATTAACCGAACCCGAGCATGGGGAGCAGAAGTGATCCTTGAGGGCCGCAATCTCAACGAATGTGAAGGCGTGGTTCAATCAGTGATTGCGGAACGCGGCATGACACTTATCCATCCTTATAATGATGAATTGGTGATGACAGGACAGGGGTCTGTGGGCATTGAGATGCTCGAAGACACGCCTGATCTGGACACGCTAGTGGTACCCATTGGTGGCGGTGGATTAATTTCTGGCATTGCGATTATTGCCAAATCTATAAATCCTAATATTCGCATTATTGGGGTTGAAGCTGAACTATGGCCAACAATGACCGATATGGTGGCTGGTGCAGATATTCGCGGTGGCGGTGAAACTCTGGCCGAAGGCATTGCTGTCAAGAAACCAGGGGATTTAACCATGCCAGTGGTTCGTCAGCTGGTAGATGAGATTCTTTTGGTCAGTGAAGTGATGATTGAGCAAGCTGTTGGTGTTCTTGTTGAACAACAGCGTCTGGTATCTGAGGGGGCAGGCGCCGCTGGCGTGGCCGCCTTGATGCAATATCCAGAGGTCTTTAAGGGCCACAAATGCGGTGTTGTGATTTGTGGCGGCAATATTGATCCGCGCCTGTTATCCGCGGTCCTTACACGCAACATGGCACGAGACGGGCGTATTGCCAGATTGCGCATAGATATCACGGATGAGCCAGGAATGTTGGCCGGAATATCTGAAGCCATCAGCAGTTGCAAAGCTAATATTATTGAGATTTTCCACCAACGCATGTTCCAAGATGTGCCGCCTAAACTAGCAAAAATTGATGCTGTGATTGAAACCCGTGGTGGTGATCATCTTGAAGAGATTATCAATGCCATTAAAGCCAAAGGGTTTTCAGTCACCGTGCTATCGGAAATGTCAAAATAGATTAGTGATCAAAAGTAGAGGCAAAAGGTTTGGACAACCGAAACAATATTGCATTCAGTAATCCGCTTTTGATGCGGGTAACCCGCCCCGCCCCATGTTCATATATCCGCGGCATGGTCGAACAACGGCTAGCTTCTGATATATCTTCACGGCCCGAATGCCATGATGATTTGGCTAGCGCTGGTTTTCGGCGTGTCGAAAACTGGGTATACCGTCCTATCTGTTCTCATTGTCAGGCTTGTCAGGCTCTGCGCATCCCATCAGGAAACACCCTCAATGGTAATTTGATATTGAGCCGGGGCGATAAACGCATTCTTAAAAAAAATAGCCATATCACAAGAGAGATTTTGCCTAATCAGGCTACCAATGAACATTTCGCCTTGTTTCAGAAATACCTGATCAGCCGTCATGGTGAAGGGCAAATGGCGGATATGGATTTCGACAGTTACGCCACTATGGTGGAAACAAGCCCAATTGATACAGTTTTGGTCGAATATCGTGATGGTGAAGACCTGTTTGGGGTGATCCTTGTTGATTTACAAAAAGATGGTGTGTCGCTGGTCTATAGCTTTTTTGATCCTGAAAAATCAGCCGTATCACCCGGACGTTTTATGATCCTTGATTGCGCCGCTATCGCGTATCAACTGGGCCTGACTTATGTTTATCTTGGATATTATATTCGCGATTGCAACAAAATGAACTACAAAGCCAAGTTCAAACAAGCAGAAGTGTTTGTTTATGGCAGTTGGCAGACCTTAACAGACACGACCCCTGAGCCAAATTATCACGTCAGGTAAATCGTGGAGGTTTCGGGAAGCCCACAGGCACCATTTTGCCAGCCCCACCCCGTTTGCCCATCCATGGCATAATATCTTTTTCTGTTCGGGTGCGGCCACCTGATTGTGTCCAACTCAATCCATCTTGACTTTGAAAACTGGTAGCATCTGCTAACCACGCATCTTTATGACGCTGTAGGATGACGCCTCTGCCTTTTGCCATTACTGGAATTTCATCCCCGCGAATGATCAGCATCTTGCGGTTGCTTCCAACTAAGGCCACCATGTCCCCATTAAGCGGTACTGCGGCCACCATTCGCGATTTATCCATAATGGTCATGACTTGGCGGCCTGTTTTTGTCTGTGCAACAAGTTGCATCATATCTGTGACAAAACCATGACCAGAAGAAGACACCAATAACACCGGGCCAGACTTGGCTACCATAATCGTTACAATGGGTTGATCCGCTGGCATATCCAGCATCAGCGCCAAGGGTTCGCCAAAGCCGCGTCCACCTGGCAAACGATCCGCCGCCAAGGTAAAGAAACGGCCTTTTTCTAGCCCAATGATTAAGCGATCTGTGCTATCAGCATGGAGCATGTATTCAGGGCCATCCCCTTCTTTGAAGCGAATATCAGCGGTTTCATCCAAGCGCCCTTTCATGCTTCTGATCCAACCATTTTTTGAACAAACAACGGTAATCGTTTCTTTTTCGACCAGCAAATCCGCAGGATCACTATCTAATTCAGGTAATGGTTCAATCCGCGTCAAGCGTTGTTCGGTTTTTACGAACTCTGTTTTCATGGCTTTGATGTTACTAGCAATCATAGCGCGCTGTTGGTCTTCGCTATCCATCATGGCAGATAGCTTAGCCTGTTCTTCACCAAGCTGTTCTTGTTCGCGCCGCAATTCCATTTCTTCAAGTTTGCGTAGAGACCGAAGACGCATATCAAGAATAGCGTTTGCCTGATTTTCCGTAAGCGCAAAGCGTTCCATCAGTTTATCTTTAGGGTGATCTTCTTCACGGATAATGGCAATCACCTCATCCAGATTAAGAAAGACCACCAGATATCCGCCCAGCACCTCAAGCCGCGAAGCAATTTTTCCAAGCCGGTGATTAGTCCGTCGGCGCAAGACCACAAGTTGATGATCAATCCACGCCAGCAAGGCATCACGGATAGATAGCACCCCCGGGGTGCCTGTAGCATCCAAGACATTCAGATTTAAAGACACGCGATATTCCAAATCTGTCAGCCGGAACAGGTTTTCCATCACCATACCAGGGTCAATACGCCGAGATTTTGGTTCAATCACTAGGCGGATATCTTCTGCAGATTCATCCAAAATATCAGCGATGAATGGCAATTTTTTTACCTGCATCAATTCTGCCATTTTTTCGATTAGACGTGCTTTTTGCACTTGGTAGGGAATAGCGGTAACAATAATTTTCCATGCGCCACCGCGCTCTGTTTCTACTTCCCAGGCCGCGCGCAGACGAAATGAACCCCGGCCCGTGGCATAGGCTTCTGCCAGTTGATCTGGGGCATCAATCAGCACACCACCAGTAGGAAAATCAGGGCCTTTGATAAAATCAAGCATCTTAGTGTGGGTCGCGTTAGGATATTTGATCAGATGCAAAGAGGCATCAATAAGTTCAAGCACATTATGTGGCGGAATAGAGGTAGCCATCCCCACAGCGATGCCTTGGGCACCATTGGCTAGCAAATTGGGAAAGGCAGCAGGCAGGATCACAGGTTCCTCGCCCTCACCATCATAGGTCTGGCGAAAATCAACCGCATCCTCATCAATGCCATCAAGCAACAGCTGGGCGACAAAAGTTAAACGTGCTTCGGTATAGCGCATGGCGGCGGCATTATCGCCATCAATATTGCCGAAATTCCCCTGCCCATCTACCAACCGATAGCGCATTGCGAACTCTTGCGCTAGCCGCACCATGGCATCATAAATCGCAGCATCACCATGGGGATGAAACTTACCCATCACATCCCCAACGACCCGTGCTGATTTCTTAAATGCCAAACCGGGATCAAGCTTAAGCTGGCGCATAGCAAATAACAGGCGGCGATGGACAGGTTTCAGGCCATCACGCACATCCGGCAGTGACCTTGAGGTAATCGTCGACAACGCATAGGCCAGATAACGCTGACTCAATTCAGATGAAAAGTCGGTTTTGATCAATTCGTTATCAGCCATTATCTTTTTCCCCAGCCAGAGGCGTTGCGCTCTGGGTATCATCCCGACCAATATGTTGCAATTTAAACTCTGTCATCACCAAATCTTCTAATCGCTGTCGTGCTTCTGCCATGGGCAAATGATGGATACCAAAAATCTGGCGGCCGATGAAATGCCCGGTCATACGAATACCATTGATGACGTCTTCTTCAAGTGATTTTCTCAACCCTCCAAGAAAGCCGGGCAAAACCAATAGCCGTGGGGCGTGATCCCCTGCGGCAGTCGCGGTCACCGCACCGCCACTGCGAGGACTAACATATTCCAAGCCTTGACTGACACCACTAACAATACAGTGATCCAGCTTAAGCCCGAATCCTGCCACCGACAGCAATCCAATTTCCCACCGAATATAAGCAGCAAGCCAGAGCGCCGTTTCTGTATCTGAGGCCAGCAGATGGATCATTGCAAGACTGGCATCATAAACCGTGTCAGCCGGTTCACGTTCTGCCAACGCCCCTTGGATCAACGCACAAAGGGACGACAATGCCGCTAACCGCAACCGATCATCCATGATACGAGCCGCGTTTGCCGACAGCAATTCAACCCCCATGCTTCCTAGATGTTCATCCAGTCTAGCTCGCCACGCAATGCTCACTTCATTTCCAGGTTGTAAGATTGGCCGGTTTGTTCGGGATTGCCCCCCACGCACTAGTCCAGCATGGCGACCATGATGCTCTGTTAACACTTGCACCACGGCAGCGTCTTCACCAAAAGGGCGGCTGGAAATAATGATCGCGTTGTCTGTCCATTCGGGCATGATCAGGCGTTAAAATCTAAATCCCAATCCCGATACCGGGCTGGATCATCTATCCAATTGCGGCGAAACTTAACATGGGTAAAGAGATGCACGCGCCGGCCTAGCATTTGTTCCAACTCAAGGCGTGCGGCCTTACCAATGCGTCCAATGGTTTTGCCCCCTTGGCCGAGGATAATGCCGCGATGCCCTTCTCTTGCCACGTAAATAGAACACCGCACCTCAGCGCTTTCATCTTCGCGTTCTTCCCAGCTTTCCGTTTCCACAGTCAACTGATAAGGCAATTCTTCGTGAAGATTAAGAAACAGTTTTTCCCTTAAAATTTCTGCTGCTAATAAGCGTTGCGGCAGATCTGACAGATCATCCGGATCATAAAGATAAGGGCCTTCCGGCATTTGTTCAGCAAGCCAAGTCAAAATATCATCCGTGCCTCTGGCCTTTTCTGCTGATACCATGAACACCTTGTCAAAGGCATGGCCATCAGACAATTCTTTCGTCCGCTTGATCACCTGTTCCGGCGAAGTCAGATCAATTTTGTTCAACACCAGAACGGCTTTAATCTGTTTTTCCTTGATGCTGGCAATGATGCGATTGGTATCATCGTCAATCTGGCTTCGGGCGCAATCATGAACCAACATAATCACATCACTATCCCCTGCGCCCTGCCATGCCGCACTGACCATGGCGCGATCAAGCCGTCTTTTGGGTTGAAAAATTCCAGGCGTATCCACAAAGATGACTTGGCTTTCCCCATGCATAGCAATGCCGCGAATACAGCTTCGGGTCGTTTGAACCTTTGGCGTGACAATGCTGACCTTATGGCCAACAAAGGTGTTCATTAAGGTGGATTTTCCCGCGTTAGGGGCACCGATAAGGGATACAAATCCGGCTCTAGTCATTAGGATTTACCCCTATTTTTATCTGGTTGATGATCTGGAATGGGCTCAGAATGAAGGTTAGTGATAGACGCTTGCGGCATCATATCAAGCATTTTTTGGGCTGCCTGTTGTTCAGCCTGGCGCCGTGATCCCCCATGGGCACTAACCACTTGTCCGGCTAATGACACTTCTACCGTTAATTCTGGCGCATGGTCTGGGCCTTTGCGCCCAACCATCGTATATTCAGGCAACACCCCATGATGAGCTAGCGCATATTCTTGCAGGCGCGTTTTTGCGTCTTTTTCTGCTACTGCAAAGCTAATCAGTCTATCACCCCAAATGTTATGGGTAACCTTTCTTGCGGCCTCAAGCCCAGCATCACGCCAGATGGCACCAACCAAGGCCTCAAGCGCATCAGCAAGACCTTTATGTGAAGTGGTTAGGGCTGTGTCTTGCGCTTCTATTGCTTCATCAAGTCCGATGTCTTTTGCCAGTTCCGCCATAGTAGAATTATCTACGCAATCCGCGTAAAGCCTGGTCATCATGCCCTCACGGGCTTTGGTCACTTGTTCAAAGATAGCATCTGCAATGATCAGATTAATGACACGATCGCCTAAGAATTCGAGCCGCTGATTATTTGCGCGGTTTGACGTAATGCTAGGGTGTGTCATCGCTTCGTTAAGCCATGCCAGATCTTTAAACTGATAGCCAATCTTATCTTGTAGCTGTTGGCGTGCGGTCACAAGGTGATCTGGCAATGCTGGGTTTTGTTTAGCCATGCTAATCTATGCCCATACCGATGCGGCTAAAGCGAATAGCAAATGGCCATTTCCAAACTTGCCAAAATCTTGCGGTGCCATTGTTCGAAAAGAAAAGAAACTCTGCCCGACCAATCAAATTGCGCTCTGGTACAGGCCCAACATCAATTCGGCTATCGTTAGATCGGTCACGAT
>Ga0075480_10001081_pt1 | contig 17047 bp, 15 predicted proteins | sample DEB08_DNA_7_FD_81590 | JGI IMG/M metagenome (GOLD analysis project Ga0075480, IMG submission 81590) | Aqueous microbial communities from the Delaware River and Bay under freshwater to marine salinity gradient to study organic matter... | ecosystem: Environmental > Aquatic > Marine > Coastal ... | reverse complement strand
GAAGCTCGGTATTGAAGATTCCCGGCTGCGTCTCCACGAACCCATTACCTTCGTCGACGAGCAGCACGTCCCGCATCTTCTCCACGCACACGATCAGCGAACCATCGATCGCATTGGAACCACCGGAAAGACCGGATCCAGCCCCGCGAGGTACCACCGGGACATGGTGTTCATGGGCCGCAGCCAGGACAGCCGAAACCTGCTCGGTCGTTCGGGGGAACACCACCGCGAACGGCTCGCCGGCCGGAGAGCCGGTCGATCGATCACGCAGATAAGTGGGAAGCCGGTCCGGGTCGGTGACGATGTCCGAATCGGCCAGGCTGCTGGCACAAGCCGCAAGCACGGAGTCTTCCGGGGTCATATGGAGACGCTAGCGGCTTGCACCCACCCTCGGGGGGGGCAGCGTCGAAGTACCCAGACCGTGGAGGCATGATGATCCTATTAAGCCGAATCGCAAGGAGCCACGCTCGTGAGTAGAACCGCACGAATAGCCGGAGTCCTATCCATCGTCGCCCTTGCGCTCCCGATGGGACCGGCGGTCGGCACTCCGGGAAGTGAGCCGCTCACCGATCTCACGCCCATTGCCACATCCCTAAAGCCTGAACTGCACCACAAGCAGCCGGTCTTCGAGGTGAGTTTTACAGCAGGTCCGCAAAAGGAACGACGCTTCGTTACGTCGTTGCTCTTGATTGAAGAGGCATCAAATCGACTTTTTCTAGGGCAGACCATCCAGTGCACAGCCCCCTCGGGCAAGACTGTGACAGGTATGGAGACCGGTAGAAACTTCTGGCCCCAAGGTGACGGAGGAACAGTCGCATCCTTCGTACTAAACGTGAATGAGCCAGGCACCTGGAAATGCTCTTCGGTGGCCAATGTGTGCGAACCTGGTGTCTGCGAAGGTTCCAGTAATGCCGGGTCGGGAAACCTAGTGTTGGCGACCGGCTCGGTCGTGGGACCCGACGCATCACACATGCTGGTCACTGCACCTTTAGGACAACTGCAATTGACCGGCGCGCGCGTGCCCCGAAAGGACGTACCAGTCAAGCCTGGCCGGACAATGAAGGTATCCAAGACTTTCAAGATCGATCCATCGGAATCTTTAGGCATTGCGGCTGAGTTCTCACTCACGAACTGCATCGAGCGCGACTACCCTCGCGCATGTCGAAAGCAGCCTTCCGTGGCGATCAAAGGGAGTTCAACGATTACCTCGGCTCTGACAATTCGACAGGTGCCCGTAACCCCAGGAGCGACATGTCCAGTCCAGCGGGCAACACAACAGCAAGGAGCCGGTCGAGCTACGGTCTCAGCGCAGCAGCACCACGCAACGTGGACATACGCAGTTCTCGATTTTCCACTGAGCACTGACCCATCGTGCTCGCGCACGTTGACCGTAGAGGCTAGTTTCACTGCCGAGAAAGGCAACGGATTTGTCATCGAGAGTGGAAATGCGAGAAAGCCGGAGTCCATTGTGATCATCGGCCAAGTGCCCTCGTCCTATCAGCCCGTCGCCACAAGCTAGGTTTCCCCGTCTATTGCGATGGCTACGCGAATAGTCCTTCATATGGGCCCACGAAAGACCGGTAGCACTTTCCTGCAGCAGACACTCACCGCACTCGCGCCGGTATTGCTCGAACACGATGTTCTCTATCCCACCCGGATGGCTGGAGCAGACCGGTACAACCATGTAGCTGCAGTCTTCTCCGTCGAGGAAGCACGCGCAGGCCGCCGGGGGGCATGGTCGGGAACCTCCCCGGCCCCACTCGCCGATCTCGTTCGACAGATCGACGCCTTTTCCGGGGTCGTGGTTCTCTCGGCAGAGGCCGCTGGTGGCCTGCAGAGCTCAGCTGCGCGAGCCCTTCTCACGCGATTACCTGGGGTTCCCGTTCATGCGATCGCGTGCCTGCGTGCATTGCCAGCGATCTTCATCTCGTCCTGGACTCAGCATGTGGCCAACGGGCGTCGCATGCCTCTCGAACGTTACGTCGAGAGGAGGATCCATCAACGCGAGGCCTCTCCACCGTCCGGTCATGAAGCACGGTGGGATGAGGGCCATGACTACACGTTTTGGCGCAGCTACTACTACCCGGGGTTGGTGCGACGGTGGGCTTCCCTCGTGGACAGCTTCAGTGTGATCACCGTGCCCCCCTCGACATCGGACAAAGGGGTTCTCTGGTCGAGGTTTCGCGATGCTCTGGAATCGGACGCAGTGCCGAACGTGCTGCCAGCGTTGCCTGATCACGCCGGCAATTCACAGATGACAATGGCCGAAGTCGAGGTGCTCCGGGCCATCAACCGAGAAGCGGCGGAGGCGAAACTCGCACGTAAGCGCATCAAACTTGGCACCCGCGCCCTGTCCAGGAACGCGTGGATGGCGAGGGAGGATCGAGGGCCACGAGTGATCTTGCCCGAGACCCACCTCGAACTTGTTTCTTCGTGGGGCCGCCAGGACGCGAGCGAACTGTCACAGATGCATGTGAACGTGATAGGTGACCTAGACGACCTGCTCGAGGTACCTGACAGCCAGTACCCCAAGCCAAGGGCATCAGACGTCGCTTCCGCGGCTGGCGCCGCTGTCGCGTGGGCGGTCATCCAGGGCCCGTTCGATCCCGCTTGGCGACAAAGGGTTCAACGGCGGATCTCGAGGTGGCGGCGGATCTCGAGGTGGAGGCGGCGGATCTCGAGGTGGTGGCGGCGGATCTCGAGGTGGAGGCGGCGGATCTCGAGGTGGGGTCGTGGCTAAGCGAATCGTCCTCCACATCGGCGCTAGAAAGACCGGTACGACGTATCTGCAACACGGGCTACGGACTCGCCGAAGGGAACTGGGGAGTGCCGGGGCCCGGTATCCGACCTCGATCGGGTTGTTCAGACTTCTTAAAAATCACGAGCTGCCCTTGCTAGCAGCATTACGGCAATTGTCACAACCATGGATGAACTCCGATGACCACATGAACTATGACGCAATATGGTCACGGATCCGTCGAGATATCGATTGCACTAACGGGACGGTCATTCTCTCTGCCGAGGCTCTCGCCTCGCTCGACTCCAAGGCAATCGCTGATGTTCCCCAGGTACTGGGATGCGAGCACATTCGGGTGGTCATCACCATGCGGGATCTGGGTCGAGTCTTGCCCTCGACGTGGCAACAACATGTTCGCAATGGCTACTCGACAGGGTACGAGCCCTACCTCGAATCAATTAGCCACCAGCGGGCGTTCCTCGATTTACCGGGTACCGCTCACCAGGACACAGACGCAAACTTCTGGGCCAGTTTCGCGCCCGGACCGCTCGTTCGTCGGTGGCAGGAAATCAGCGACGACATCGCCCTCGTCACCGTCCCCCGAGCCCCGGGTCGGCCGGAAGAGCTGTGGGAACGCTTCTGGGCCGCACTAGATCTCCCCGGCCCAGCTGCACCACCTCCCGAGGCTTCCGTCACTCCCAATCACCACAGGGGATTGCCCGCAGGCCCGGCATACCTGCTGTGCGAAACAATGCGTGACCTGCAACGACGCGGTGTGGATATCCAGAAGCGCAGAAAAATTGCCATGCGCTTAGGTCGAGAGATGCTGGCTCGCCCAACAGGTAAGAAGCTCCGGCTCCCGGTTCCCGAAACTTGGCGCAATCTCGTGCAGGCGTGGGCAGAGCACGACCGAGATGGCGTCGAGGGTTCCCGCGTGTACGGCGATCTTTCTGACCTGCAGCCTCAGCACAGTCCCGATATTTCTGACGAGGTACTGGCCTCCGAAATCACTCGTGCAGCAGCCGTTGCATTCAGAAGAGAGCGCTGGTACGTGTGATCGTTGTTGTTTGTGGCATGCATCGATCCGGCTCGACGCTGGTCTGGCAGATCGCGCATGAACTCTTGGAAGGGGATCGACGGATTCGAGTGCTTGCCACGCAACCGACGCGGCGAATGAAGCTACTCGCCCTGAACCCATGGCGTACCTACATGTGGAAGGTCCATTACCGAAAAGAAATCAAGGCAACACATTTTCCCGACGCCGGTGCCCGCTACCTTTTCACATTCCGAGATCCACGGGATGTAGCCGCTTCACTCGTTCGCAAGGGCCGATGGGTTGAGGGGCACCCCAAGAGATCGCCAGAACAACTTGCACAGATCGTCCGCACCGAACTTGTCGGCGGCAGGTTCTGGCGGAAGCGAGAGCATCTGTGGATCGGTAAGTACGAAGCCTTCTCTACAGACATTCCTAGACTGATAACCGACATTGCTCAATTCCTGGGCATAAGACAGGTCGACGAGGATGACGTGGCTCGCATAGCCGCCTACGTCGCCTTGGACCGTCAGCGTGAACGATCCACGCTGGCGCGTAGCCAAGAAAAAGATCTGAGATCACGAATCACCACCAACCACATCACGGATGGCCGTCATGGTGCGTGGCGAGAGACTCTTACCGACGAAGAAGTCGCCGCCATCGAGAAGGTGAGCCACCGATGGATGCTTCGGAACGGCTACCTTCCCTAGCTAACTTCTCTATGATCGACACGAAATTGGGTGCGTCCAAATCCCAGTTGTGGTCTTTCTCGACAGCCAATAGCCCTCGTTGTCCCATCGCTACGCGGAGATCCTGGTTGGCGTCCAAGAAACTGACCGCATCGGCAACCGCACGTGGAGATCGAAACGGCACGATCAGACCCGCGTCATGACGTTGCACTAGTTGAGCAACGAGCGGCAAAGGGGTGGCGACTACAGGTATGCCGTAAGCCATGTACTCCAACACTTTCGTAGGCTGAGAGAAGCGATAGTTGTGCTCGTCGTGTAACAAAGACAGCCCAGCCGTCGCGCCCTGCATGAGGTTCATCGACTCGGTGTGCGACAACCGTCCATGCCACCGCACATCCCCACGGCGATGCGCCTCATACAAGGCATCCATCGCACTCGGTTCCGCAGGTCCGATGACATCCACGACGATGCCGCGTTGACGAAGGATGCATCCCGCCTCAATGACATCGAAAGCGCCGCGAGCTCTAGTCAGGGTGCTGACGCAGACAGCTCGACCCGGGCTCGAGGGAAGTGCATCACGCACAACGACTGTCGAATTCGGCACAACTGGGTGAATTCGATCGAATCTATCCGCATACGATGCTTCCGCGAGCAGCAACCGATGGCGTCGCTCCGCCCACGTTTCCAGCCAACTCAGCGAACTTGCAGCCGCAGACCTAAGGACAGTCGGAATCCACGACTTGTACTGCGTGCTCGCGGCTACATCTTCATGCACGTCCCACACAACTGTGGCACCGTCAATACCCATAGCGGCGATCAGCAATTCCGGGTCATGAATGATGACGACATCATGATTCGGGCATTGCTCCCTCAGCACCCGACGAGCTGCCCGCAGTGCACCCAGCCGATGCCGCGTGGCCGCGCGTGGAAGCTCGATAGGTTTAACTCCGGGCGGAGGAGTGACGGCACGCGCTGCGAAGGGTGCGGCATATGTGACGTCATAACCTGCGTCGACCAAGGCCCTGATCTGCCGAACGTAAATCCGAGTGTCCAGCGGGTGATGCACGGTGGTCGCGACCAAGACTCGCAGCGATGGGCTCACGTCACACCATCATCGGGTGGTTGGCTCAGGTTGTCACCGAGTCCGCGCCGTCGACGCTCACGCTTCTTGGCCCGGCGCTCTCCAATCCACTCCCGATAAAGACCGACGACCTCATCCGTCGCTCCGTCCGCACGCAGGTGTCCACGTTCCAGCCAGGCGACCCGAGTGCACAGGCGCGCGAGTGTGGACATTGAATGACTAACAATGAAGACAGCGTGGGCCGAGTCACATAGTTCTTTGATCCGATCCGCGCTCCGACCGCGAAACTCTGCATCACCCGCGCCGAGAGCCTCATCGAGGAGTAGGACTTCCCGCTCTATTGACGTGGCAATGGCGAACTTTAATCGCGCGACCATGCCACTGGAATACGTACGAAGGGGCAGTCGGATGCTGTCTTCCAGGCCTGAGAACTCCACAATGCTGTCCGTACGCGATCCGATCTCGCGAGGTGGAACGCCCAGGGCCAAGAGTCCAAGTTCGACATTTTCCAAGCCCGACAGCCGCGGCATCATCGCGCCTCCGACGCTCACCAATATGGGGCGTGATTGAGCGAAGACCCTTCCCTCACTCAAGGGCATTAGTCCAGCGATCGCCCGCATCAGTGTTGATTTTCCAGCTCCGTTGCGGCCGATGATCCCGATGCATTCGCCCCGATGCACGGCCAAACTCACACTCTGCAGGGCGGGTACCTCGATAGTGGAGTTGCCGCGCCAGGACGTTTTTACGCGGACTCGATACGTTACCGAGATCCTGTCGAGGGCAACGCACAGTCCCGCGCCTGTGGACGATGGGAGTAATTCAGTCACGTGCGTACCCCCCCTCGCCTCGCCAGAAGACGACGGATCCCACGATGAGCAATCCCGCGCTCCATGCCGCGGCCAAGCCCCACGTGTCGATACCTGGAACTACGTCTGCGGACAAGAGAGTGCCGCGTGCCAAGGTCAAAAACACCGTGGGCGGATTAACCTCAACGAGGCCCGTCAACCACGGCGGTGCGTCGATTTTCGCTAGCCGATCCGTGACGGGGATCATCACACCAGAGAGCAGACCCCACAGACGCAAGACCAGGGGCAATATTCCCCCGACATCAGGCGCTCCGTGTACCCAGCGACCGAGCAAGAGTGCGGCACCCAAGCAGAAGGGAATCATCACAACGATCACAACGGGGAACAACAACCACGTTATCGACGGACGCTCGCCTGTGGCGATGAGGATCACCAGTAGCACCGGAACGGACAGAAGGAACGCACGAAGTTGCTGAACGACGGCGGTGACCGGGAACACAGCTGCTGGCATCGTGAGCGACCGAATGAACCCCTGATTGCCGGAAACCGAACGAGCACCCATCTGCAACGACCGTCTCACCAGCGCGAATACGAAGACTCCGATCGCCAGGAAGCCCAGGTAGTTTGGAACGCTCGCGCGGGCTTGCAGTAACAGGCCAAAAAGAATCCAGTAGACCGCCATCGTCAGTGCCGGATCGAGCAGATTCCACGCGAACCCCAGCCGCGTGCGTCTATTGCCGGTGGCCTCCCGAGCACGGGCATAAATACGGATAAAGCCATTCAAGCGATATGTGTCAGCTAGGTAATGAAGAAAGCTTGGGCGCCCACCTACCTCGTGCAACCCAGCAGCACTTGCCGCTCTCGAAAGCGAGGTTTGTCCCACAATTTCCCAACTCGGCGCAGCAGCGCTACTGCGGCCCGCTCAATGCGGCAGCGTACACGGACAGATACCGATCACACAGCCTGCTCCACCGTCTCTCGGCGTCGACCCAAGCGCGCCCCAGCTCGCCCAGTTCACACCGATAGTGCTTGACCGAGAGCCCCTCAATCGCATTGACCCAAGCTTCATGGTCCCCTGCCGCTACGTAGAGAGCATGGCCACCGGTCACTTCACGCAAGGCCGGGAGGTCGCTGGCCAACACTGCGCGTCCGCGTGCGAGAGCCTCGACTGGTTTGAGTGGTGTGACAAGACGCGTGACGCGATGATCCTCCCGAGGTACGGCAAGGACGTCGATCGCATCGAACCAGTCGCGGATCGTGCTGAATTCGATTCGACCAGTCATTCGAATCCACCTATGTTCACCCGCAGCCGCCCTCACCGCAGGCATTCCAGCGCCGTCCCCGACCAAAACAAGGCCGACGTCGACACCGGATCGACGAGCTCGCTCGCATACGCTGATCAAGAAGGGGATCCCTTCGTAGGAATGAAAAGTGCTGATCACACCTATCAGCACGTCATGATGATCAAGGAGCAAGCGTTCGCGCATCGATCTTTGATCGACCATAGGCTCTAGGAAGCGATCGTCAACTCCATTCGGCACGATTGTGATGCGGGCCGATTCGATGCCGCGCCCGATGAGTTCGTCTCGCATTCCCTCGCTGAGTGTCACTATGGCATCCGCTCCGCGCATGACTTCGTTCTCACGGGTCCGTGCAAGTCGATAGTCCTCCGAAGATTGCTGCACGATACCGCCGCGATGACTTGCGACCGAATCCTCAATGAAGCCACGGACTTCGTAAACGAAGGCCGCATCCAGAGCTTTCGCGGCGTAGATTGCTGCTCGACCATTCGGATAGTCTGTGGTGGCGTGCAGGATCTGTGCGCCGCTGCTGCGCGCATGTCTTTCAAGCAGATGCGCATAGTCACGATCAGCACGCGTGGGGCGAAGCAGCGGGAGCAGATGTTGATAACTGACCCCTTGCCATTCATCGGCTCGGGGTGCCAGGTGTCCCTGCATCACGGGAAAGCCGATGGCAGTGACCGCACTTGCCCGAAGGCCCATGGTGCTCTGCGTCTTCACGATCGCGTGCGTACGTAGTGTCGAACCAGCCTGCACATACGGGAGCGACGACCCCACCACATGCAGCACACGCGCACCATCGACCCTGTGCAGATCGGTCACAGCAGGCAGCGGGCGCTGTTGGCGAACCGGGACCGGATAGCTCAGCCGCTCATGACGATCATCCGCGACCCGCTGTTTCTCGGCACGCGTCGGTTCCACTCTCGGGAAGTTGTTGAGGAGCAGCAGGCGGCCAATGACCGCACCACGTCCGCGTCGCCATCGATATCCGAAAGCAGCAATCAGGACCGGCAGGGATGCGAGGGCTCGCACGCCGCGAAGGTGCACCGTGCTACGTTACGACACCTGGTCACGGGTTGGAAGAATCCTTCATGAAGTCACGTTTCGTCCACGTCATCGGCACCCGTCCGAACATTCCCAAAGCAGCGCCCGTCATTCGGGCTCTCAATCAGCAGCAGGTCGACCAACTCGTGGTGCACACGGGACAACACTACGACGATGCACTCTCCGCTTCGTTATTGCGTGACCTGGGGATGCCTGAGCCTGCGATCAATCTCGGAGTGGGTTCCGGAAGCCATGCCCAGCAGATTGCACGGGTGATCGAGTCGATTTCGCCCGTACTCGTGAATTCCAACCCCACAAGCGTGATCGTTTACGGGGATGTAAATTCCACGCTCGCGGCGACCTTGGCGGCGGTTCACCTCGGTCTTCCTGTTGCGCACGTCGAGGCAGGTCTGCGCAGCCACGATATGAGTATGCCGGAGGAGATCAATCGCCGAATGGTCGATCATGCGAGCGCACAACTCTTCGCAACCTGCGAGGATGCGGTCGGCAATCTCGAACACGAGGGTATTGAGGGATCCCGTATCTATTTGGTCGGGAATCCCATGATCGACAGTCTGCGGTTCGTGCAAAACCATGCAGATCTCGACCAGGAGCGCGACAAGCTTAAGCTTCCATCAGAGTACGCATTGGTCACTTTGCATCGTCCGTCGAACGTCGACGATCCCGAGCGCGTTGCGCAGATTGGACTGACGTTGAACCAGATGGCCGAATGCATTCCCATCGTGCTGCCCGCTCATCCACGAGCTCGACAGGGCCTGGAAGCAGTCGTTCACCATGCGGCGATCAGACTGATCGATCCGCTCGGCTACGGCGCTTTCCTCGCCACCATGGAGACCGCGACTCTAGTTCTCACTGACTCCGGTGGAGTGCAAGAGGAGACGTCGGTCCTGGGCGTCCCTTGCTTGACTGTTCGGCCGAACACCGAGCGGCCCATCACGATCCGAGCAGGAACCAACGTGCTCGTGGAGCTTGCGGACATCCTTCCGGCAGTCGATCGGATCTTGTCGCAACGGCCACCGAGTCCGACGCCGATCTCCCTCTGGGACGGCAACGCGGGCACCCGCATCTCTCAAGCACTCGTGGACGGGAACGAGTCCGCATGGGCGTTCATGAAGGGCGCGGGAAGCCGATGACCGAAGAAGCCGAGGGCCGCGTCGCCGAGTTGGAGAGTGAGCTACAAGAAGAACGTCAACGGGCACTTCGCGCCGAACGTTCACTCGCCAAATTGCAGACATCTTTGCCGATGTCGGTGGGGCAATTGGTGATCGAGGCGGGCACCAACCCTCGACGCCTACCGCGACTACCTTTCGACCTCCTCCGTATTCGTCGCCAACGCCGGCGATCACGGGAAGGACGAATTGTTTCTGATCGCGATGGAGCCATACAGGGGAGGAACCGAGCGACCACGCCGAAGGAAGCTCTCCAACTGCTCGTGCCGCGGCGCGTCCTCACCGTCGACGATCGCCCATCGGTACTCGTTATCGCCCCTGATGTCACGGTCGATCGATTGGAGCGCAGCGCCCACGTTTCGCGAGCACTTCCCCACGATGCCGGAACGCTTATGGAGACCCTGGATGCCGATCTAGTGGTTGTCGATGCTCGCGTCGGAGAGCTCGGATCCCCGTGGTTTCCCCTGGGTCAGCCTGGAGAAGGCCGACGTGAGCAAAGTCTCCTTGCCCTCCGAGGTGTGTGCGAGCAGCTCGGTCGACCGCTGGTGCTCGTGTTCGATCCGACAACGAGTCCGGGATTGATCGATTTCGCACATGACTGCGACGTCGTTATCGATCCAGACGAATGGGATGGGCACGTCGACCCTGCAACCTTGCTCAAAGAGCGGTGTTCCCTCTCCGCACGAGTCGTTAACGGTGATGGCGATGCTTAGCCAGAAATTGCACGCACTGGTGTACGCAGATGTCGACATGAACCTGATCGATGGTTCTTCGATTTGGCTTGCATCCACGGCTGAATGTCTGGTACGAGCAGGAGTGGACGTCACGGTTCTACTGAAGGCACCCATCGTCACCGGCCGGCTCCTAGAACCCCTAAATCACTTTGACTCGATCACCCTCATCGAACAGACCTCGCAACGCTTGACACCGGACAGCGCAGCCAGGGAACTCGTTGCTCTCAATCGTCAACGTACAGCGGACCTAGTCATTGTCCGCGGCTTGGCTGCGTGTGTGTCCGCAGTGGAACAAACCGAACTGTGCAGGAAGGTGTGGTCATATCTCACCGACATCCCACAGTCGGCTACAGCACTGTCCGCAACGGACAGCGGGGATATCGAGATCGTTGTCCGTGGTAGCAGGCGCGTGTTGTGCCAAACACCGGAAATGCGATCGTTTATTGAGGTCGCGTTTCCGAATGCCCAAGGCAAAACCACACTCCTCGAACCGATCATCCCCGATCCGCAGTTGCGAAGGGAAGTCGATCGAGGTGATTCAACTCTTTCCCTGGTCTATTCGGGGAAGTTCGCACTCGACTGGAATACCTGGCAGATGCTCGAACTACCCGCCACGCTTCGCGACAGAGGCGTAACGGCCCGACTCGAATGCATCGGCGACAAGATCCATGACGGACCGGATGGTTACCGGGAGCGCATGATGGAGGGCTTGAAAGGGACACCCGGGGTCGTGTGGCACGGGGGACTCCCGCGGGACGCGGCGCTCGATATCGTCTCTCGATCCGACATAGGACTGTCGTGGCGGTCTCCGCGTCTGCTCGGGTCGCTGGAGTTGTCGACGAAGGTACTGGAGTACGCCTCGATGGGTGTCCCTCCGCTACTCAACCGAACACCCATGCACGAGCGACTCCTTGGGGCCGACTACCCGCTGTTCGCAGAACGGTTCGAAGATGTCATCGACGTTCTCACGGCCGTGGCCGAGAACCCCCCATTGGTCGCTGCGGCTCGTGACCATGTCCGCCAGGTTGCTCGACACTTCACGATGTCCAGCGCAAGCAAGTCATTAGGCGAGGAACTGAAACGGGCGTTTCCGGGTTCGCGATCCGCTCCTGATCGCAAGGTCAAAGTCGTGGTTGCCGGTCACGATTTGCGCTTTATGCGGGGGATCGTCGATCTGCTGGTACAAAGAAAGGATCTCGAAGTCCGTATCGACGAGTGGAGTCGATTGGCAGAACACGACCCGGTCGTCAGTGAAGCGCTGGTGGAGTGGGCGGATGTCATCGTGTGCGAGTGGGCTGGGCACAACGCTATTTGGTATAGCCAACGCAAAAGGGCTGAGCAGTGCCTGATTGTTCGGCTGCATCGCTTCGAGTTGACGGCAGGCTGGATAGCCGAGATAGACGCGACAGCCTTGGATGCCGTCGTATGTGTCAATGACCATTACGCGGATTTAGTGCGTACCCGGACTGGCTGGAAGTCTGATGTTGTCCACGTGATTTCCAATGCCGTAGATCGCCGAAATTTGGAGAGAGAAAAGTATTCGTCATGCGAATTCCGACTCGGCCTACTCGGAATAGTGCCCACGCGCAAGCGCCCTGACCGGGCCATCGAGATTCTGCGATGTTTGCGTCGCATTGACGGTCGCTTTCGATTGTCAATCAAGTCCAGGATGCCGTGGGAATACGAGTGGGTGTGGCGGAAGGTTGATGAGCGCGCCTATTTCCGACAGGTTTTCGAATCCATCGCGACGGACCACGCACTGAGGAGCAATATCGTTTTCGAGCCGTACGGTGGGGACGTCGCAGCGTGGTTTCAGCAGATCGGTTGGATTTTGTCGGTGTCCGACGATGAGAGTTTCCATTTGGCGCCAGCCGAAGGGATGGCGAGCGGTGCCGTGCCTGCCTTACTCGATTGGCCTGGCGCGCATGGTGTCTATCCGAGCACATATATCCATAGCGATGAGCAAGCACTCGTCGAATCCATCGCAGATACGACCATCAGCGGATCATGGGACCGCGCATCACATGATGCGGCAGTAGCCTTCCCCGAGAGGTTCGATGTCACCTCCGTCGAGCGAGCCTGGTACGAGTTGATACGGGCCCTCCGATGACCTCGGCTCAGGAGAGTCCGGTGCTCGTTGGCGGTACCGGACGAAGCGGTACAACTATCACTGGACGCTTACTTGGATCTCATCCTCGAATGGTGGCGACTAAACCCCTGGAATTGCGTTTCATAAGCGGAAAGTTCGGGGTAGTTGATGCCCTAATCACGGCAATGGGGTGGCCCTTGGCCGGAGGGGACAGAACGACACCCGAAATGACCGCAGCCAAGGTATGCGGTTCTTGGTTCTCCAGGACAAAGCCGTCGGGGGTAAAGGAGGGGCTGTGTCGCAGCATGACACGGGAGGAAGTGCTCGCGGCCACAACCGCATACGAGCAGAGTTTCCCGTCCGACCCCATCTCAGCGAGCCGTGACTTGATCCTGCGAATCACATCAGCTACTTCCGGGCATCGAGCTGATAGTCGGTGGGTCGACACGACACCCAGCAATCTCCGAGTCGCACACCACGTGCATCACCTGCTTCCGAAGGCGAAGTTCGTACACATGATCCGTGACGGTCGTGATGTCGCGACGTCGTTCGCATATCAGAACTTCGGGCCCGATGATCCCTTCGCGGCGCTGGACATGTGGGGTAAGCGCATGGTCGAGGCAAGCCAGGCCGAGGCCGCGCTTCCCACGGGAGCAGCGATGAGGTTCGAGTTGATTGATTGGCAAGTCGATCAGCGTGCCGGGCTGACTCGACTTCTGTCATTCGTGGGTGAGGATCTGGATCCTAAGGTGCTGCGATGGTACGAGCTGAATGTGAGCGACGAAGCAATGCGATCGGGACGTTGGCAAAGAGACTTGACCAAGCGACAGGGGAGAAAACTCACTGCACGATATGAACATTGGCTAGCTACCTTGCGGGAGCGCTTCCCCGGCCAACGACTGCCCGGGGATCCGCCGGAGTGAGGGAGATGACGGTTGTGATATCCACATCCGTACCCGTTGTTCGACACTGCGCATCCCACGCCAGCGCAGGCGACGACTGATCGACGTAGGAAACGACTTCTACCGCTCTGACCGGCAACGCCGTTCCGTCCAATCGGCAATCGATCGACAATCGGTTTCCCATCGAATCGGTGAATCGACCTGGTAAGCCGGACACTGGTTGCCAACGCGCATCTAGTTGCCAGTGCTGAATCCATCTGCCCGAATCCCCACTGGTGGAAGCACGATCATGGACTCGGAGTTGCCGATCACCGATCGTGACTGTGCGCGTATGTGGCACCGGTTCGCTCGTCTCCAGCATGAAGGTCCGCGGACCCCGCCTTTCTCCTGTCATCGCTGGCACCTCTTTTCGTCCTTCCACTTCGAAAACCGAATGCGATGATGCCCGCGATGATGTGGCCTTGGCTTTCGGTGTCAGCTTCGATGCGGTGGCTCGCTCAGTCAGGACGGGGACACCCGCGGCAAACCAGGTGATCGATCCATGGTCGTCGTGACCGTGGTCTACGCGACTGGATCCGAACCGGATCGAATAGTGGGTGCCGTTATCCGTCCCCGCCGCCCAACCCAACTCAGGGCACCACAAAGTCGCGCCGGACGGTGGCTTATTGCGCGCTTTGCCGTCGCCTATGGGTTCCAAGAATCCATCAGGGCGAACCAGGCTGCGCACCGCCTGGCTGGCGAATCGTGGCTCAGGGATGTTCGTCACACGAGCAATCCGGGACCACAGCGTCACGTTCAGCCAGGCATACAAGCTGGATTGCTCACCCGGCATGCCGCATGCGTCGAATGCCCGCGCGCTGTCTTTGCGAGCACGAAGCTGGGACTTGGCTACCCAGTCCGGTCGATCGAAATGACGCCCGGCAGCTGTCAACTGAAGGATCGCTTGCGCTCCGTGGTTGTGTGGCCTGTAAAGCGGCCATCCGCGATAGCGCTGGTCGTCCATGATCGCGTCACCCAGCTGCATTGCGATAGGGATCAATCGCTGATCACCGGTCAGTTTATGAAGGCACTGAATAGTGACGAGTCGCCGGCGGATCTGACCTTCCGTCCATGCGAGCCCTAAACGCCCGCGGGCAGTCGGGAAACCCGGGTCGGGGAATGCTCGGGCGTGATCCACGACTCGCTGCACCGCGATGCTCGGCGCGGAACGGGCCACCGGAATAAGCCACCCTAGAGAATGGAACCTCAGTTGCCATGAGTTGATCTCTACTGGGCCGCCCAGTGCACGCCAGGTATCAAGATCAACCACCTCACCCGCCAGTCTCACAAACTGAAGCTCTCTTTCGGCCTCAGGACGCAACTCCTTGATGAAGGTAAGTGGCTTCCGACAGGCACGCGGAAACGCAGAGGAGTCGGTATCAAGTGTTTCCAGCGTGTTCGGCGCAGGCTGCGCTGATCCCATCGAGACAAGACCACTCAAGAACAAGGCCGTTGCGACAAGTAGCCTTACACACCATTTGAACCTTGAAGACTGCTGCTGCATGATTCCCGGAGGATATACGAGAACCTTGAACATTCGAGAGCTAGATTGTCGACAAGGAGTGCAATGCAGGTCGCAGTGATCGGCCTCGGTTACGTGGGCTTGCCCGTTGCCCAGAGGGCTTGCGACGTTGGCATGACCGTGACCGGCTTTGATCTCGACACCCGAGTAATCGCCAACCTCATCGCGGGGGCCTCTCACGTTGATGACGTCTCTGATGCCGCACTCAGAGCGATGCTTGACGGCGGGTTCAACCCGACGTCGGATGAATCACACTTGGCGGACTGCGACGTGTACATCGTCTGTGTTCCAACGCCATTGGGCTCTAACCGAGAACCCGACCTGTCGGCCGTGCAGGCGGCGGCGCAGTCCATCGCCGCACATCTGGGAACCGGCTCGCTCGTCGTCATAGAATCGACCACCTACCCGGGCACGACGGAAGGTATCGTTCGACCCATACTTCAAACCAGTGAACTGACCGCCGGGATCCACTTCCATCTGGCCTACTCACCGGAGCGCATCGATCCCGGCAATCGCGGCTTCGGGCTCAAGACCACGCCAAAGATCGTCGGCGGCCTCACTCCGGCATGTCGCGACGCGGCCGTGAACTTCTACAGCGAACTCGTGCACTCCGTAGTCGTGACCAGAGGGCTTCGTGAAGCAGAGATGGCCAAATTGATCGAGAATACGTACCGACACGTGAACATTGCAATGGTTAACGAGATGGCAAAGTTCTGCCACGTAACGGGAATTGACCTGTGGGACGCTATTGACGCGGCATCGACTAAGCCATTTGGCTTCGAGCGTTTCACTCCCGGGCCCGGCGTTGGCGGTCACTGCATTCCGATCGATCCAGGTTACCTAGATCATTTCGTGCGCCAGACGACAGGCGACCCGGTGCTCTTCATCGAATTGGCTCAGCAGGTGAATGCAGGGATGCCAACCTATGTGGTCGATCGTGTCGAGTCGCTACTAGCCAGAGATGGCATACTCATTTCGGAGGCTACCGTGACGTTGCTCGGCGTAACATACAAAGCAGACATCGCCGACGACCGTGAGTCACCTGCCCACGCGGTTGCAGAAGCCTTGATCGAAAGAGAAGCCCGAGTCCTGACCCACGATCCTCTGCTACCCCACTGGCACCCGGAGGGCTTGAACATTGTTCCGACACCCGATCTCGCCACCGCTGTCGATTCCAGTGACATCGTGATCCTCTTGCAAGCGCATCGCCAATTCGACGTTGACTACATCGCAAAACGTGCACGTCGGATGCTTGATACGCGAGGAGTCACTTCACGCGGGCTACCCGGCGTCCAGCGCCTTTGATTGCCACCGTGCGTGTCATCTTCCGGAGCGAAAATGCCTCAGGCAAATCAAGCGGCTGACACCAAGTCTTGGCAAATTCCATGATCGCCAGCCCAGAACAGTGGAGGGAGCCCATCATTTGCCATAGCCCGCCATCCAACCCAATGGTGCTTCTAGCGACACTCTCACCGACAACGGATAGCGTCGCTTCGCGACATTTCCTCAACGCCGGTTCCAACTGTGAATCGTCACAGAGGCATCTAGGTTCATCACCAGGGCACCTGGCGCAGCTGTCTGAGCAGCTGATTCGGGTGATCGTCCAGCGCGGTGAACAACAAACGTCTCTGCCACTTCGGATGCTGCCTGGTAGCAGAAACAACATTCCAGTCGTCAGGAAACCACTCAGCAAGCGCCTGAGAAGCATACTGTCGCGCGTCAGGAGGCAACTATTTCGCCCACTCCGATCACCGCACTATGCGAACATCACTGCGTGATCCCCTATACACCTGACCGCATTCCCCCACAGATTGGCCTCCAACGAGGTCGGCGCCTTGTGGATCATCTCGAGGCGAGAAGAAGCGTGCGAATGTTCAGCG
>Ga0075480_10001079_pt1 | contig 17079 bp, 24 predicted proteins | sample DEB08_DNA_7_FD_81590 | JGI IMG/M metagenome (GOLD analysis project Ga0075480, IMG submission 81590) | Aqueous microbial communities from the Delaware River and Bay under freshwater to marine salinity gradient to study organic matter... | ecosystem: Environmental > Aquatic > Marine > Coastal ... | reverse complement strand
TCTGCGGCTGGGGGTATTTCTTTTTTCTTAGTTTCACGCCCCTCGAAGGGCGACCTATTTTTATTTGAGGGCGGTGACGCGGTGCATCTTGCGGCTTGCGACTTGTCAAATCCAGAGCCGAGACCCGTGTTTCACGGCACGAGCCTTGCGGATTGCGTGGCTTGCGCCTTGCGACTTGCGCCTTGAATCTTGCGGCTTGGTCATATGGAAAGATTAGCATGAACGGGCGAACGCGGCGACTAATAAATAGCCGCCGCGCCCGAGGAAATCAGTGAATTTTGTAAGAGACATTGCGGACTTCGGGGTTCCAGCAAGCGCGACAATCGCCACACTTTCCGCCTTGGCTTGGTGCCGGACACTCAAGGCCGATTGCCGCGTTGTCTTTGTGAACGGTTGAAGTGTTGTAGAAAGATTTGGGCGGCTTGCCGTCAACCATTGCGCCGGATAGGCGGACAACGGCGTTATTCGGAACCATGCGACCAGCCAATGCGTCGCGCCAAATCTTCTTTTCCTTTGTAGGGATCCAGTGAAACTTGTTCGGCGTCAGCTCAACCACTTCAAGAATCTGCTTTGCGTGTTCAACGCTTTGAACATCACCGGAATCGAACCAGCGGAAATAGGGCGAACGAGTCCGGTTTAGTGTTTCAACCATAAGCTCAACCCATTTGGGGCTTTTCATAAACTCTTGCCGCTTCTTTAGTGCTGGCTTTACATTGCTGAAATTGTAAGAGCCTTTGAGCGCGTAGCAATCAGAGCAAACCGAACCCTTAACCTTGTGCAGCTTCTGGCCGGTAATGCAATCCGTCGCCGGTGTAGATATTGAATAGCCTGGCATCTTGCTAGTTTTTGACAAGATTGCAGAGCCTTTAAATGTTCCCAAATTTTTCATGATGCGGCCTCATATTTATTGTGCACCCAATCAAAGCCGCCTTGATATGTATCGCAACTATGAACAATTTCTGCTTTGGGTTCCGCGTCGGTTTCGTCAAGCTCTATGACAAAAAACTGACCGCCCCATTCTTGAACGCTATAATGTATCATTGTGTAGTTTCCTCTGTTTAGTTAACCATTGGATTATATCAGATTGAACCAGCCATGCAAGCCCCGAGTTTCGTGCCACTTGCGGCTTGTGTCGGGCATAAAAAAGGCCGCATCTTGCGGCTTGGCCATGTCAAACTTGCGGCTTGGCTATATCAAAAAGAGACGCGACCCCGTAAGAAAAAGGCCGGATTGCTCCGGCCTTCCCTCTGCTTATCTATCCGTCTTTGCAATGTCTTCGTTTGTAAGCCCCTCCACCGGCTTCTGGACGAAGTCTGTTAACACCAGCCGCAAGTCTTCCGGCAAATCGAGACCCTGTTCCTGCATCCAGTTTCGGATGAACACGGCGGTCTCCAGACGACCCAGCCGATTGGCAAGCAACCGGCTGGTTTCCATCATCTCTTTGAACTCACTCACTGGTCGACTCCCAGAGCCGCGAGCATTTCTTGTGCTGTGTCGAAGCCGGTGACTGTGAAGCTAGGCTCGACACGAATGCCGTCTTGGAAGGTGACCTTGTTGCAGACTTGTGCCAGCGTTATGCGCGGAGGCACTGTCTCGCCTTCATCATCACAGCCCAGAATCAGACCCATACCTTGCAGCGGCTGGTGGTAACCTTCCCATGCAAAGTATGCTTGTGTGTCGCGATACAGACCTTCATCATCTATATAGATTGAATCATAGTCGTTGATTCCGACGGCACTAAACAGCGGCTTGGGTGCCTCTGGCGTTGCGATGTAGTTCGTGATTTGGGTATAGCTTCCGCCATACTCATACGGCACATGCGTGACCGTCTTCTCGAACGGGTTTATCAAGATTGCTTTTCCGTGTGTCATGTCGTTCTCCTCTGTTTGACATTTACCAATGGTAAAGAAAAGGGGCTGAAATGTCCAGCCCCTTCCCCATTATTCTGCAGCTTCCAATTTGTCCCTGCTTAGCAGGATACGCTCATGGTCTTCCTTGAACCGTTTGGTGATGCGACCAACAAACTGAGCCCGGGTCTCTCGCGTCGCATTGGTATAGAGCCCAATGTTTGCGCGAATGACTTCGACCTTTGATAGCCAGCTATCGCCTTCGCGCCACACCCAGCCAAGGTGTTCGTCTTTCCCAGTCCAAAACTTGGCCGATCCTTCAGTGTGCCAACCCATCTTGCCCATCATCGCCTCATACATTGTGATGCGACTGAAAAACTCGAGATAGTTTTTTTCCGTGATGGTCGGCATACCGATGGCCATGGTCGCCCAAATAAGTTTGTCGGTGGCCGGGTGCATAAACTCACCGTCGCGCTCCGACTCATGAGCATCTTCTGGCCATGTAGGGGTGGCCTTAGTCCAAGCCACCCCGTCTTTCACATCTGATACATTCCAATTCAAAGCCATTATGCGACCTCCTTCACTTTGCCCATGCGATGGTGACCGGCGGTCACAGTGCAATAGGCTCGAATCTTTTTGACCATCGTCGGATTATCCCGCTCGAATTTTTTGCGGTCAAACTTCAATGCGTCGCCGACCCATGCAATGTTTAGCTCTAGACCTTTGACCTTGATAAGCTCGCTGCTCCCGCTTGTCGCTTTTGCTTTGAGCTTCTCATTTACTTCGGCCAGCTCTGTCTCTAGTGCTAGCTTCTGCTTCAACAGTTTGTGGTAACTCATACCGTTTTCCTCTCTGTTTACTTATGGGATTATTCCCATGTATTTAGAGTGCACATATTATTCCAATGGTCAATACTTATTTTCAATTATCTTTTAGAATAATTCTAAAGAACCCGCGCCCCGGTTCGGGGTTACTAGGCTAGGGGTCGGATTATATATCGCGCCGCCGACCCCCCACCCCCCATATTTGACCCCCGGGTCTCGACATGTGTATGTATGTATGTTGGATTGATAAATTCATTGAAAGATAATATCATTCGGCCATGGATAATTACGCCGCAGTCCCAGATGACGTCCTCCGTAAGAAACTTGCGCTCGAAGAGACCCTTCGTTCGATGGAGCGTCGCGAGCAAGCGCAAAGTCATTTCATGCCCTTTGCTCATCATGTGTATGACAACTTCATCGAGGGGAACCACCACCGTATTATCGCCGAGAAGCTAGAACGGGTAGCCCGGGGGGAACTAAAACGCTTGATCGTAAACATGCCACCCCGTCACTCTAAATCTGAACTTGCGTCATATTTGATGCCAGCATGGTTCTTGGGAAGGAACCCTAAACTAAAAATCATTCAGGCAACGATGAACACCGAGCTGGCTACGCGTTTTGGCCGTAAGGTGCGTGACCTCATCGACGACCCCATGTATCAAGAAATTTTTCCCGAGATCACATTGAAGGCGGACAGTCAGGCTGCTGGTCGGTGGGAAACCAACAAGGGCGGGGAATACTTTGCTGCTGGTGTTGGTGCGGCGATGACTGGTCGCGGTGCTGACCTTCTGATTATTGATGACCCGCATTCTGAGCAAGACGCGCTGTCGTCGACTGCGTATGACAACACATACGAATGGTACACGTCGGGTCCCCGACAACGTCTCCAACCGGGGGGTACCATCATTATCGTGCAAACCCGTTGGTCTAAGAAAGACCTGACGGGACGGTTACTGAACGAGCAAGCTAAAGACCAGCTTTCCGATCAATGGGAAGTTGTGGAGTTCCCTGCCATTCTCCCGTCGGACAAGCCTCTTTGGCCTGAGTTCTGGAAGAAGGAAGAACTACTGGGTGTGAAGGCTTCCCTGTCGCCGGGTAAGTGGAACGCTCAGTGGCAGCAAAACCCGGTATCTGAAGATGTCGCTATGATCAAACGTGAGTGGTGGCGTCCATGGGAGAAAGAAAATGTTCCGAGACTCAAGTATATCCTACAGTCGTACGATACTGCGTTTTCAAAAAAAGAGAGCGCTGACTACACGGCCATCACGACGTGGGGTGTGTTTGACCCCGAAGAGGATAATACCGAACACATCATCCTGCTCGACGCAAAAAAGGATCGGTACAATTTTCCTGAGCTCAAAGAGGCTGCGCTTGAACAATATGAATACTGGGAACCGGATATGGTACTTATTGAGGCAAAGGCCAGCGGAATGCCTCTCGCCGATGAGCTCATGCGTATTAACATCCCGGTGTCCACATATAGTCCGGGTCGTCGAAAAAGAGGGGGAGGGGTCGATAAGACTACCCGTATGCACATGGTTGCGCCTCTTTTCGAGGCGGGGCGCGTTTGGGCTCCTGACGAAAAGTTCTCTGAAGAGGTCATTGAGGAAGTAGCTTCATTTCCGAATGGCGAACATGATGACTTTTGTGATAGTATGACAATGGCTTTAATACGTTTCCGAGAGGGCGGACTGGTAAACATTGATCCTGAAGAGGATGAAATCTACCGGCCTCACATGAACAGACGACGGGTATATTACTAATGAGTGACAATCAAGGTCTTGCTGGTAAGCTTCGTCAGTTTATGACGGGGCGTCTTTCTGAGGATCCATATTCTGGCCCCGAAAGCCAAGTTACACGATCCGACATTTTCCCTATGCGTATGGAGCAACGACCCGGCGATGACATGGGCGAATTGTTCTTTGATCCCGGTGCTGGGATCTTGGGTGAGATTGCGCGTAGTGTTGGTCTTGCGAAACGTGTGATGGGCGGTGAGTATGGCTATGACATCGGTGCTCGGAACCCGGAGCTTTTGAGAGACGCTGGTCTTATGGCTCTTGAGTTTACGGGTGCGGGTCTTGCTGTACCGAAGCCGAAGGGTGCGCTTGGCATGTCTGGCGGTGCCATTCCTCGTTCCAGTGTTCCTACACGCAAAGACATCGCTGAGATTGGCACTCAGATGGGTGAGGCTAAGAAGGCCGGTAACGAAGAACTGTTTCAATCTTTGAAAGCACAACAGGCTGAGATGAAGGCTCGTTTTGACGAGGCTAATCCGAAGCAGGAAAAAGTTAAACTCTCGACCACAAGTCCTAAATCCTTGGTTCGGGTTACTGACAACGAGTATGACCCTTCTGCCGGTTCGATCCCAAGCTCGGGGTTTGAGGTACGGGCCAATGTTCGCAATGGCATTGAGACTATTAACTTGGACAATGGCACGGGTTCTCAGTTTTTGTCGGCTCTTCAAGATCGCGGTGTTACGAAAGACGAATTACGTAACTCGGGACTTGGTTCTTTCTTGCAGCAGAACAAGGACCGTATAATCACTCGTCAGGATGTTCTGGAAGATTACAGTCTGTATGCTCCGCAAATAGACATAAAAGAAATTCCCCCTAGACATGAAACTTTGCAGCGTATTGCTGAAGATGATTCAGAGAACTACCGTGAAGTTATTATTCGGAACCTGAACGAGCGTACAGGTTTTAACGATGATGTTGCTGATAGCAGTAAGAATAACTTACAGCTTCACTATAAAGGCGATAATGCAAAGGGTCAGTTAGGCCATGCGCGTTTGGCTTATATTGACGGTTCTTCCATTGGTCAGCCGGGCGGTAAGTATGAGCTTCTCAATGAGTATCAAGACGATTTCAGCAAAGGTCGTCAGATCATGGATCGGGCTGACCCTAAAGTTCTTTCTAAACAGGCAGAAAAGCTTCAGAATATTTCAGTTCCTTTTGCGAAAGGTGCTTTGCTTCAGGCTGACCGAAGACTGGCTTTGATTGACGAGGTGATAGAAGAGCTTGATCGCGTCGGAGCAGATCAGAAGTTTATTGGAGGTTATGGTAGTGTCAGAAACTCTTTATCAAACAGCCGAGAAGAGATTATTAAGCAGCGGGACTCTGTTAGGGAGCAGATAATAGATCCGTCAAAAGATTTTGTAGGCACACCAGAAGACCCAGAAGCAAATTTATTCAGAGCAGATGTGCTGGACTCAAGAGTCAATGGCTCCAACTCGGTTTTAAGAGACATACCTCTAAGCAAGTCTATTGAGGACGCTGGTTTTAACAAAGATCTTATGAAGCGTATATCACAGGCGACTTCCGATTCTATTGATGTTGTGGACAAGGACTACGGACTGCTGCGCCAAAACTACAAATCCGCCTATTCTCGATGGGAGCAGACAGCGAACGCGTTATTAACCACCGGCAAAAACCGTGTCGAGCTTACTCCTGACAACGTACGAGAATTGAGCAGTCCTAAAAACGTCGCTGCTCGTGCGGAGCTTGATAAGGCTGACGCTGCTGTTAGAGAAGCGGAACTTAATAAGGATCTTGGTAATCTTGCGGAAAAACGGTATCTTGAGGATCGACAGGAAACCCATAAAAAAGACATCCAGTTTGCTGACCGGATGTTGGTAGAGCTCCCTGCTGAAATAGCGAAGTATAAAGAACAGATAAAAGAAGCAGAAAGATTAGGCAAACCCACCGCCCAGCTAAAAAGTCTTTTAATGATTACTGAGGGCGCACTTAAAGCTAATCGGACGAAACTTAAAAACGCAAAAGAACAATTTGCTAAGAACGAGACGGTTCTAAAGGACTATGACGCTAAAACAACGGCTGCGAGAGAGATCCTCGAGACGCGGCAGTCTGAGCGAGGTGTTGTTCGAGATAGACTTAGAAGCGAGGGAGCCGATCTTGTTATAAGGGCGAAGGAGTCTGGAACTATACCGGGCCGCGTTGGAAGTTCTAAAGAGCAGCACCGTTTGATTCTTGAGACACTAATAGAGCAAAGTATCAACAATCCTCGTTTGTCTGGTTTTGTTGTTCCTTCTCCTAGAGCGATTGATACTCAGCGTGGAGAAGGGGAGGAAGCTTTCCAGTTTTTGTATGGAGACTTAGTTTCTTCTGTCGCTGAAAAAATGAAGAAACGCTATCCGGGTCTCGAGGTTATTAAGCGCAACACTGGTGGGAGTGACGACCTGTCCGATGCGCTTGTTATCAAGTTTCCGAAAGATCGCCAAGCAACAGAACCACTTGTCCACCGTTATGCCCAAGGTGGGATGGTATATAAAGGTATTGGCTCTATGGGCAGAGAGGTGTTATAAATAGATATGTCACAGCAAGGAAATCCTTTTGGCGGAATGGTCGAACCTGCAATGGGTCCGGGCGGTTCCGCATTGTCGCCTGAAGAACAAGCTCTAGTAGAACTGGCCCAAGATCCCAGTATCGAGGATCTTGATGAGGGTATGGTGTTACGCATGATGGAGGATGGTTCGGCTGAGTTTGGCGAACCTATGCTCGAGGTTGAGACTGAGATGTATCGTCATGATGCAAACTTGGCTGAAGTTTTGAGCGACTCGGATCTTGGGTCTTTATCGAGTGATTTGCTTGGCCGTGTAGCTGACGACTTAGAAAGTCGCGGTGAATGGGAAGAGGCGTTGTCCAAGGGTCTTGATCTTCTTGGGATCAACACTGATGAGCGCGACGAGCCGTTTGCGGGTGCAAGCGGTGTAACGCATCCGTTGATCTCGGAGTCGGTTACGCAGTTTCAGGCACAGGCGTACAAAGAGCTGATTCCAGCTGGTGGTCCCATTCGTACGGATGTAGTCGGTGACGAGTCGCCGGAGGTTATGGCTCAAGCCAAGCGCGTCAAGGACTTCATGAACTATTACGTTTGTGACGTCATGGAGGAATACGAGCAGGACGTAGACCAGATGTTGTTCTACCTGCCGTTGTCGGGTTCGACGTTCAAAAAGGTTTACTTTGATCAGACGCGTCAGCGAGCTGTTTCAAAGTTTGTTCCTGCTGAAGATGTAGTTGTTCCATATGCGGCTACGGATATACGAACGTCAGAGCGCATTACCCATGTTGTGCATATGAGTGAGAACGACGTCATTAAGATGCAGATGGCTGAGGTGTATCGTGATGTAGACATTACTAGCGGTACTCGTGAAGAGAATGAGGTTGACGATGCCAAGGCGGATATACAAGGTATTCGTCCATCGCAACAAGACGACGTTTACACGTTGTACGAAATCCATACATATCTGGACCTTGAAGGTTTTGAGGACACCGATTCTGAAGGTGATCCAACAGGGCTGAAATTACCATATATCGTTACGGTTGATAAGTCCTCTGGTGAAGTTTTGTCGATTTTACGCAACTGGGATGAGAACGATACGCTTCGTAAACCATTGCAACATTTTGTGCACTTTAAATTCCTTCCGGGGCTTGGCTTTTATGGGTTCGGTCTGGTACATATGGTGGGTGGATTGTCCCGTGCGGCAACTTCCATTCTTCGACAATTAATTGACGCCGGAACGCTGGCGAACCTCCCCGCAGGTTTCAAGGCTCGTGGCGTACGGATACGTAACGACGATGAACCGCTTCAACCGGGTGAGTTTAGAGATATTGACGTTCCGGGTGGAAACATCCGCGATGCTATTGTGCCTATGGTATATAAAGAGCCGAGCGGAACTTTGGCACAGCTTCTTGGTGTATTGGTCGATTCAGGGCGTAGATATGCTCAAATAGCTGACAATGTTGGCGACATGAACCCCAATGCTCCTGTTGGCACGACTGTTGCACTTCTGGAGCGTGGTAGCCGTGTGATGAGCGCTATCCACAAACGCTTGCACCGTTCACTGAAGCAAGAGTTCCGTCTGCTGGCTACGATCATTAAGGACACTGTGTCGGCCTACCCGTACAGCACCAGAGTTCAGCCGGGCATGATTCAGGCTGACTTCGATGACCGTGTCGATGTCATGCCGGTTTCTGATCCGAACATCTTCTCTGCTGCTCAGCGTTTGTCTTTGGCGCAGACTCAGCTTCAGATGGCTCAGTCCAACCCAGAGATACACAACCTCCGCGAAGCATATCGCCGTATGTATGACGCTCTCGAAGTTAAGAACGTCGATGCTATTCTGCCTCCTCCTCCGCAACCACGACCACTGGATCCAGCATCAGAGATAGCTGCGATGCTTAGCGGCAAGAAGGTGCAGGTGTTCCCGCAGCAGAACCACATGGCTCATGTTGAGGCACATGCTGCTGTCATGCAGACGCCGGTTGGTCAGGCACTGACACAGCCGCTGCTTTCTAACATCATGGAGCGTTTGTCTTTGATTGCTCAACAAGAGGTTCAAAGTCAGGTTGCACAGGCTCAACAACAAGCAGCCATGCAAGGTGTTGCGCTTCCGTTGGATCCGGCAGCGATTGCTTTACAGGTTGAAGCGCGTGTTGCTCAGCTGGTCAAAGAAGTTCTGCCTAGCATTGCGCCGCAGCAGCAAGATCCGTTGGTCGGGATACGTCAGGCCGAGGTCGAGCTACAGGCTATGGATCAGCAACGCAAGCAGCAAAAAGATCAAATCGACGCTATGCTGGAGCAAGCTCGCTTGTCACAGCAAGACGAACAAGCCAAGGCTCGGTTACAGGCTACAATGGATATCGCTAATGAGCGCACCGCTGTAAACCGAGAGCGCATCGAAACGCAGGAAGACATTGCTGTTATGAAGGAAATGAACTCAAGACGACAATGATGTCTTGAGTAGATTTTGAAAGGATGTATCATGAGTACCCTCACCGTTAAATTCGAGATAGTTGAAGAAGGAGTTGGGTTCGGTATGTCTGAGTTGAAAGAGTATGTTCTCCCGGAATCGAGTTGTGTTAGCCCTTGGGCTGGTCGTTGGAACGAGTATTTTGAACAAAAGAAAAAAGCTGCCGAACAGGTTCGAAGTCTTACAGAAGAGCCACAAGAGGAATAGAAAATGATCGGACAACTTCTTGGAGCCGTAAGCGGGATTGGTAAAACATATCTCGAAGGTCGTCAGAAAAAATCAGAGTTGAAGCACAAGCTGGAAGAGGCCAAGGTTTCTGCTCAAGTAAAGAAGCTTGAGCAGGACGGTGGCTGGGAAGACAAAGCCATGGACGCTTCGGCGGACTCGTGGAAAGACGAGGCATGGACCATATGTTTCATCGGGATCATAGTTGCCAGTTTCGTTCCCGCTGCACAGCCATACATGCAGTCTGGGTTTGACTTTCTCCGCACTGCACCGGAATGGATTCAGTGGGGCATCCTTGCATCGATTGGTGCTTCGTTTGGTCTGAAGTCTATCGGAAAGCTGAAGGGCTGATGGCTAAGAAGATGAAAGAGCAGCTTCGGATTGAACCCGTAGCAAAGCGGACATCTATAGGAATGTCCTGTCGTTCGCGTCCTAAAAACAAGAACAACACCTTCAAGCGTTACCGTGGACAGGGTCGCCCGTAATAGGTTATACTGAATCAAATCATAGGAGACGATGATGGTTAAGAAACTCACTGAGCAGCAAAAAAAGATCGACGTAAACAATGACGGTGTCATTGACGAAAAAGATTTTAAAATACTCAATGCTGACAGAACCGGCGGCGATACCATGAAACTTAAAAAAGCTGGTGGTGGTATGGTTAAAAAATATGCTCGTGGTGGTGAAGTTTGCCCGAACCGTCCCGACGGTATTCGTGGTGGTGGCTGCGCTCAAGGTGGCATGGCTTATAAAGGAGTAAAATAATGGAAACGGTTATTGCTTGGATTACAGGTATTATTGCAGCAGCTTCGGCTATTGCAAACGTGACACCGTCAATGCGCGACAACGAGATTCTCGCTAAGATTGACGACTTTGTACAAAAGCTTGCTTTGAATATTAAAAAGTAATGATGAAGATTAAGATCGAAATCTCCAACGAAGAGATCCCGGAAACAGGCACACCTGTTCAGCAGTATGCTGGGCAGTGTCCTGTCGAGACTCAAGATTCCGAACTTAATGAAAAGAATAAACTCCGTGCGACCGAGGAGTATAACTACGGTCCATCAACAGACCCGGGTGCCATTTGTGGCAACTGTTCTGCCTTTAACATGTCCAGTCGCATTCTCGACTGCTTAAACACCGAAGAAGACAATCTCGGTTATTGCGAAACACATAGATTTACGTGTGAAGCAGAAAAGACGTGTGACTCATGGGTAGCAGGTGGTCCGTTGACGGATGAAGACTTTGCTGGTCATGGGGACGCTCTTTGATAAAACCTGAATTAATCACAAAACATTTAAGATCTCTTGAACAGCGCATTGAGGACATCTCAGTGTCTGTGACAAGTGGTAGTGCGTCGAATTACGAGCACTACAAAGCAATGGTGGGCGAGATACAGGGTTTATCGTACGCCATTGATGACTTACGAACCCTGCTGAAAAGGCACTTAGACGATGAGTAGTTTAATTCTTCCAGACTACATGGTTGCTCAAGAAACGGCGAAAGAAGCCGCTGAAGAGAAAACCTTGATGGAACGTGTCCCCCAACCTACTGGGTGGCGCATTCTCGTGATGCCCTACAAAGGACGCGAGAGAACAGATGGCGGTATATACATTCCAGATGAAGCGGCTGAAAGAGAAGCCCTAGCAACTGTGGTAGCGTATGTCGTCAAAGTAGGACCACTGGCTTACAAAGACACAGACAAGTTTGGTGAAGACCAAGAGCCGTGGTGCAAGGAAGGCGATTGGGTGTGTATTGGCCGTTATGCTGGTTCACGCTTTAAGCTTGATGGCGGTGAAGTTCGCCTTATCAATGATGATGAAGTGATTGCCACTATCGTCAATCCAGAAGACATTAAGTTTTAGGAGAGGCATATGTCAGAAGAAATTGAGAATGATGAAGTAGAGACCGACGCTCCTGAGATTGAGATTATCGAAGAAGGTGCCGAGGATGATGCGGTAGATCAGGTAGAAGAAGCCCCTGTTGAGGAAGCTGCGGAACCTGCCGAGGAAGCTCCTGTTGAACAGGCTGCTGCCGAGGAATCAGCTGAGGGTGAGTCAGGAAGCGAGCTTGCTGAATACTCTGAAAGTGTGCAGCGTCGCATACGTAAGCTGACTGCTAAATACCGCGAAGAAGAGCGTCAGCGTGAAGCGGCTCTTGAATATGCGGAAGCAGTGAAGAAGAAGAACGAAGAGCTTCAGCTTCAGCTGCAGGAGAAAGAAACCTCGTATGTTGGTGAGATGGGTACACGTCTTGAGCGCGACCTTGACTCAGCAAAGGCTTTCTTGAAAGTTGCTTTGGACGAGGGCGACTCCGATCAAGTGTTTGAAGCACAGCGTCGGATTAGCGAACTTACACTGCAACAGGCCGAACATGCTCAAGCACGTCAGCGTGTTGAGCGTTTTGAACAACCGCAAGCACCCGAGTTCGAGACACCCCAAGCACCGGCACAAGAGGCTAAAAAAGAGCCTGATCCACGTGCACAGGAATGGGCTGAAAAGAACTCGTGGTTTGGTCAGGATGAGAGCATGACATATGCAGCATTCGGCATTCACCGTAAACTTGTCGAAGAAGAAGGGTTTGACCCAACTTCCGATGAGTATTATACTGAGATTGATCGTCGTATTCGGACTGATTTTCCCAACAAATTTGAGGAAATCACCCCGGAGAGCAGTAGGCCCAGAGTCGCCTCGGCTGAATCCACTGCTTCAAAGACGAGCAAAAAGGGGCGCAGAACAGTCAAGCTCTCACCTTCACAGGTGGCTATTGCTAAAAAACTTGGCGTTCCGCTTGAAGAGTACGCTAAGTACGTAAAGGAGTAAGACATGACTGATTCTAAAGATAAACGAGCACCTCGTGAGACGCAAACACGTGAAAAAACTGCGCGACGTAAGCCTTGGGCACCCCCTAGTCAGCTCGAGGCACCTCCGGCCCCCGATGGGTATGTTCACCGTTGGATCCGTACTGGTATCCGTGGTGAGGATGATAAGTCTAACGTGTACACTAAGATGCGTGAAGGCTGGGAACCTGTTAGGGCAGACGAATATCCGGGCGCTGCTTTCCCGGTAGTCGACGAAGGTACACATCAAGGGGTGATTGGTAGTGGCGGACTTATTCTCTGCCGCATTCCAGTCGAGACGGTAGATGAACGAACTGAATATTTCCGGGACCAGACCCGCAATCAAATGAAGGCCGTCGATGAAAACCTGATGAGGGAACAACATTCCTCAATGCCGATCGAAAACAGTCGGCAAAGTCGAGTAACTTTTGGTGGCAAGGAATAATCCTTCCACCCAACTGATGTAAGGAGAGACTACAATGGCAAATGCTAACGTAGCTTACGGGCTTAAGCCTGTTAACCTCGCTGGTGGGGCACCCAACAGCGGCGGTACTAATGCTTACTTCATCAAAAGCGACGCGAGTGCTATTTTTCAGGGTTCACCGGTTATTGCTACTAACGATGGTACTATTGCCATCACTGGTTCTGCTTCTGGTGACACCTTAAAGCACATCGGCGTTTTTGCTGGATGTGAGTATGTATCTTCCACCTCTGGTGAGAAGGTATTCTCAAACACTTGGCCGGGTTCTGGCGCAGACACAAACTTCGACATTGTCGGTTTTGTCTACGACAATCCCCACCAGCGTTTCGAAATCGCAACTGATGCAACTTTCACAAACCGTGCAACTGCATTGGCCGCTATTTTCGAAAACAGCCAATTCAATACCGGAACCTCCGGTAGTACAACAACTGGTGTTTCTTCAGCTTCTTTAGACGTTGCTACTGTCGATGCAACCAACGCTTCACTTCCGTTGAAGATTGTTGGTCTGTCAAATGACGTAGCCAATAACGACTATGCCGCTGCTGGCGCAACTGTTGTTGTTATGTTCAACAACCACGCTCTACTGTCTAACGACGTAGAGACAGCAGTATCGTAAGGAGACTGAGTTATGGCTATTTCTCGCGCACAACTTGCTAAAGAACTCGAGCCGGGCCTCAACGCTCTGTTCGGTATGGAATACAACCGCTACGAAGGTCAACATGCAGAAATCTTCGACACGGAATCTTCGGACCGTGCCTTTGAAGAAGAAGTTATGTTGTCGGGCTTCGGTGCCGCTCCGGTTAAATCGGAAGGCTCTGGCGTTGCATATGACGACGCACAGGAAGCTTACAGCGCTCGCTACAACCACGAAACGGTTGTATCCGGCTTTGTAATCACCGAAGAAGCTGTAGAAGACAATCTCTATGATCGTCTGTCTGCTCGCTACACCCGTGCATTGGCTCGTTCGATGGCTCACACGAAACAGGTTAAGGCTGCTGCAGTTCTTAACAACGCCTTTACCGCTGGCGGCTCTGCTGGTGGCGACGGTGTGGCTCTGTGTGATGCATCGCACCCGCTGACCAATGGTGGCACTTTTGCTAACGAACCATCAGTAGCTGCTGATTTGAACGAAACTTCTTTGGAAGACGCTCTGATCAAAATTGCTGGCTTCACTGATGAACGTGGCTTGATCATTGCCCTTAAAGGCATGAAACTGATCATCCCGCGTCAGCTTCAGTTCGTTGCAACTCGTCTGTTGGAATCGGAGCTTCGCATTGCTACCGCCAACAACGACATCAACGCTATCCGTAACATGGGTATGCTTCCTGAAGGTTATGTGGTCAACGACTACCTGACCGACACCGATGCATTCTTCATCAAAACGGATGCCCCGAATGGCTTCAAACACTTTGAGCGCGTCGGTCTGACGACTCAAATGGAGCCTGATTTCGATACGGGCAACATGCGTTACAAAGCTCGCGAACGCTACAGCTTCGGCTTCAGCGATCCGCGTTGCGTATTCGGTTCGCCGGGCGCATAAGCTTAGACTTACGCAAGTCTGGAAAGGGCGGGGTAATTCCCGCCCTTTCTTTTTATCGACGCATAGGGTAAACTATGCCTGTATAATTCTTTTACGAGGAAACGACTATGTCTTCTACAGCAGATGTAAAATCAGCTCATTCCGCAGCAGACGCTCAACTTGTAAGCGGCCCCGCCCGTTTGAAGGGTGTTTACTTGGTTGCGGGGAGCGGAGCAACAAATCACTGCAAGTTCCATAACGGTACTTCTGCATCAGACCCCGTTTTGCTAGAGCTAGATACCGCTCACGCCGGTTTTGCTGATGTTTTAATTCCGGGAACAGGCATCCTCTTTGACAGTGGTATTTACGTTGATACCGGGGATGCTCAAACAGTCACCATCTTCTACGGATAAGATCATGGCTATCACCCACCGAGGCGAACGGTTTTCTGGTTATAACAAGCCAAAGAGAACACCCGGCAAGAAGAAGAAGTTTGCTGTTCTTGCCAAAGAGGGTAGCACTGTTCGCCTTGTTCGGTTTGGTGATCCAAACATGACGATCAAAAAGAACATACCCGCTAGACGCAAGTCATTTCGTGCTCGGCACAAATGTGATCAGAAAAAATCCAAGCTAACAGCGGGATACTGGTCCTGCAAGAAATGGTAGTGTTATGAAAGAAGCTTTTCAACACGCAGTAGCTGCACTCGTAGTCACCGGAGTAGGGTGGCTTTGCTACACTCTTGTGGCTGTAGACAAGCGAACAGCCGTTATAGAGGTTAAGGTTGAAAAGAACTCGGAGTTACTTCACTCCATGATAAATAAGGAGGCGCGTTTACATGGCAATAAGTCGAGGCCAGATGGCAAAGCAGATCAGCAAGCCGCCAATGAAAAAGAAGTCTCGCTCCGCAAAGCGGCGTGGCCCCCAGAGTCGTCGTTCACGGAGCTAAGATAATGCCGAAAGATGCTTGTTACAGAAAAGTAAAAGCTAGATATAAGGTTTTTCCGAGCGCGTATGCTAGTGGTGCAATCGCCAAGTGCCGTAAAGTTGGTGCAAAAAACTGGGGCAATAAGGCTCAGAAGAAAGCCAAGGGCGGCTTGGTTAAAAAGAAATATTCAAACGGTCAAGCCTACAAGTACCGCACTACAAAGATGTATTAATCATGCGTCGATGGTTCTGGCATAGTCGCTTCATAGACGCTATTGTTAGAGGCAATAGCAGGCTTGGAGATTTCTTATGGAGAAAACGATATGGCCGTTCGAAAGACTAAAAAGGGAGCAGCACTAAAACGCTGGTTCAAAGAAGAATGGGTTGACGTTCGCACTGGTAAGCCGTGCGGCCGTAAGAAGGGTGAGAAGCGCGGTACGCCATATTGTCGTCCTAAAAAGCGCGTCTCTAAGAAAACCCCTAAGACCGCAAAGGAAATGACTGCGTCAGAGAAACGTAGTAGAATAGCTCAGAAGAAACGCCTCGGTCAGCCTGCTGGTAAGCCTCGCCGAGTCAAGGCACTGAAGAGAAGGAAGAAGTAGATGGCTACGTCAGGTTCACGTGACTTCACGCTTGATGTTGGAGAGATTGTCGAAGAAGCCTTCGAGCGGTGCGGCATGGAAGTTCGCACTGGCTACGATGCGCGTACGGCTCGTCGTTCTTTGAACCTCATGTTTGCTGATTGGGCAAACCGCGGTGTTAATCTTTGGACAGTAAAAAGCGGAACAATCAACATGGTCTCAGGTCAGTCAGAGTATACTTTGACAGCCGATGTTGTAGATATCCTCGAAGTTGTTGTTCGTCGAGACGGGACTGATTTTCAAGTTGATAGGATCAGCCGTAGCGAGTATCAAAATATTCCGACCAAGACAACAACTGGTCGTCCCTCTCAGTTGTATTTCAATCGTCAAACGGCACCGAAGGTTAATGTCTGGCCTGCTCCTGAAAACAGCACAGATGTGGTAAGGTATTATTATGTCCAGAGGATAGAAGATGCCGATGCCGCTGTTAATGATGTTGACGCTCCTTTCCGTTTCCTACCTTGCATGGTGGCTGGTCTCGCATATTACATGGCTGTCAAACGTGCTCCTGACCGTGTTCAACTTTTGAAGGCTATATATGAAGAAGAGTTCCAACGTGCAGCGGACGAGGACGAGGATCGTGTAGCACTGAAGCTTACTCCTAGTATTAGTTACATGAGAGTAACCTAATGGCACGTTTTGCGGCAGGTAAAAAAGCTTATGGCATCTCGGATCGATCCGGGTTCCGTTATCGCTTGAGAGAAATGAGACGCGAATGGAATGGTGCGCTTGTCGGCCCAGACGAGTATGAGCCCAAGCATCCGCAACTCACGCCGCCGCGGAATATTAATGACCCGCAGGCACTACGTGACCCACGTCCAGACACGCACGTTGATACATATTTTGGGTTCAAACCAGTGGGTGGTCTAAACTTAGAGGCAACGGCCAGTGTTGGTAAGGTAACGGTGACGTCATCATGAGTTTTACATACAGCGAACTAAAAGAAGCAATCAAAGATTACACGGAAAACGAAGAGACCACCTTCGTTAGCAACTTACCTGTGTTCATTC
>Ga0075480_10001077_pt1 | contig 17086 bp, 11 predicted proteins | sample DEB08_DNA_7_FD_81590 | JGI IMG/M metagenome (GOLD analysis project Ga0075480, IMG submission 81590) | Aqueous microbial communities from the Delaware River and Bay under freshwater to marine salinity gradient to study organic matter... | ecosystem: Environmental > Aquatic > Marine > Coastal ... | reverse complement strand
GAAATCCGTTGTGTACATGCTTATTGCCGTCTTGATGGCGTCAACTTTGCCGCTGCAAGCCAGCGCAGACGCCACCCAAGACATCCCCACGAACGCTGCGGCCACCGGTGTCCACGACACGCTTGTGGACGCCTTGACGACCGCTGACCTGGTGACCACCTTGCAGGGCGCCGGTCCGTTCACCGTCTTTGCACCGACGGACACGGCCTTTGCCGAAGCAGGCATCGACATCAGCACCTTCGACACCCAAGAGGAAATCGACACGCTTACCTCCATCTTGCTCCACCACGTCGTGGCCGGCTCAGTGGCCTCCAGTGCGCTGACGGACGGCATGTTTGCCACCACCGTCAACGGTGACCGTGTGCAGTTCGGTGTTGACGCAAACGGCGTCACCGTCAGCAACGCGAACGTCACCACTCCGGACGTTCAAGCCTCCAACGGCATCATCCACGTGATCGACCGTGTCATGCTCCCACCCGTGGACATCCCGTCCACGGCTCAGGCCACCGGCATCCACGGGAGTCTCGTCTCGGCCGTCATTCAGGCTGAACTTCTGGCCACCCTCCAAGGACCGGGCCCCTTCACCGTCTTTGCACCGACCGATCAGGCGTTCACCGACGCTGGCATCGACTTGGGCGCGCTCGACAACGAGGCCGGCAAGGCCGCCCTCGCGGACATTCTGCTGTACCACGTGGTCGGCGCTGACGTCCCGGCCGCCAACGTCACCGAATGCATGACCGCGGACGCCGCCAACGGACAGCCGCTCGCCTTCACCGTCGACGGCGGGGTCATGGTCAACGACGCGAACGTGGTCATGACGGACGTCATTTCGTCCAACGGACTCATCCACGTCATCGACAAGGTGCTCACGCCGACCGACACGCCCAACGACATCCCTCGAACCGCGCAATGCACGGGGCTGCACAACTCCCTCGTGGCGGGCGTGATCCAAGCTGAGCTGCTGGAAACCTTGCAAGGCCCTGGACCCTTCACCGTCTTCGCGCCCACCGATCAAGCCTTCATCGATGCGGGCATTGATCTCGGTGCCCTTGACACACCCGAAGGCAAGGCAGCACTGTCGGACATCCTGCTCTACCACGTGGTCGGGGCCGACGTCCCATCCGCCAACGTCACCGAGTGCATGACCGCGGACGCCGCCAACGGCCAGCCCCTCGCGTTCACCGTCAACGGTGGCGTGTTGGTCAACGACGCGACCGTGACCATGCCCGACGTGCCGACCAGCAACGGTGTCATCCACGTCATCGACAAGGTGCTGACCCCCACCAATGCGTTCAACGACATTCCACGCACCGCGCAGTGCACAGGAATCCACGATTCCCTCGTGTCCGCCGTGATTCAGGCAGAGTTGCTGGAAACCCTCCAAGGCACCGGTCCATTCACCCTCTTTGCTCCGACCGACCAGGCCTTCGCCGACGCGGGCATCGACCTTGCCTCGCTGGACACCCCTGAAGGGAAGGCGGCCCTTACGGACATCCTCCTCTACCACGTCGTGGCGGGCAACGTCCCCTCCTCTGCGGTCACGGAGTGCATGTCCGCGGACGCCGTCAACGGACAGCCGCTTTCCTTCACCGTCGACGGTGGAGTGATGGTCAACGACGCCACCGTGACGATGGCCGACGTCAACACCAGCAACGGTGTCATCCACGTCATCGACAAGGTGCTCACGCCCACGGACACGCCCAACGACATCCCGCGCACGGCCTCGTGCACCGGCGATCACGCATCGTTGGTGTCCGCGGTGGTGCAGGCCGAACTGCTTGAGACCCTCCAAGGCGACGGGCCCTTCACGGTGTTCGCACCGACCGACCAAGCCTTTGCCGACGCCGGTATTGACCTTGCGGCCCTCGACACGCCTGAAGGAAAAGCCACGCTCTCCGACATCCTGCTCCACCACGTGGTGGGCGCCAACGTGCCCGCAGCCAACGTCACCGACTGCATGTCCGCCACCACCGTCAACGGGAATCCGTTGAGCTTCACGGTGGGCACCGGCGTCATGGTCAACGGCGCCAATGTGACGGCCACGGACGTGCCGACAAGCAACGGCATCATCCACGTCATCGACAAGGTCCTGATGCCCACGCCTACGCCAAACGACATCCCACGCACGGCCCAATGCACCGGCATCCACGGCTCGCTCGTCGCGGCCGTCGTCCAGGCTGAACTGCTCGAAACCTTGCAAGGCGACGGCCCCTTCACGGTGTTTGCACCGACCGATCAGGCCTTTGCAGACGCCGGCATTGACCTTGCAGCCCTCGACACGCCCGAAGGCAAGGCAACCCTGTCGGACATCCTGCTCTACCACGTGGTCGGGGCCAATGTGCCGGCCGCCAACGTGACCGACTGCATGACCGCAGAAGCGGTCAATGGACAACCGCTCGCCTTCACCGTCGGAAACGGCGTGATGGTCAACGGCGCCAACGTGACCTTGGCCGACGTGAACACCAGCAACGGTGTCATCCACGTCATCGACAAGGTGCTGACGCCCAGCGACACGCCAAACGACCTGCCTCGAACCGCCCAGTGCACCGGCATCCACGGCTCGCTCGTCGCGGCCGTGGTTCAGGCAGAGTTGCTCGAAACCTTGCAAGGAGACGGGCCGTTCACGCTCTTTGCGCCAACGGACCAAGCCTTTGCAGACGCTGGCATCGATCTCGCCGCTCTGGACACCCCTGAAGGCAAGGCAACATTGTCGGACATCCTCCTCTACCACGTCGTGGCGGGCGCAGTGCCCTCCAGCGCGGTGACCGAGTGCATGTCCGCTGATGCGGTCAACGGGCAACCGCTCGCGTTCACCGTGGGCGAGACCGTGATGGTCAACGACGCAACCGTGACCTTGGCCGACGTGAACACCAGCAACGGTGTCATCCACGTCATCGACAAGGTGCTCACGCCCAGCGACGCCCACAACGACATCGCCCGGACCGCCGGATGCACCGGCATCCACACCTCGCTGGTCGCCGCACTTGTGCAGGCCGAATTGGTGGCGACCTTGCAGGGTGAAGGACCCTTCACGGTGTTCGCTCCAACCGACGAAGCCTTTGCCGCAGCAGGCATCGACCTTGCCGCTCTGGACACGCCAGAAGGCAAAGCGACGCTGACGGACATCCTGCTGTACCACGTGCACGCAGGCTCCGTGATGGCCGCTGACCTGAGCAACGGTCTGCCCATTGAGATGGTCAACGGCGACAACACGACCGTGGGCGATGGCGCGATCTTGAACGGCGCCAACATCACCCTCGCCGACGTCAAGGCGGCCAACGGCGTCATCCACGTCATCGACATGGTGCTCATGCCGCCTGCGGACGAGGTCGAAGACACGACCGACACCGGGGGCGAGGCGTTGAGCGACGGCAACGACGGCAACGTCGGGACCGTCCTCCTCACCGTGGGCATCGTCCTCGTCGTCGCGGCCGCCGGTGTCCTTCTGTTCATGCGCCAACGCAAGTCCTCCCTGGTGAACATCCCCAAGGGCGGAATCATCGACAACATGCAACCGATGGGCGGCATGATGGATGCAGGGCAACCCGCGGCCACCACGATATACGCCACGACGACCCCGGCCGCGACCGCGACCGCGACCGCGACCGCTCAACCTGTGGCTCAGGCCACGACGCAGCAGACCGCGTCGGCTGACGTCGGCGTCGTGCAACAATGGACCGACATGAACGGCTACACCTGGCGAACCATGGAAGACGGCAGCACCCTGTGGTGGACCGGCTCCAGCTGGGAAAAGTACGCTTGAGCCTGAACCGGCTTGCTCGACGGCGAGGTTGATGTGGGACCGACAGGGGACCGTCTCATGGCCTGGTCGGCTCCCCTGTTGCGTGGCACCCCCGGCGATCCTGTCGCCGGTGGAAACCCGCGTCAGGTGCCTGGGGCGTGCTGGTCGCGTGCCGATGCTTCCGCGATGCCGCGGCCTGAACTGAGGCTGTGGAACGGCGATTTAGCCAACGATCTCGCAGGACTTGAGCCGGACGCGACGGTTTGGACCGGGCAGCGGCTTCTCGAGGGCATGGAGCCTCATGCCCACCGTTACGGTGGGCATCAATTCGGGAACTGGGCCCACCAACTCGGCGACGGGCGCGCCCTGACGCTTGGGCACGTTCGTTCACCGGCCGGGCTGGTGGAAGTGCAACTCAAAGGCGCAGGCCGGACACCGTATTCACGTCGGGGCGATGGGCGAGCCGTCCTCCGATCCTCGCTCCGTGAGTACCTCTGCAGCGAAGCGATGCACCACCTCGGCGTGCCGACGTCGCGGGCCTTGTCGCTGTGCACCACGGGCGAAGACGTGCGTCGTGACATGTTCTACGACGGTCGTCCGGCCATGGAGCCGGGCGCCATCGTCGCCCGAACCGCGCCGTCCTTCGTCCGCTTTGGCTCCTTCCAGATGCTTGCCGCGGACGGTGATGCCAATGTTTTGCGGGCCCTGATGGAGCACGTCGTGAGCACACATGAGCCCAGTCATCGCGTGAACGACGACGCGGGCATCGTGGCGTGGCTGACCGACGTGGCCGAGCGAAGCGCACGCATGGTGTGCGGTTGGATGCGCCACGGCTTCGTTCATGGGGTGATGAACACCGACAACATGTCCATCCATGGCCTGACGATCGACTACGGTCCCTTTGGGTGGCTGGAAGCGCACGACCCGACGTGGACGCCCAACACCACCGATCTGCCCGGCCGACGTTACCGCTACGCGGCCCAACCTGACGTGGTGGGATGGAACGTGGCCCGGTTGTTGGAAGCCGTCGCCTTTGCGATGGACGACCCTGAACCGCTTCACGGGGTGCTCGACGCGTACCGTGAGGCCTACCGTCGCGCCCGGCAACAGGCCTGGGTCGAGCGCCTCGGGTTGAACGGATGGACCGAAGAGGACGAGGCGCTCGTTCGCGACCTCCAACACGTCATGCACGCGTCACAGGTCGATCACGTGCCGATGCTGCGCCACATGGCGGAAGGGGTGAGCACGGCTGAAGGACTTCGGGACGTGGGGCTGATCTACGCTTCTGAACCCGACCTGAAGGCGATCAACGCGTGGCTTGGGCGCTGGCTTGAGCGAACTGGAGGAGCCCCAAACCTTCCTTGCATGCTCCAAACGGTTCCCGCATTCACCCCTCGAAATTGGGTGCTCCAACTCGCCATTGACGACGCGGAGCGCGGCGACTGGACCAAGGCCGAGGCGTTGGCTTCTCGCCTCATGCAACCCTACGCACGTCTGCCTGAAGACGAGGGCGCATGGTGGTCGGGGCCGCGCCCGGACTGGGCCATGACCCGTCCGGGCTGTTCGATGCTGTCCTGTTCCAGCTAAATCGGGACCGAGGGCCGCATGTTGCCGCCCAAGAATCCCTAGGCAAAATGAGACAATTCAAGAGGGCGACCTTGGACCAAAATTCGGAGGAAAGGACGTGCCGCTCCCGAAGGGCCGGAAGTCCAGCACGGCAGAGGCCATGCCTCCGCTTGCCGCCTCGCCCTTGGACCGCCTCGCGGTGGTGACCCTCAGGATGTCAGCGAAAACGATGTCCGACATTCGTTCGCTCACCACGGAGGCCTATGAGCCAGCCGAGCGAGAGGCCTACCTGAACGCCCTGGCATCCTTCCACGGTTCAGGGTTGTTCGAAATGTCAACCTGCAACAGGGTCGTGTACGCCGGCCTGTGCGACGACGTCTCAGAACTCAAGTCCGCCGTCGAGCAAGCCTCAGGCGTTGCGCTGGACACCTACAGCGGATTTTCCGGCAAGGAAGCGTGGGAACATTTGGTGATGGTTGCAAGTGGCCTCGACGCCTTCGTGTTGGGCGAACTGCAGGTCCTCGGACAGGTCAGAACCGCCATCGAGCACCATCGACAATCGATGCATGCAAACCCCGAACTTCTCCAACACTTGGAACACGTCGTGTGGGCCAGCCGTCTGGTTCGAAAGCATCTGGGCTTCACCAAAACCACCGCTTCGATGCTCAACTTGGCCACCATGTCCCTCGACGCCATGGTGGAAGACGGTGGACTGACGGGATGTGTGGTGCTTGGATCGGGGGACATGGGGCGAAAGGCGGTGGAGGCGTTGCAAGAACGCAAGGTCCCTGTCACCGTCGTCAGCCGACGACCGGAACGGGCCCGCGACCGCTTCGGTGAGGACGGTCAGGACGTCGCCTTCATCGATTTTGAAACGTGGACGGACCATCCTCCCACCGTCCCCCTGGTCATCTCAACCTTGCGTGTGGCCCAACCGTTCTATGGCGCAGCGCGCCGTCTTCCCTCCTCCGCTCCGCTCACCTTGATGGATTTCTCTTGGCCGCCTTCCGTGGACGCAGAGGGCCTCCACGCCGACCAGAATTTGCAAGGCATGAACCATTGGATTCAGCAGGCACATGGCCTTGACGCGACCGTGAACAGGCCCGCCCTTCTCGAGGACGCGAGGGCGGAATTGAACCGTCTTGAAGGCCTGCTTGACGCGAGGTTGACCGCAGCCGCCCAAGCCGATTTCCGGAGTTTTGTCCACCATACCCTTGCGGGTCTGGCGAAGCAATGGTCGGCATCTCCGCTGAACGAGCCGTCCCAAGATGCGGTGTTGGAAGCCTTTGGCCGTGAGTTGGCGACGTGGTTGTGCAAGATGCACGGCCAAATCAGTCTCGATGAAGTGCGAGCACGCGTTCACGCCACCACGCGCCCGATTGCGGACGGCTTGCTCGAGCGAATCGAAGACGATCTCGTGCGGACCATCGGTGACCTCCACGAGCACCTTCCACCAAGTGAGGTGCGGCCATGACCTTGCGCGTCGGCACCCGCGCCTCCGCGTTGGCACGCATCCAAGCGGACGCGGTGATCGCCAGGCTTCGAGCCGGAGGGGTTGACGCTGAAGCCGTGCCGTTGAGCACGAAAGGAGACCGGTCTCTGGGCGGTGACCTCAGCACCCACGTGGGTCAATTCGTGACCGGGTTGGACGCACGTTTGTTGACCGGCGAGGTGGATTTGACGGTCCACTCGAGCAAAGACGTGCCCACGGACTTCACCGAAAGCATCCTGCAACTCGGGCACCTTGAGCGGGCCCCCGCACACGATGTGTTGCTCTTCCCTTCTGAAGGCCCTGATGTGGCGACCCTGCAGGACGTCCTTCTGGAACCCACCTCAACGCTCGACGCCGCGGAAGCCTTTGCCCTGCTGCCGCAACATGCCCACCTTGGCACCGTGTCGGTACGGAGGCAATCCTTGGCGCTCCACGTTCGCCCCGACCTGTTGCCGGTGGCCGTGCGGGGAGCGGTGGAAACGAGGTTGAACCGCCTCACGGAAGGGCGAGCCGATGCGTTGATTTTGGCCGAGGCCGGCCTCCGTCGCTTGTTCGAACAAGGCGGATTGAACCGCACCCATCTCGCCCTGAAGGCCGTCCGCTTGGACCTCAAAACATGGCCCTGTGCTCCCGGCCAAGGGGCCGTTGCGGTCCATGCCGCACGGGATTCCATGCACGATTTGGAAGCCTTGCGGGTCCTCATTGATCACCCGACCACCACGGCAGCCGTCCGTGAAGAGCGGCGCATGTTGGCCGAACTGGGCGGTGGCTGCCTTGCACCCGTCGGCGCTCACGTCGAAGGGGCGCAAGCCCACGTGTTGGTGGCCGCTCCGGATTGGCGGGCCGACGTGGCCCGTCGTCTGGCCCCATCGGTCCATCGGTGGTCCGGTCAAGCAGGAGCGTTCATCCCGCCGCAGTGGCCCACGAAAGCCAAGGTTGCTCCCTCGGGATCACGGAGGCTCATCACCACGGCCTCATCCTCACGCCTGACCGACGAGGCGGCCTTGGAGAACGTCACCGTCGTCCAGCAGCACGTGCTGGAATTCGAAGTGCTGCCCGAGGCTTGGCCGAGGGACGTTGTGCCCGAAGGCACGCCGAGGGCGTCCTGGCCGTGGCTCTTGCTCTCCTCACCTTCGGCCGTACGGATGGTCGTTCACGCCCTCGAATTCTGCCCGGATCTCGCACGCTTGCCGTGGGCCGCCCTCGGCCGGGGTACGGCGTTGGCCGCCTTGGAACGTGGCCACACCGTGGCGTATTGCGCTGAAGCAGAAGACGGGGCGACCTTCGCTTCTGCCTTGCTGGATGCGTTGCATCCAGACGTCCCCTTCTTGCTTCCACGTTCAGAGCAGGCCCGTCCTGCCCTCTTGGAAGGCCTGCAGGCCGGAGGGCGAAACGTGCGTGCATGGACCGGTTATCGAACGACGTCCGCGTCACATGCCCCCATTCCCGTGACCAGCGATGACGTCCTGCTCGTGACCTCTCCGAGCGCCATCGAGGCATGGTCAGGCATGGGGCATGAGGTGCCCGCCGACGTGCTTTGCATGGGCGAAGCCTCCGAACGTGCCCTCCAGAATCATCCCGCCTTCCAGCAAGCGGCCGTGCATCGCTTGCACGGGCCCAGCGCCGAAGCCCTTCGGTCTTGGTGGAAGGAGCACAAGGAGGGGCCAACATGGACGTGAGGATGCGCATCAACCGATGGACTGAGGGCCGGCGGGAACTGCTCTACGGGCATCGCATGGCCTCGGGCCTTGTCCAACCGCATTTCGTGGTTGAAGGCAATGGTGTGGACGAAGCGATCCCCACCCTTCCCGGCATCCATCGACAGTCGGTGGACGTGCTTCGCGAACGTGTGGCGAAGGACGTGGCCATGGGCCTGAAGGGCCACATGCTCTTTCCCGTCCACGCCCAGTCGGAAAAAGATGCAGTGGGTACCCTCGGCCTGAACGACGATGGACCCATGATGCGGGCCTTGAGGGCGCTTCGAGAAGACCACGGCGACGCGGTGGTGTTGATGGCCGACGTGTGCATGTGCACGGTGACCGACCACGGCCACTGCGGTCACGTCCATGACGGGACCATCGTCAACGATCGCACCGTCTCGACCCTCGCCAAGATGGCCGTGGTCGCGGCCGACGCCGGTGCCGATTACGTCGGTGCTTCCGACATGATGGACGGCCGAGTCGGAGCCATTCGAAAGGCCCTTGAAGACGCTGGACACCACCAGACGGGCGTCCTTTCGTACGCGGTGAAATTCGCTTCGGCCTTCTATGGGCCCTTCCGTGACGCGGCGGGATCTTCGCCGCAAGAGGGGGACCGGCGCAGCCACCAAATGGACCCCCGCGCACCCGTGCGGGAAGCCGTCATGGAAGCCAAAATGGACGAGGACGAGGGCGCGGACGTGCTGATGGTCAAGCCAGCCTTGGCCTACCTCGACGTCGTCGCTGCGGTCCGAGGGGCAACCCATCGCCCTCTCGCCGTGTACAACGTGAGCGGCGAATACGCCATGGTGCACGCTCAACATCCCGACATCAGCGAACGTCGTGGGATCGTCGAAGAACTCATGCACGCCTTCAAGCGGGCCGGTGCTGACCTGGTGGTCACCTATCACGCACGTGAGATCCTTGCCGAGGGTTGGATGGAGGCAGAGGCATGATTCGCGACGTGTCCAATGCCTTGCACGCCGAGGCGAGCCAGCATCTTGTGGGAGGCGTCAATTCGCCGGTTCGAGCCTTCAAATCGGTGCATGGAACCCCCATCTACGTCAAAGATGCACAAGGTGCGGTCCTGACGGATGCCGACAACAACGTGCTCGTGGATTTCGTGCAATCTTGGGGTCCTCTGATTCACGGCCATGCGCATCCCTCCGTGCTCAAAGCGGTCACCAAAACCATGGCCCGCGGAACGTCGTATGGCGCACCTCATGTGGGCGAAATTCGTCTCGCTCGCAAGGTCAAATCCAGGTTCCCGCTGGTGGACCTCGTCCGCTTCGTGTCCTCGGGAACCGAGGCGGTGATGAGCGCCGTTCGGCTCGCGCGAGGGTTCACCGGCCGTGATACGGTGCTGAAGTTCGAAGGGTGCTACCACGGCCACGTCGACGCCTTGATGGTCAAAGCAGGGAGTGGCCTTGCCACCTTTGGGATCGCCAGCAGTCCAGGGATTCCTGCGTCCACGGTGGAAACCACCGTGGTGGCTTCGTTGGATGACGAAGACATGGTGGACCACATTTTTGCCGAACACGGGGCGGACATGGCGGCGGTTGTGATCGAACCCATGCCCGCCAACAACGGCCTCCTCGTGCAACGTCCAGAATTCTTGCAGCACCTTCGCACACGGTGCGATGAACACGGTGCCTTGCTGATCTTTGACGAGGTCATCACCGGTTTCCGTTTCCGCGAAGGTGGAATCACCGGGCACCTCGGCGTCACGCCGGACTTGGTCGCCCTTGGGAAGGTCATTGGCGGCGGATTGCCGGTGGGGGCCTACGGTGGCCCAGCCCACATCATGCAAGCCTTGGCCCCCCTCGGTCCGGTGTACCAAGCGGGAACCTTGTCGGGCAACCCCTTGGCGATGGCCGCAGGATGTGCGACGTTGGACCTGCTTGACGATGAAGCCCACGCGCACCTCGACGCCTTGGGCGAGTTGTTGGAGCGTCGGGTGTCTGTGGTGCTGGAACGGCACGGCCATCCAATGCGGCTGGTGCGTCAAGCCAGCCTGTTCTGGCTCTCTCCTGGAGGCGACGCCCCGCCACGGCGCTCGGACCTGATCCCCGGCGATGCCGGTGTCCTGTATGCCGACGTCCACCAAGGTCTGCTGGAGCGGGGCTACATGTTGGCCCCGTCCGCCTACGAGGTCGGTTTCTTGTCCACGGCCCATCGAAGCGAACACATCGAAGGATTTGTGGCCGCGCTCGACGAGGTCTTGACGGCGCTGGAGGTGAAGTCATGAACGGACGGGAACGGATGTTGGCGGCGTTGCGTCATGAGCCCGTGGACCGACCTCCGGTCTGGTTCATGCGCCAGGCAGGCCGCCACCTGCCGGAATACAGAGCCTTGGCTGAACAGGCCGACTTCTGGACTCGATGCAAGGACCTGGACCTGTGCACCACCATCACGTCACAACCGATTGAGCGGTATCCGCAACTGGACGCCGCCATCGTGTTCAGCGACATCCTGACCCCGTTGCCTTCGTTGGGCTACGAGGTCGAATACGGCGGCGGCATTCGCATCACGCCGTTTTCCTTCGAGGAGGTGGAATCGTGGCCGACCTTCGACGCCAGGACGCACGCACCATGGGCGGCGGACGCGCTCGCCGCGCTGCCCGGCGTGTTGCCACGTGACGTGGCTCGCCTCGGCTTTGCGGGCTGCCCATGGACGGTGGGGTTGTACCTGATTGCTGGAGGAACCGGCGACAAGGAATTCGTCAACACCCGAGCCAAAATCCACGCTGAACCCGAAGCGGCCATGCGTCTGTTCATGCGCCTTGGCGACATCCTCGGCGACCTGCTCGCCGATCAAGTCGTGCACGGAGGAGCCGATGCGGTCCAACTCTTCGACACCTGGGCGGGCCTGCTGGACGAAGCCACCTACCGTCGCTTTGCCCTCCCGGCCACGGCCCGAGCCATCGAAGTCTTCCGAGCACGGTGCCCTTCACGCACGCCGTTGGTCCATTACGCGAAGGCTTCAGGCCACTTGCACCAAGCGATCATGGAGCTCGACATCGACGTGCTGTCGCTCGATTGGCGGGACAACCTGCAAAGGTATCGAGCGGAACATGGGGACCGCCTTGTCCTCCAAGGCAACCTCGACCCGACCTTCATGCACGGCTCGCCTGAAGCGGCCGTCAGCGCAGCGGAAGCGGTGCTTGAGGCCGCTGGGGATGCGCCGGGGTACATCTTCAACCTCGGGCACGGCTTTGCGCCAAGCGCACGCATCGAATGCGTCGAAGCGGTCCTCCGAACCGTGGAGGGGCGGTGATGCGCCAGCGCATGATCGACCTCGTTCATGCCGAACAGGACCGCATTTGTGCGGCTTTGCAAGGCATCGACGGCGGTGAACCCCGTGAAGACGTGTGGACGCGAGAAGGCGGTGGCGGAGGCCGCAGCCGCGTGTTCAGCGAAGGTAAGGTGTTCGAGAAGGCCGGTGTGAACGTCAGCGTCGTGCACGGAACCTTGCGGCCTGAAGCCGCACGTGCCATGGGCGGCGGGCAAACATTGGCCGATGACGAGGAGTTGGATTTCTTCGCCACGGGCCTGAGTCTGGTGCTTCACCCGTGGAACCCAATGGCACCCACCGTTCACGCCAATTACCGCTATTTCGAACGGGGCGACGGCCAACGGCCGGGCTCCTGGTGGTTTGGCGGCGGTGCAGACCTCACCCCAAGCTACCTCTTCGAAGAGGACGCGACCCATTTTCACGCCACCCACAAAGCGGTCTGTGATGCCCATGACGTGGCCGATTATGCCCGCTTCAAAACGTGGTGCGACGACTATTTCCACATCCGCCACCGAGGTGAGCGACGAGGTGTCGGTGGCCTCTTCTTCGACGACGTCAACGAGGCGTCGAAGGACGAATGCTTCGCCTTCGTCGAAGCATGTGCAGGCGCGTTCCTTCCCTCCTACCTTCCCATCCTTGAGCGACGCAAGGACATGCCCTACACCGAGGAGCAGCGGGATTGGCAGCAACTCCGTCGAGGACGCTACGTCGAGTTCAACCTCGTCTACGACCGTGGCACGACCTTTGGCCTGAACACCAACGGGCGCGTGGAGAGCATCCTCATGTCGCTCCCGTTGACCGCGCGATGGGAATACGCCCACACGCCTGAGGACGGTTCGGCCGAGGCGGCCTTGCTCGACGTCCTCCGAACGCCGCGCGATTGGGTGTGAGCCATGCAAGAACGGCAGGCGTGGATCCGCCACGGGCAGGAGCTTCGCCGACCTCTTCTGGTCCATCCTGCCTTGGCCGATGAAGGGCATGTGGTCGTCGTGGGCGCGGGCCTGTCCGGCTTGACGGCCACGTACCGCCTGCGGCAGGCACGACCGGACGTGCGCGTGACCCTGCTCGAAGGAAGCGACCGCGCAGGCGGCGTGATTCGTACGTGGCGCAAGGACGGTTGGGTGGGCGAATTCGCCGTCAACGCCTCTCGCCCTCACCCCGCCGTGTGGCGGCTCATCGATGACCTCGGCCTGATGCCGTCGTGGCACCCTTCCAGGCCCGAAGCAAGGCATCGTTGGGTCTTGAACGACGGACGTCGTCATCGCTTGGGCCTTTCCACGGTGCTGAAGGTCGGCCCTCGACACCTGCTTCGCGGCATGCGAACGGCCCGAGAGGGTGGACGCTCGATGGCCGAGGCCCTCCCCGTTGCGTGGCTGGCGGACGCCATGACGCACGGCATCGTCAACGCCCCGGCCGCTGACGTCGATGCCGATCTCCTGATGCCGACCATGGCCAAGTTTGGTGACGAACCGCCCATGCGCCGACGGGCCTTGGCCCGGGCCATTCGAAGCACCTACCCCGGCTGGACACCGAAGCGTGGACACATGGGTTCGCTTGAACAGGGCATGGAAGGTCTCGTTGAGGCCCTCATGGAGGCACTCAACGAGGATGACATGGTGGACGTGCGGTTCAACGTCGACGCATCGTCGCCCGAAGCGGCCGCTGACCATGCAGGCCTTTCCGTCGCTTCCGTGCTCTGGGCTGCACCCCGGATAGAGGACGAGGCCGGCCCGGAACTGACCGTGGCGGTCGTCGGATACACGCACGCCGATGCGGCCTCGGTTCCTGTTGGCTACGGCACCCTGTGCCCGGACCCGTCAAGCCCTGTAAGTGGCGTCCTTCACGAAAGCGACGTGCATCACGGCGCCCGCGCGCCTCCCGGCCATCGCCTGTTTCGGGTGATGGTCCCTCATGCGCGCTGGGACGGCGAGGAGCGCTCGCTCCGAAAGGCCGTGGAGGCGATGCTGTGCCCGGCAGAGCCGGCGCTGTTCAAGGTGCTCGGGGCGCGGCGCGTGCCCCACGTGCGTCCTGGACACATGCATCGCGTCGCCAGGCATGCCGAACCGTGGTCGTGGATTGGATGGAGCGCAACGGGCGTGGCCATTACGCACGTGGTGTCCGAGGCGGAGCGCCTCGCTGATCTCATGCGGCAAACGCACGCTCAATGAGCGAGTGAACGCCGGACACCCACGTGGGTTCATCGTTCAAACAAGGCACGACGCGGAAGTCTTTCCCTCCGGCCTCGATGAAGGTCTCACGAAGTTCAATCTCAAGTTCTTCCAAGGTTTCGAGGCCGTCCACCACGAAGGCAGGGGCCACGACGGCCAGGTTTGCGACGCCTCGCTTGGCCAGATCCACCACCGCGGTGGTGGAGGCCGGCGTCAACCACTTGACGGGTCCGAGCCGGCTCTGGTAGGACAGCGACCAACGGTCGTCGGGCAAACCGAGCGCTTCAACGACGGCCGTCGTGGTCATGTGGCAGTGGTGCGCGTAGCACATGGCGTTGGCCGAACACGCGGTGGCGCAACAGTTGTCCACCTTTTGGCAGTGTGAACGGGTCGGATCGGCCCGCCTGACGTGGGACAGCGGCAAACCGTGGTAGGAAAACAGGATGTGGGCACCGTCGTCGACGGCCTCCTGAAGGCTGGCCGCCAGGGGTTGGACGTACTCAGGTTCGGTTTCGAAGTGCGCCAAACGATGCAGCGTTGGCGTCCATGACATCTCCTCAAGCACCTCTTCGGCCCGTCGCATGGCGCTCCCGGTGGTGGCTTCGGCATGCTGAGGGAACATTGGGGCCAACAGAAGCTCCTCCACGCCTTCGGCTCGCAGGGCTTCCAATCCCTCTTGCATGCTGGGCACACCGTACCGGAAGGCGTGCGCGACGGCAAGGTCACCGTCGCGCTCTTGCAAAGCGGCGACCATGCGGTCCGAATGGACGCGAAGAGGTGCGCCCTCGTCCATCCAAATCTTGGCGTAAGCGGGGGCAATGCGCTTGGGACGCGTTCGGAGGATGATGCCGCGGACCAAGAGATGGCGCAGTGGAGCGGGCAGGTCGATGACGTCCGGGTCGAGCAAGAACTCCCGCAGGTAGGCACGCACCGAGGCTTCGGTCGGCTCCTCTGGCGTGCCGACGTTCATCAGCAGGACGCCGCGCTTGCCCATGGTTGACGGTCGTCCGTCCGAAGATAGGTGTTTGCTTTCTCCTCACGCCGGCCTACAGAGCATGACCTATACGTTCCATCCCTGTACGTCGGCCATGCCCCCCGGTCCACTTCGAGCCCTCGTCTTCGTTCACACTGCCCTGCGAGAGGAGCTCGCGCTTCTCGCTGAAGAAGCCGCCAATTTGGCGGTGGACAACGAGGGGTCCCTTGAGGACCTCCGTGCCCGCTTTGTTTGGGCCACGGAAGCCCTGCATTTCCATGCCAAAGGCGAGGACGCCGCGGTCTTCCCGGCCATTGAGGAGCGTTTCCCTGGCGCAGCCATGTCCTTCGACGACGATCACCGCACCGACGACGAAATCGTGGCGATGATGGGCGAGCGGCTTGAAGCGTGGGACGACGAAGGCGCTGCGGTTGAATTTGCTCACCTCGCCGGCACCTTGGCCGACCGCGCCAGCCTTCACATGGACAAGGAGGAGCGCTTGTTGGTGCCCTTCATCGAAGAGGGATTCACTCCAGAGGAGCAGGGCGCCATGCTCGGTGGCATGATGGCTGAATTCCCACCTGAATTCATGCTGCGCGGTGTCCCGTGGATTTTCTCCCATTTGGACGAGGAACTCCGTATTCGCTACGCGACGGCCCTCAAGAACGCCATGCCACCGGAGCCCTTTGCCATGCACATGGGGAACGTCGAGGCGGAACTTGGTGCCGAAGCATGGGCCCCGGTCGCGGCGGCCATCGCGTGATCATGTCCGGATGAGTTTGAACACCGACGACGTGATCCACGACACCCCACGGTCCCGTTCGTCCTCAAGGTCAACTTTGGCCAGCCGTTCCACCTCAAAGCCTTCCGCAAAGTACCGCTGCACGTCTTCGTCGTAGAGCGAGAACGGCGGCCCGTCCATCTCTTCCTTTGGATAGGCGAAGGTGATGAGCAAGCCGACCGCGCCGGGCTTGGTCTGTTGCCGGAGTTGTTCCACGTAGGCCTCACGCATCGTGTCGGGCAGGGCGATCATTGCCGCACGATCGTACCACGCCTCGGCCTGCACCGTGCCCGGTGCTAGCCCGAGCGCATCGCCCTGAAGCAAGGTGAACGGCCCGCTGCTGTAGCGCACATGGTCGTTCTGTTCGGTGCGTTCGGGGGAAAGGCCCGCCTCGTCGAAGAAGGCCTTCACGCCCTGCTCGACCAGTTCGAGCCCGACCACGCGGTGACCTTGCTCGGCCAACCAGTGCATGTCGAGGGTTTTGCCGCACAGCGGAACGAGCACTTCGCAGCCCTCGGGGGCGCCGATGGCGGGCCAGTGCTCGACCATCATGTCGTTATGAACGGCACGATGCCAACCGATCTGTTCGGTCGCCCACCGGTTTTCCCAGAACGCCATGGTCGGACGGTTACGGGGGCGTCCATCAAGCCTTGTGACTCGCCATGTCAGGGAACTTGACAGTCATAACCCCTGTTGGACAAAATCTCTGCTACAAGAGCCCCTATCAGAACAAATTCGTCATATGAGAATATATTTGATTTCAATCTATTACAGAGAAGGCAACTCACAACGAGATTACTTGCTTCGTATGGTGTCTCGCTGTCAATTCGATCTACTCCTAGGCGCCTGCAGAAACCATTGGGTGCGCGGTATTGTAGATTTCGAAATGATTCCTCTGAGATTCCACAGTAATGACATCTCCGAGTTGAAGCACAACCCATTCCTTCGACAAATTCGGCACGGCCCATTTGCAGAGGGTATCCTCGCCCTCGCTGGTTGTTCCTCGTTGATTCAAAACACTGACATGCAGTGCACTTTGCAGCCCCGTCTAGAAAGTTAGACTCGAGCAGATCTCTGTCACAAGACCCACATTGCATGATTAAACCGAAGCAATAGTAGAAAAGAAATATTTCTATGAAATTCACAAAACAATCTTGTCTGTCTATCTGAGCAGACCCTGCTCATTAGCAACAGGGAGGTGGATTTCGTTGCGCCGCATGAAGGGCAGCGTGGTCCCAGGATTGTCGTAGACCGCGAGCCGGTAGGGACCGCTCACCTCGTAGCCTTCCGCTTCGACCATGGCCTGCAAACGCTGGGCGAGCCTCGCGACTTTGGCCGGTCGCGACAGGCCGCTGAAGGCCAGCACGGCAACG
>Ga0075480_10001075_pt1 | contig 17097 bp, 11 predicted proteins | sample DEB08_DNA_7_FD_81590 | JGI IMG/M metagenome (GOLD analysis project Ga0075480, IMG submission 81590) | Aqueous microbial communities from the Delaware River and Bay under freshwater to marine salinity gradient to study organic matter... | ecosystem: Environmental > Aquatic > Marine > Coastal ... | reverse complement strand
TGGGTTAGAACCAGCTAAACCGAGTTTGTCAGCAGCTGTTACTGTTCCATCACCATCGGATGAATTTGCGATGCTAGCACTTAAATCAAAAGGATTTTGGTGCTGATATGTTGCCATAGCTGTGTAAGTCATCTTGACACCTTTATGGAATATCTGTGTCACACCTGTGTAAGCAACTCTATCTCTACCGAGATATTCAGTTGGTGTATTACCTTCTTGAGCCTTTGTAGGTTCAGAAGATACTGTGTGTGAGTCAGCAGCTTGGATTTGCCAGAAGGTAGATTGTAAAACCTTACCTCCGTTTAATCCACCTGTTGCAGATAAAAAAGGAGTTCTTTGACCACCTACACGGAATAGCTCCCCAGAAAAGTTATTAATTTTCTGAGAGTAAATTGCGTCATTAGTCAGGGTTATGCCTGCCATAATAAACCTCCGTATATTGTCGTATTAAACTATTACTTTTTTTGTTGTTCTTGGTCCATGTAGTTTAATTTAGCTCTTAGTGAATCCTTAACGGATGCACCTTTTAGAGCAGCAACTAATGCTTCATTAGACCCTAAAGGTATTTCTGAAGTTGAATTTGCATCAAGTGCAGCTACGCGAGACCTTGCATCGTCTTGAACTTGTGGTTCAGGTGTAGGCTGTGGTGTTGCCTCAACTGTTCCATTTGTTTCGAAACCATACTCGTCCTTTGCAAACTGTGAGATAGCTTCTGTCGTAACAGGTCCATCATACACTTGCTTTAACGCTTTACCGAAACCTTTGTCCGTTGATAACCCTAATTTACTAAAGACATTATCTATTTCCTTATCCTTATAAGACTCTAGTTCTGCCTCAAGTTTTTTGATAGTTTCATCTTTTCTACCAATAGTTTCTCTCATTTGTTTTACACCATGTTCTTGCGGTGCATCAAATTCTTCCATACTGTACCTCCACTATGTGTTAACCTATCTGACAAGACCATAGGCATCTTGCCGTGGTGCTACCTTACCACTTGACTTATCTCTCTGGTAGCTTCAAGCTATAAGTCCATTACTCTACGGTTTTAATACGAGCTTTCAACGTAGGCTTCGAAAGCTGTTTGCAGGTCTATTTGAGCGGACCACGCAACGCTTAATAAATATTATAACAGGTTATTCTATAAGTCCAGTAACTTTGCCATCTTTTTTAGCAGCGCCTAATTGTATACCTTGTTTGGATGTTAGTTCTGCTTGTATACGATTAAGTCTTTGTGAAGCAGCTATGTCGCCTAAAGCAGCATCTTCTAATGTTTTAAGTTCTAACTCTCTACCTATAGAACGTGCTTGTGTTTGCATTAATCCTGCTGTTTCATAGATTCCTTTAGCTTGTTCTGTAGTTAAACCTAAGTTTCTAAGTTCTTGAAATCTAGCAAAAGTACTTGTAAATCCTCTGGATGTAGCTTGTGCTTGTAGTTGTAATGTCTGTATATCTCCAGCTAATACTTTATCTTGTATCTTAGGATTAATTAAAGCAGCAAATATAGTTCCACTATTCATAGGCATATTGTATCTTTCTCTAAATAGTTTTTCTACTTCAGGTATCTGGTCTTTAACTCCAGCGTATACCATGTCTATTCTTGTTTGAAATTCTTCTGCAGATACAGGGTCAGCAGTACCGTAACCTGTAGCCATATCAGTAAACTCGTCTTCAAAATCTGTAAAATCATTAACACCTACTTCAGCAAGTGTTTGTTTATAGGAAGCTTTAACACCCATAAAAGAAAGCTCATCCATAATTAAAGTACCATCTTCTCGCATTAACTTACCGAAATTATCTTTCCAAGGTTTAGTTTGTCTAGTAGCTTTAATAGCTATATCAGCGTCTCCACTCTTTACCCATTGTTTAGCAAACTCGTCTATAACAGCATCAGGTAAAAAGTTATATAATGTAGAAGCTAAGCTTGCCCCTGCACTATAAGTTCTACCATCATTAGCAGGTTCAGAACTTGTTGTACCAGCTAAAGCAGTACCTTGTACACTAGAATCTGTATCATATCCTCTAGCTCTATACCATGCTAAATCTCTAACTTGACCAGTTTCAGGGTCTATTGAATTATCTACTGTATAAGAACCAGCTAAATCTTTTCTATAAACTTCTACCATTATCCTACAAAACTCCTACTTGTAACTATACCTTCTCCAAAGGTACTAGACATTGCAGATACTAAATCATTTTTAACTTTTTGATTACCAGTGTTTAATCCATAACTACGTAACTCTTCTAGTTCTTTAGAGACATCATTCATTCTTACAAGTTTATCTAACAATGGGTCATCAGATTTTATATCTTGTCCTAATACACCTTTAGCCATTTGTTGTTTAGAAGATACAATAGTTGACCATGCAATGTCTTCATCATACATGTCATAGAATTGATATCTTTGTTTTTTAAGTTCGTTAATAAAAGCTTCTTTTGCTGAAGCATTATTACGTATATCTCCAGCTTTTTTACGTATATCTTCTTCACTTAAATGTAAATGTGCAGGTAAATACTTATCCATAAGTTCTTGTACTTCTTGTTCTCCAACTCTAGTTGTTTCTACTGTGATGCCCTCTAGCGCGTTAATAACGCCATTATCCATGATGATGTCAGCGTAAGGGTCAAAGATACCATTAAGTTGTGAAAGTGCTTCTTGTTGACTAAACCAACCTTTATTTGTCATAGTCGCTAAGTAATCTACTACTGTATCAGGCAACTCAGAACCATATTGTTGTTTAGCTGTTCTGCTAAATAAATTGTAATAAGTATTGTAATTTTTTTCGAACTGTTCAGGGTCTGTAAACTCCATTCTTTCTGAATCAATTTGATTTTGTGTTACACCTAACTCTTTAAGGATAGCTCCATAAGCATCTGTTTCTAGTATATTAGCTGTAGCTGTTTTCATATCTCCACCTGTAGCTATTAGTTCAGAAGTTAATAAACCAATATACTTATCATTGTTAAGCAATTTAGATGTAATACGTTTTCTATTTCGTTTAACTGATTGTGCAAAGTTTGTTGCAATGTCTACTGCATCAGCACCTTCAGGTAAATCTACAGCAGAAACAGGTACACTAATTAAAACATCACTACCTAAGAATCCACTATTAAAATTGTCTTGTGAAATGTCTGCTCTAATTCCTGCATCTGCTCTAGCTTTAGCTTCAACATCATCTGAATGGTCTCCTTTATCTCTCTTAGGAGAGTTAGATATGTCGCTTAATAAATAATCGTTTGGTAAATCTAATACGTATGTATAGCTACCCATGTCTATTGCAAGTTTATAACCCTCGCCAGTAACATAAATAATCTCTTGACCTTCGTAATCTCCTTTAAAATTACTATAATCAAATCCAGTTTTCATTCCATCTATAGTATCTATTGTTGGTTCATCTACCATTATTCTCCTTTAAATGCTCCTAAAACAGATGACATTCCTGTCTTTAAGTAATCTTTACCAGTATCTACTACTTCTTTTGTAGCATCATAAATCTTTGTTGCAGGTGTATATTGCTGTAAAGTAGCAAAAGTATCTGCTCCTTCAATTAAAGAATCTATAAGTTCTGGTTCTACTTTTTCTACAGACTCTTCATATCCAGGAATATATATATCCATAACAGCTCTACCTGCTGTATTAGCCATTTTTTTACCTGCATAATCAGTACCAGCTACAGCTATTCCTGCTATTGCTGAAGCTGCTAGTGCATACATTTCTCCCTTCATCCATTTAGCAGCAAGTCCGCCTAAACCTATTTTTCCTAAAGCTACTTCTGCAACTTCAGTAACAGGGTCTAGCCATGCAGCTCCACCTCTAGCTATAAAACCACCAAGTACTTTAGGATTAATATTATACGCTTTAGCAGTATCATCTAATAAATTACTTTTAGCACCTACATTTTCAGCTATTTTATCTACACCTTGAGCTATTTTTGCATCTGACATTTCAGATACTAGATATTTTTCAAAGTTTGCATTAGCAAGTCCACCAATTTTTTGTTTATCTCTATGAAACCAATATTTTTGTTCAGGGTCAACATCAAGAGTTATTGCTTTGTTGTAAGATGATTTAAAATTATTTATATCGTAATTATTAATAATCTCACTACCTGTAACTTGAGTATATTTTTTAGATGCCCAATCAGTAAATTTTGGTGCGTTATCTATTTCTCTTGCACTTGTCGTAGTAGATTTACCAGAACGTAAATCTCTGTCTTCTTTTCCAGTTTCTGTTATATATGCGGGTATTGAATCTTCAGCCATTATCTTCCAAACATGTAAGTTATCATATCGTTCTGCATAGTTCTAACTTTGCGACCCTGTTCTACAGCACTAATTTGTTTACCGAACTCGTCTTCAACTTGTTGTGCCATAATTTCTTCAGGTCTATCAGTAGAGAATGCAGATAAATCAATAAACTTATTAACTCCATAATCTTTAGCCAACTGTTCTCTTTGACTATCCATCTCTAAATATTCTGGTTGACTTACCATAAAGTTATAATCTTCGTATTGTTTTGCTTTAGCTCTAGCTTGTCCAAAAGCAATAGAGTAACTATCAGCAAATTTAGTTGACCATTCGTCTAACTCTTCTTCTGTAGCACTTCTACCTAGTTTACTTTCAAAGTATGAATCAACCATATCTTCTAATGCATTTTTACTAGGTGGTATAAACTGTTTAGCTAATTCTTTAGCAACTTCAGCCTCATCTATTTGTTCAGTGATTTCAGCTTCTTTAGCCATTTCTTCTAAAGCATATCTAAAAAGATTTCTATGATAATTAAAATCTCCATACAGTGATTGTGATTCAGAAAAATAAACTGAGTCTTGTTCCATAATTGTATCGTAAGTATCTGTACCAGGAACTATGTGTCTATTTTTATCTAACCAATTCATTACATATTTTATTGATGCACGTAATTTTTCTGAAGGTTCACCTTGACTTTCTGCAAAGTAATTGTCTGGAACAATGTTACTGCTAGTTAAAAAGTTTTGAAACTGTCTAATTTCTTCAGTAGTAGCATAACTATCTATTACATCTTCTACTTTAGTTCCACCAAAGTGACCCGCAAAAGGCATCATAGCTTGTTTACCATTAATAATTATTGGAGTTCCGTCATCCATATATGCAGGTCTAAGAATTTGTTCACCTGTCATTAAGTTTAGATAAGCTTGTGCTTGTGGTCCTTCTTCAGGATTTTGAGCCATCCATTCTAAAACAATATCTTCTTTAGGATTAACACCCCATAGTTGTGTAAATTTATTAAAAGAATCTGGGTTTATACCATAGGTTTCAAAATCTTTTAACAGCTGTGGGTCAGATACTTTACCTGAAACCATTGCAGGAACTTGTTGTTGAAACTCTACTTTACTTGGTTTATATATACTTTCTACATCTTTTTTAACAATTTTAGTTTCTTCAGAATCTGCTACCTCAGTATTCCACCAAGCAATAAACTCATCTTCAGCAACACCTAGTTCTTTTTTAATGAAATCTGCAGCAATTTCTCTATCTTCTTCAGGTCCTAGTAAATTATCTTTAAGAAATGTTTTAAAAGATTTAAATTTTTCTGAAAGATTTTCTTGTCTAGCTTTTCCACTAGATTCAAATTGTAATTCAAATTTATTCCATAAACTTTTTAATTTATCCATAGCTATCCTTGTGGGAAGTAATCTAATACTTCCTGGTCATCTCTATATAACTTTAACATAACTCCTGTCCATACACCCCAAAACTCAGGGTATTGTTTTATAATTCTATTAGCATCATTATACACATAAATTCTTAAAGCTTTAGCTCTAGGGTCTGATGATGTTAACCACCAAGTAGGGTTATTCGATGTAGAGTATTCAGCTCCTAATGTAGATGCATATCCCCATGAGTTCATAATTTCAGCAAAACCTTTACCTGCATTTGTTTCTAACACGTAAGGGTTAGTTAACCATTGTTCTTGCATTTCTTCGAAAATGTCTTGAGATGTAGGTGGATTAGTAATACCGTATTCTTCACTTTGAAATCCTGGTAATGCAAGCTTTAATTCGTTTCTAAATGCACGTTTAAATATAGTTTTTTGTATAGAAGTTAATGATTCCAATTCATCTATTTTTTTAGAATAAGTTTTATATCTAAAAAATCCTATAGTGTCATTAACTGCTCTACGGTATTGGTCAGGACTTAATAAACTTTTTTCAGCTACAATATCATTCCAATTTTTTTCTTCATAAGGATTATCTATATTCAAGTAATAACCACTTATTTTTAAATTATTAAATATTTCTGGATTATTTTTTTGAAAGTTTTGTACTCTAACGCTTACAGATTGTTTTCCTGTTTCTGACTTTGACCTAGGACTAAGCATATATGGATGTTCTATACCATAAGTTTCAAAAAATTCATTGTAAGTAGCTATATCATTACCTTCATTTTTTTCTCTAATACGTATATATTCTTCATATAAAGTAGCTTGACCCCATAAATGTCCTTGTTCATCTTCAACAAAAAATTCAGGTTTAAATCCAGTAGGTCCAAAATATTGATATATAAATTCAAAAGCAAACAAAGTACCTGATTTTTCTTTTGCGTACTCTAAATAAAGATTATCTATTTGTCCTTCATTAAGACTGCCTTTAGCCATGTTAGGATATAACTTATCTATATATTTATCTAACTTACCTGCTTTGTATAATCTCTGTGACTCACCAGCAGATATACCCCAACGATATATATCAATAGTTTTTTTAGCACGCATTTGTTCTATTTCACTACTGTTATCTGTTATGTAATCAAACTTATCTGGGTCCATTAACATAGCTCTACCTTTTTTATATACAGGTGATGCAGCAAAAACATCACTCAATTCTTCAGGTGGAGGAAATTCACCAAAGAAAAACTTTTCAAATTCGTTAGCCCAACCGTATTTAGCACCTAATTTAGTTGTAGCATTTTCAATCTTAGGTAATACTCTAGCCATACCAAATGCAACTAAAGAGTTAGGTCCAGGAACAAATCCCTGTGCAAGTAAGTTTACTCCTTGTATTTGACTTCTAGGAGATATTTGTACATTCTGTTCTCCATTAATTAATTCATCATCAAATATTAAATTAGACATAAAGCCTCCAAAAGGCATTACAAATACATCTCTTTCTGGATTCATAGGGTCAGGAGATATAAAACCGTCTTCAGAACTACTACCTAATGCATCTGCAGCTCCACCACCTCTGACACCTAAGTGTGCTTTTCTTAATACATATGGATTTTCTCCTAGTAATTGTCCCCATGTTTGGAATACTTCAAACCATACTTCAATAAAAGGAAATATGTTTACCAACTTATCTGATAAAGTATGTCTTTGTTTTGTATCATAAAGTAATTCTTTAACACCTGATAAAGCATATGCTTTACTTTCTGTATTCATTACTTCATAATTAGAAATTTCACCAGGTTTAAATAACTTATCAAGTCCAACCATTTCGTCAATTATATCTTTAGGTACTCCTGCTTCTTTAGCTTCATTAATAAATTGTTTACGTAATGGTTTACTAAAATCTTCAAATCTATCTTGTATGTACATCCATCTGAATTGTTTAAATGTAGTAGACCTATTGAGATAACCTATTGGTTTAGTCATTAACCTATCAAATATAGCTTGATATCCATTATTCATCATATCTTCTATTTGTCCTAAGAAATTTCTTGGTGTCATTTCTTCAGCTTTATCAACAATTTGAGTTAGTGTTCCTGGATTAATACCATCTTTTTTATTGTAATATTTAGCAAGTTCATCAGTTATTTTAGATTTTTTAAACTGTCGTAAGAATACATCTTCTGTACTAAAAAATTCAACTACATCTTTTTTGTTAGAACCTGTTTTACCATATTTAACTAGTTTTCCATCAGCAATCATATTACGTATAGATTGATTGCCAAGGTCTGTTGATTTTAAATTGTAAGTATATTTTCTTGTTTTATTATTTATACGAGCATCTTTACCTTTTTGAAAAGAACCTCCTGCAATAATACGAATACGAGATTCTAAATACTGTAAGTGTTGGTCTAAATCTTTAGATGTATCATCAATAAAGTTTGCAGCTTTACGTCCTTTATATCTAACAAATTGTAATCTAGCTTCTCTACCAGCATCACTTGCTATCCATTTGTAAAGTCCATCACTACCATATCCATATCTTGCTACAGCTTGTGCCATAGGGTCACCTCTTAATAATCTTAATTCGTGATATACAGATTCGACTATTTGTGGTTCAGTAAGTTCACCAGTACTTACACCTTTATATTCAATGTATTTATTTCTTTTTGTTTTATTAGCACCACCAGCTATATCTTCATATCGCATAGTCTTTTGCATAGCTTCAATAACTTCTTCTTGCATAAGAAAATCGACAGCATCAGGATTGTATTGCGCTCCTTTGTATTTTGTAAAAGGTAATTTTTCTAACATTTTACCTGCACGTGAATTAGGGTTATGTGCGGCTAACCATTGAAAATATTCGTAAGGTCTATTGTAGATACTAGAAAACCCTTTAACTGCAATACGTGCTTGTTCTTCCATAAACACACGTGTAAAGAAAGCAGCTCTCATAAGTACTAAAGGTTTAAATAAGTTTCTTGTATAAAAAGACATAAGATTACTCATAAAGTTATTTTCTAATCTTTCAACATTTAATATTCCATCATCAAAAGGATTAGGTATAGCATCTTCAGCTTTATTCCAACTAAAATGTTGTGTTTTATACTTAGCATATTTTTTAGCATCTGTAAGTATTGTTGTTTTTTTAAATTGATTATTTGGATATGCTTTAAACAATGGTCCTACTGCACGTTCTATAAGTCTATAATCCATTAAAGGAGCAATGTTGTCTTGCATTTCACTAAATAACGAACCACTCATAGTAGTTACAACGTCACCAATATCGTCTACAGCATTTCCTATTTCATTTATTTCATGTCCACGATAATTAGAACCTATGTTAGGTAAAATGTTTTTGTCTTTGTCAGTAGAATATATTTTCATTTTCTTTAAACCTTCAAACATTTCTGCTGCATGGTCTCTTATATATTCCCAGTTACCACCTTTAGCTCTTACTAACTTTAAATCTCTTGATGCTTGTTTAAATGCAAAATCTCTATAAGCAGTTTTATCTAATGGATTAATTTCCATAAACTCTTTTAATATTTTGTTACCAGATTCAACATCATATCCATTAATTTGTAAATGAGATGTTAATTGTTTTAATCCTACGTTTAAATTATTTAGAGGAATACCCATGTCAGGTACTACTCCTAATAACTTTCTGTAGTATGGATTGTAACTTGAGTTAAAGTTAGAACTAAAACCTAAATATTTTTCAAATTTAGGTAAATCTAATTTGCCTATAGCTTCTAAGGCATAATCAGGTGTAACATTTTCTAGCTTAGCAATTGCACTTGCTTTATCTGCTACAGCATCCATTGTGTCTACTACAGCTTCTCTACCTACTTCTACAAGTTTTTGTGGGTTTTTATTTTTACGTCTTAAAGGAAATACACTTTGTCTAACTTTTCTAGACTTTTCTCCTGCCCAGCTACCAAATGTTCTATATGAAGCATTAGGATTTATACCAGATGATTGTAAAAATTTATTAATAGTAAGAGAACCTGTCTTTGGTAATATTTTACCAGGAAGGGTATATGGTACATTTTGTCCTACATCATTTACAATGGTATATCCAGTAGAAATCATTTGGTCGAAAACTTTTTGTACAGTTTGCCAATCATCTATCTTTGTTAAATCTGATTTAACTTGTGCAGGTAAATGTTTTGTGATTGGATTTGTATTTAATAAATATAAATTATCTTCTTCAGCTATAGCTTTAAAAAACTCTACGTTTGTAGGTTGATTTAATATATCTTGTTTAGTTGTTTGATAAAATCTAGGCACTCTACCAAAAAGAGTATTTTCTTTTTTAAGTTTTTTAAAAGCTTTTTTAGTTTGAGATATGTCTTTATTACTATTTTTATTAGTAATTAATCTACCAACACTGTCTGTTACTTTATTTAAGTTACCATCTCCTGTAGCTCCATCAATAATTGGACCTACTTCATCTAATACATTGTCAGCTAAACTTTTAGAATCTAATTTAACTTTCCTAAGACCACCTTTACCTTTAACGAGAGTACCTTGTTCTATTGCTTCCATAACAGGATTTACTCTACGTAAACCTTTTTGTAAATTTTGAACACCTTTAACTCCTTTACCAGCAAATATTTCTGGTAAAAGCTGATAACTAGCATCAGTTAAACCTGATAGTATATCAAACGATTTAGAACCTGGTGCAAAAACTTCTGCTGCAGTAACCCTACCTGGTGAGTATTCAAGTAATAAATCTCTATCTGCCCATTCAGGTCTGTAATAATCTTGTTCTGATTGTCCTGCCCAGAAAAATCTTTGTCTAGCCCTACCAGCATAAAAATTTACTTTGTTTGGATTATAAGAAGATGTGTAACTTATATTACCATCTTCGTTAAATGCATATTTACTTTCACCTGTTTGTGCATCATAAGACCCTGCTAAAGGTGTTCCTATGTTTTTATAAATAAAGTTTCTAGCTTCATCTGGTGACATACCATATTCATTAGTTAGTTTTACATAGTAAGGTGTTTTTTCTGCTTTAACAGATTCTAATGTAATTTTAGTAGCTCTATCAAAATTTAATGGTTCTCCATTAGCTACAGCTCTAAACATAGCAGCAAGTACAGGTTCTCCACCCATATTGTGTGCTTCACTTATCATGTCTATTTGTTGTTTAAGTTCACTTAAAGTTCCTAGTTCTTGTCCTAAACCTTCAACTTTTGTACCACTCAAATCTATTTGCAACATATCTTGTGCTTTTTGTGAGGTATAACCTTTTTGTAATAGTTTATCGTATTCACGTAAATCTCTAAGATATGCTTGTGACCTACCTACTTTCATAGGTTGACCTGGTGCTAAAGCATTTACACCACTAGCAATAACAGACCATTTTCCTGATGGTCCAAATGTTTGAAAAAATGCATCTAAAGCAGCAAATGCCCATACACCGTATTGAACATCACCTGGTTTAGCTCCACCTGGCATAAGACCACCTGTTAACAAATCACCAAAAGACATCTTCATATTGTCTTCTACATGGTCAAATTGAAATTCTTGTTGTAATTGTTTCCATAACTTAGCTTCATTGTAAATTTTACTTGTTTTACTTTCTTGAGCTATTTCAGCAACAGCTTGATACTCAGGTGGTATTCCTAATAAACCTAAACCTAATGCAGTACCTGTGTCTAATTCAGAAGGATATTTTTCTAAGTTATTAAGTAATTGTTCTGGATTTTCTTTAAATACAGAACCATACTGTAAAGCTTGTAACTCTAGTTGTCTTCTAGCATTGAGTACATCATAATACTCATTTCTATCTCCTAGTAACATTTTTAAATGTTCCTATTGTTAATGATTTCTAATAATGTTGGTGTAGGGTTTATTTGATACAAAGCTTGTAATATTGCATCAGTGTTATCAGCTATTTGCTGTTGTGGTCCTGCCCCATCCCCTATCGGCAATCCTTGTGTAGCAGGTTCTCCAGGTCTTTCAGTAGGTGCAAATACGTTAGGTGCAGTAGGAATACCCTGTTGAACTGGTAGGGGAGCGGCTTGTTGTTGTTCAACAAAAGCTTTGTTTGCTCCATAATCAGCATCAGGTAATCTTCTTAAAGGTTGTTTAGAACTACCAGGACCGCCATCTGTTCTTTGCCCACCTTGTGGTGTAGCTACAGCAGCTGGTTTATTTGGTTGTCTATATCCGCCTCTACGATTTTTTGCCATTATTAAAATCCTTTGTAATTAAAATTATCATGCCTTCTATTGGTTGTATTATTTGTGTAACTGATTCAGATAAAATATCTAATTCATCTTGTACACCGTATGTTTTATACACTAAATCCCAAAATTCTGTATCAAAATATTCTTGCACTTTACATTCCAAATGCTTGAGCCATTGTTGGTACATTTTGTCCACCCATCTGCTGTTGCATCATTTGTTGTTGTATCATAGCTTCTTCTTCAGGAGACATCTGTGGTTCCTGTGGTGTGTAGAACTGCTTCATTATTTCTGTAATGCTAGAAGGATACTCATAAATAGCTATAGCAGCCATAGTTGCTTGAGCATCTCCCTGTGCAGACCTAGCTAATATACTGTCAAACAATACACCTTCTGCTTTATTTTTTCTTATACGTTCTTGTACTTTTGCTATATTCTCAAGACCATCAATATTATCTTGCAAAGTCTCTACGTCTATAACACCAGCTTGTAATAATTGCAAACCAGTAACAATTTTCTGTGGTTCATCAAATCCAGCCATAACACCATAGATACGTCTTGTTCTATAATCTCCACCTATATCAGCTAATGGTGCATAATTTTCAGAAAATGCAGAACCGTTAAAATAACCAGCCATAGGTTTTTTAGATATACCTTGTGAGTAAGAAAGAATTACATCCATTTCTAATCTCTTAGCATCCATTTGTGTTACTGCTGTTTTTATTATATCTCTATATTCACTAATCATTAATGACATAGTGGAGTTCAACTCTGATAAACCAGCACCAGTAACAAAAGAGTTAGGTGACTGTGAATCATCAGTAACTGGGTATCCACCAACCATACGTAACTGTCGTTCTAATCTATCTATTTGTTGAAACAACTGATACGGAATATTGTTCATTGGTTTAGAAACCTGCGTACCTGGAGCTAGATAGTTTACTGCAAATCTACCTTTTCTGTATTGTCCAGATTCTATCTCTCCTGATATGTTGGTTTCTGTAAATACGCTATCTTCCATGGCTATTGCTGACATAATGTTAATCTTTGCCATCATTGCCATTAAACCTATTACGTGGTCGTATTGACCTTTAAGTTGGTCAAAAGAAACTTTCTTCATAAAGACAAACGGTGGTGTAGATAATACGTTTGGTATAAAGTCAAGAATCATATTACGTTCTGGGAATACTACATAAGTACCACCCATGTCATAGTATTCGATAATTCTTACACCTGAGTATGTGTTATCTTCCCAACCTTGTTCTCTGTTGTTTTCATAAGACATAAAAGGTGCAGCTAAGTCACCATTAAGCTCATCACCTTCATCATCATCTTGTTTAAGTATTTCTGCAGCAAACTCAGGATATATTTGTGCAAGTTTATATCTAGGCACACGTCTAATAACAGCCATTTCTCTTGGTTGTTGGTCAGGTCCAAAGTTTCCTGGGAATGTATCGTAAGGGTCTCTAAGTTCTGCTGATGGATAAAAGTAACCATTAACATCTCTCTTTGTTGTTATTACCCAAGCACAATAACCATAACCAGGTAACCACCTAGATGCTTGTTGCAACTGTGAAAGTAACCCTTGCTTTTCATCATAGTTAGAAACAATACGTTCTAATTTTTCTGCACGTATTTTACTTCTATCGGAATCATTATTATTAGGTACATCTACTCGTACTTGAGGTATACCTGAAATCTTTTGTGCAAGTCTGTCAATACCAGACTGCAACATGTTAGGAGCTGGTAATAAATCAGCATCAGAGGTTTCCATAGTGTTACCTAGTAAAGCTTTAATACCATCAGCACCACCATTAAGCATTGCTTTTATTCTAGCTTTCTGTACTTGACGTTCTTGTACTAATTTACCTGATGTAAGTTCAGAAGCATTTCTAACTATTTCTTGATATGTTTTTGTATCTAGGTTTTCTATGCCCATGGTGCCTCATTTGTATCGGTCATCTTGTAATCTCCATAACTAGGATTATAGTCTAATCCCATGTCAGCAGTATGTTCTTTTTGCATACGTCTAAAAACTTTCATCGGAAACCAACTAGCCATAACTATATCAGTTTTCTCTTTGTTTCTTTTAGAAACAGGTTTTCCATCAAAGTATAACAGTTGTTGTCTAAATTTCTGTACTTTTGCACTACTTTCCCCATCACCAGTAGGTAGATGTATTCTTTTATCTTCGAACAAATCTGCCATGGCACCTACACCATATAGTGGGTCGTGTTTGTTTTTACCAGTCAAGTGTCCTTGTACTGTTATACCACTACGTAGTGTAAATTCTTTTATTGCAGCATCTTGACGTATAGCTGTTTGAAAACCATTTTCTTCTACTATCCAATGTCTACAATCGTATTGATGCGCCCATTCAGCCATTTGGTCTAAAGCAGCTCTAATACCTCCACCTCTTCTGTTTTCTAGGTCAACTAGATATAACTCACCACGGTATTGGTCTATACCCCATAGCACTGATGCTTGATACCCTGATGATGCAGGGTCAAGTCCAGCTACTAAGTATAAGTTTTTATATACTTGTCCTAGTACTAAGTCTGGTCGCATACACTGGTCAATTACATTCATAGTAAATATTTGCGTACCTTCTACGTATGCTTGATTAAAGTAAACCATTTCAAATGTCTGCCTACCACCTGTAGATTCAGCAGAGTGTAACCTAGACATTAACCATTTAAACGTTCTTTTGTTTGACCATAACATACAATCAATATGTTCATCTTCTAAGTGTTCTGGTATTGGACAATCTAACTTGTGTGCAGTTTCTACAATGCTAGTAAAGTTATCTGATTCAAGTAAATGATTATACAAATCATCAGGGTGTTGTCTTGACCCAATTACAATTACAGCTGTGTGTTCCTCTTTACGACTTGACAGTGTTGTAGTCCACCATTGTCTAGTACTTTCTCTTGCACCTGGTTGTTGTGTAGTTTGGTGGTCCTCAATATCGTCAGCAATAATTATGTCACAGTCACGTGATAGAATCTTTCCACCCTTACCTACAGCTACCATTGTCGGTGACTTAATACCTGCAACTGTACGAGTGCCTACAGTAAATTGATTCTGTGACCAGTTCTTACCAGAGCGGTTATCTGGCTTAAAAGATGTACCTGGCATACAATATGCATCTCTGAGTTCTTCGTTTGTGTCAAGCACGTCTAGGACTGCGCTAAGGGCATTCTTAGCTATATCTTCGTTTCCACCTACCCACATGATACGTGTGTTAGGGTTCTTGCATATCTGATATACAGCAAAGTGTATTAACAGTTCAGTCTTTCCATGTCTAGGGGGGCTTAAGATTAAAAGTTCTTTACCGTTTTCTATACTATCTATAATGTTATTTATCCAGTTAGTATGAAAAGGCGCGGTGTCATACTGCTTACCTAGTTCGGTTCGGAAGTATTTTTGTCGGAAGGTTGCGAAATTTTCTAATGCTTCTTTAGCGTCAGCTGATAACTCCCAGTCCTCGGCAGCTACAGAGTTTTTAGTATCAATCTTGTAGGCAGCGAGCATGCGACTGACAGTAGCAGAGGTGCAGCCAAGGAGGGAAGCAGCGTGTGCTACCGTCATATCGCCTGTTGCAACTTGGTCAGCTATTCCCTCGCTTACGAAAGCTCGATAATATTGACCTCGCCTAACGCTAGCATAATCGCCCTCGTCAGACTTACGTTCTATGTTAATAGGTTTTTGTTCAGCTTTCTTGTTATGTCTCGAATCTCTTGCAAACTGTCTTTTTTGGCAGGTAGAAGAGTGAAATTTACGCTGTTTACCTGTTAATTTTTTCCTACAACCCTCTGCTATACAGATTACATTGTGTGATGTTTCGACCATAAAAAACTATCTTCCTGTAGATGTTTGCGTAGTGCTAATTATATGGTACTATACTCTCAAATACAAACACTAAACACAAGTAATTTGTTACAGGTGAAGTTGCAATCGGGATGCGGAAAGCTGCTGACTGGCGAGACAGTACACTAGAAAGACAAAGGCAGTACCCAAGGACTTATAAACAGGTTTAGTAAGCTTCAATAACCCTAATGCCCGCTAACGCCCATACGGACAGGGTTTCTTAAAGAATTACCAGCATATTTTACAGACCTTACGTACTATATGTAGAACATCCAGATTGACATCTGGTAGTCATAGCTTATATATAGTAATAGATTTATAGACAGTACATAAATATTCTACATAGGTAACAGACTGTCCTTCCGACTTTCGGAAGTCAGACAGTCTGACACCATATGTATTTATTTTGTAGAGATATGTAGTACTTTACTGTACCTATATATCTTTATGAATAGAAAGGAATATGTACAATGAAGAAACTTAGAATGTATGTACTAATACTTGAGTTACAGATACATGCTATAGTTCTACGGACACGTAGGACTATATATAAACGTATACATCATGAGGAACCTAGCCCAGCGTTATGGTTAACTTGGATGAATCAACGTCTCACTCTCCGACTCTCGCGGAGGTCGTGAGACTTCTGTAAGTAATATATTATCTATTAAAGAAAGGAAATAACAATGGATAAATTTAATAATAAAAAACTATGTCGTGTATGTAAATACCCAATCGTATTCAAGAAAGATGCGTATTGGAAACCTGCTAGCAATGGCAAAACATACCCGCTAAATATACACTATAAAGATTGTGCGACCAAAGTATATCTCGATGGCGAGAATGCTTGGGAAGTATCTAAACGTGAACTAACACGTATCGATAAAATTAAGCAACTATCTTTATTTAAATAAATAAATTACAGCCCCTTCCGACTCACGGAATACGGGGCTGTATTTAATTTTTAATATGAAAGGATATTATGAATGAGAATGATATAGATTATATAGATGACTATGTAATAGAACAAAAGTACAACTAACTTGAAAGGAAGTTATGGATACTAAAACTATAAACTATTGTCACGAATGTGACACCACACACAATGTGGATTATATATTCTTGCAGTATCACTGCTAGTATATATCACTTGTCTGTCCTTCCGACTAACGCGAAGTCGGACAGACAACTGATATATATAAAATATATATGTCAAGCATAAGCCAATTATAGAAAGGATATACTTATGTCAAAACCAATAGCGTACCCTATGGTATGCGGTATTACAGGTGAACCAATCACCGAGTGGAAAGATGTTACGTTCATCACCACTTACATTAAGGGAGTGAAAGAAACATTCCCAATCCATATCAACAAATGGGCGTTGA
>Ga0075480_10001073_pt1 | contig 17103 bp, 11 predicted proteins | sample DEB08_DNA_7_FD_81590 | JGI IMG/M metagenome (GOLD analysis project Ga0075480, IMG submission 81590) | Aqueous microbial communities from the Delaware River and Bay under freshwater to marine salinity gradient to study organic matter... | ecosystem: Environmental > Aquatic > Marine > Coastal ... | reverse complement strand
GAAGAAGAAGAAGAAGAAGGAACCCTTGAGACCATGCCTTCTCCGAGTAAGTGGAGACATTGAAGATGAGCAGCAAAGACCCCCAGGTTCACAGCCCGAAGCATTACAACGAAGAGGACATTGAAGCAATTGACGCAATCAAGGCGGCGCTAGGCGTCGGCTTCCCTGCCTATTGCCGGGGCAATGCCCTCAAATACATCTGGCGGGCACTGTACAAGGGGCAGGAACGGCAGGACATAGAAAAAGCCATTTGGTATCTCAGGATTAGCATTGGGGACGACCCGAGGAATGATGAACTGATCTCTCCCGGTCCCTGAATTCCCGCTGTTTTCGGTGTTAGTGTGATACAATTAACCTGTGAAAACCCCTCGACCAACAAGCCCTTCCTCTTTTGTTGAGGTCACCCTCTTCATCGGCAACCTCCCATTTGACCTAGAAGGAGAGGAGCTCAGGGATCTCCTTATGTCAAAGGGAATGCGGGTTAGTGTTGTCAAGATACCCAAGACCTCCGAGGGGCAAAGCAAAGGGTTCGGGTTCGCAACTATTCTCACTGAAGACCCCGGCGCCGAAGTGATGGCCTTATATGGCACGATTATTGATGGGCGCCCAGTGCGGGTTGACCTCTCCAAAGAATCAAGAGAAGCACTAGGAAGATGACCGCGAAGGAAAACGCCCTTGCCGCCAAGATTAGGAAACTGAACAAAGAAAACGTGACTCTGAAGAGAAGAATCTCCAAACTCCTTGAGAAGATTGAAAGACTGGAGGGGAGGACACCGGGGGCATGAGGAGGAACATAGGGGCCGAAGCGTGGCTTGATGAGGATGGGCAACCGAGGGAAAATGTCAGGGTCTCAATGGATGACGTTATTGATGTCGAAGTTGAAGAGTTGCAACCCCGAAAGCCGAAGGTTCCAGCGGTAAGGACAGAAGACGCTCGGGGCATCCTCATTGACCCCTTTGTGGTGAGGAGGATGGCTTCTCGGGGGGCGCCAATGGCAGAAGTTGCCAACATTCTGGGAATTAGTCCAGAAAGGCTCCGGGCAGACCCTGCCCTTGTTGAGAACTGGAAGCGGGGCCGGGATGAAGGGCGCCTTTCTCTCAGGGAAGCCCTTTTTAGAAACGCGGTGGATAACGATAACGTCCAGGCCCAGATTCACCTTGCCAAACAACAAAGTTGGCTAGGCCATAGCGACCGAAAAGAAATCACCGGGGCAGAGGGAACCCCCATCACCTTCGCGGCTCTCGCAGCCGAAGCGGTCGAGGTCATAGACGTTCAAGTCTCTCCTGCCAAAGAAGATGACCCAGAAACAGACTAGGGAGCAAGAAGCCCGCAATGTCGGGGAGATCCTCCGCAGAGGGCGCAAAGATCCTGTCTGGTTCATCGAGAATGTCCTTCAGTCAAAACTTTGGAAACGACAAGCCGACGTTGTTAAGGCAGTCTTTGACCATCCCAGAACCGCAGTCAAAGCCGCCCACAGTGTAGGGAAGACCTACACAGCGGCGCGGCTCTCCATGGCTTACCTTCTGGTATATCCGGGGTCTAGAGTCATCACAACCGCCCCCACCTTCGCCCAGGTTCAGAGGCTTCTGTGGTCTGAGATTCATAGCGCATACAATTCCTGCAAGATCCCTCTCGGGGGAGAGCTTTTGAATACAGAGTTGAAACTTCGCAACGACTGGTTTGCGGTGGGACTCTCGACCGATAGCCCCGACAGATTCCAGGGACATCATGCGGAACACATCCTTATTGTTCTCGATGAAGCCACCGGGGTGGATGCGTCCATCTGGCTTGCCGCCGAAGCCAACCGGGCGGGTGGTGACGCTAGGATTCTAGCCATCGGAAACCCAACAAGCCCTTCGGGGCCTTTTCACTCTTGCTTTACCACCTCCCGAGAGCTTTGGCACTGCATGACAATCTCAGCCTTTGACTCCCCCAACCTAGCTGGCTTGAGTCCCGAGGACTTGATTGAAATGTCACAGGAAGACCTTGATTTCTCCGAGGTGCCCGGACTGACAACCCGGTCATGGGTGCGGGACCGACTGATTGAGTGGGGAATTGACTCCCCCCTTTGGCAGTCCCGGGTTCTGGGAGATTTCCCTTCCCAATCCGATGACGTCTTTGTCCCTTTGCACCTCATCGAGGAGGCTTGCAATAGATACCAGACCCTTCCATCTGAGGATTCTGCAAGTGACCTTGTGGCGGGGGTAGATCTTGCGGGGCCGGGGAAGGATGAAACCGTCATTGTGGTCAGACGGGGCAACAGGGTTATTGACATTGGGACTTGCCATGATGCCGACCCCCGAGGGTGGTTGGTTAGGAGGCTTATGAGCTACCCAAAGAATGACCTCCAGATTCTGGCTGACGAAGTTGGGATTGGGTACCATGCAATTTCCCACCTGAAGGATCAGGGGTGGAAGGTGCGCGGGGTGAACGTCGGGAAGGCTTCCTCTGACCCTAAGCGTTTCTTCAACCTCCGGGCGGAACTCCTCTGGAATCTTGGGCAGGAGTTCAAAAAGGGGGCGGTCGAGTTGCCACGGGATGACCTATTGATCTCCCAGTTGGCGGGGCTTCGGTACAGCATCACCCCGAAGGGGCAGATTCAAGCAGAGTCAAAGCAAGTTGCGGCGCGGCGCGGGGTGAAGAGTCCAGACAGGGCGGATGCCCTAATGCTCGCATGGGGCGCCGCCTCTTCTCTCCTTGTGCGCCCCTCTTCTCGGGGGCGCCGAAACGGAATCATTCTCTGATTAGCGTCCTTGCCGGGCGTGATAAAGAGCCACCATCCGATCAAACTCTTCCCCCTCTTGGCCCTCATAATCCTCTTCTTCCCGAGGAAGAACCCCGGCCTCATAAAGAGAAGGTGCCTGAAGGGCCGAAGGGCAGGAGTGATCAGAACCCATCTCAAGCCGATGTCGAGAGCAACCGCAAGGAAGGTTGCCTTCTTGCCAGATGAAAAAAGCGTGTTTTGCGGTTTCAGAAGTGTTTGCCATGACTATTGTTCTACCTCGACCCCCCACCCTTGTCAAGAGGCAGGGGTTTGTTTTCTTTTTGTGGTAGAATGGGGGTAGGGCTACCTCGGGACCCTAGAGGTCAACCGATCAAGGCCAAAACGCTAGGGATTAGTTCCAAAAAACACAGAACAAACCTCTTTTTATAGGAGAACCACAGCAATGGCTGAGATTGTAAACAAGGGGGGCAACCTTCACCGCGTCATGGATGCGGTCAAGGAGACGCTCTCTAAGGTCGAGGAAAACGCCAAGGCTACCAACACGGTTGCCGAAGCACAGGATGAAATTCACCAGAGGCTTAAAGAGATCAATGATAGGTGTGACGCCCTAGATAAGATCTTGCCGCAAGGTGACAAGGACTACACCCCCGCCGGGACCACCGACCGCCAGAAGGCAATTCGGAACTATGGCGGTGCCTTCACTCAGGCTTGGAGGAAGAATCAGGGTCTGCCCCTCGATGACGCCTACCAGCGTGTTTCTCAAAATGAGGGTGTGGAGTCCCAAGGTGGCGTTCTTGTTCCCGATGAAGTCCTCCCGGACGTAATCCGCATCATTGAAGAGAAGAGCATTGCTCGACAGATTTGCCGAGTGATTCCCATGGCTCGGGATAAGATGGACATTCCGACCCGCTCGGCTGGCCCAGCAACCGCTTGGTTCACTGAGGACAGTGCTATTACCGAAGACGTTTCGGTGGTCACCTTCGGAACACCTCAGTTGGACTCCGAAACTCTGGTCTGCCTGGATTCGATCTCCAAGGACCTCAACGCCGACAGCATTATTGCCCTTGAGCCGGTCCTTGCGGAGCTCTTCGCGGAGGCTATGGCCCGAGAGGAAAACGCCCAGTGCTTCAGCGCAACCACCCCCTTCACTGGCGCGGTTCAGGATGCTTCTTTCTCCACCACCATTGCCGCCACCCACTACAGTGCCGTTACTTTCGATGAACTTATTGAGCTCAAGTTCAAGGTAGACAGCAATGTTATTGGAATGGGAACCTGGGTCTTTCATCCCACCGTTTTTCAATACATTGTGGCGTTGAAGGACAGCAACAATCACCCGATCTATGCTTCCAACTGGTCGAGTGGAATGGGTGATTGGGCAATGCCTAACGTCCCACAGGCTCTCCCCGGTAGCCTTCTCGGCTCTCCGGTCTACCTGTCAACCACCATGCCGAGCACCAACGCAACCGGGTTGAAGTTTGGCGTGTATGGTGATTTTTCCAAGCGTGTATTCGGAGACCGTCAGCAGTTCAAGGTTGAGGTTGATGATAGCGTCTACTTTGCAAAGCGTAAGCGGGCCATTCTGGCGTCTGAGCGGTTCGCTCAGGTGACGGCCCTGGCCGACGCTTTTGCAACCATCGTTGTGGGCTAAGTCTAAGCCTTACAGCGGAGGAAATTACCACCCTAGAGGTGAGCATTCTCAATGAATGAAACGGAAGCCCCCGGACAGTGAAAACTTCCGGGGGCTTCTTGTTAGCCACCAAAGAAACCGAGGAGAAACCAAACAATGGCTGTGAATCTATCGCGCCGGACAGTTGTGACGGCAAAAAGCGAATCTGCTTATGGAACCGACCCCACGCCCACCCTTGCCGATGACGCCCTTCTTGTCTTTGGAGATGGCGCCGCCGTCTTCACTCAGAACATCACGGTTGTTGACCAACCCGCCCTTCGAGCATCCCTCACACCTCAGCAAGCTCTTATTGGGAAGAGCATGGCAACGGTTAACCTCGGGACCGTCTTGATGACGGCTTCCAAGGCATCTGACACGGCAGGGGAAACTTCTAGCCGCCCGTTCTATGCCGACCTTCTCAAAGCCTGTGGCCTGACCGAAGCAATTGGGACCGATGGGTCCTCTTCTTCGACCGTCTACACCCCTGTTACCGATGACCCTACCTCGGCAACGGTCTATGTGTACGCAGACAACCAACTCCACAAGGTTAAGGGTTGTTATGGGAGTTACACCCTGACAATGAATGCAGGGGCGCAGCCTGATCTTCAGTTTAACCTTCAGGGTCTTTATGAGGCGCCGACCGCAAGCGGGGGGACTTCCGGGGTTGTATACCCCACAGATGACAAGACGCTTGTCGAAAATGAACTTATCACCATCGGGAGTTTTACCCCCAAGGTTAGAAGCCTAACTCTCAATTGGGCCACCACCATGGCTGAGAGAAATGATGCCAACGCCGACAAGGGGTTTTGCGGGTTCTATCTGACCGAGAGGGCACCCACCCTGAATGTCGTCATCGAAGAAGACGACATTGGGACCTACAACCCATGGGGTGACCTCTATGCGGCGCCGAGTGACAGTATTGTCTTCACCCATGCGACTTCGGCAACCGAGAAGATCCTTCTCACCGTGACCAACCCCCAACTCACCAATATTGCCCGATCTTCCGACGCTGGCCTCAACACCCTTTCTCTGGACTTCCGACTCTGGAGCAATACCGATGAGGGGGAAATGTCCCTTGTCTTCAAAAAGCAAGCCTAAGCACTGACCTCTGAACGCTACAGACCCCGAAGGCAATAAGGTTTTCGGGGTCTGTAGCCATAGCCCAAACAGTAAGGAGAACAAATGTCCATTTTGCCCGAGGGTCTATCCTTCCGAGAAGTGAAGGAGCCCTTGAAACTCAGACTGGTCAAGTCTGAATCTGCGGGGCCATGGTTCACTGTCTTCATCAACCGCCTCGGAGTTGAAGACTTCAGACGCCTCACAAGCCGAATGAAACGCCCGGCAGGAGTCCGAGAAGGCTCAAAAGCAGAGCGTGAGTATGAGGCCAAGTTTACCGAGGCTTTGGTCGAGAAGGCAATTGCCGGGTGGGAGGGTTGCACACCTTCCAACCTTCAAGCCCTTCTTCCTCCCAAGTTCAAGATTGAAGACTCTGAAGACCGGCCCGAAGGGTTTGAGATCCCCTTCTCCCATGAGTTGGCGGTCTGGATTCACAACCACGCATTTGGAGACCAATGGTCAGAAAGGGTAATGTCTGCCCTTCGCGAAGGGTCCGAGGAAGACCTCGATGAGGAGGAAGAAACAAAGGAGTAATTTCAACCTTTGTTCGCTCGGTCTTCGTTCAGGGTGCTCCCAGTGACTGTGACGAATGCCGAGAGGCGCAACGGTTCCGAGAAGATCAAGAAGAGTGTTGGTTTCGGACTTGCCCCTTCTCGGAATTTGAAAACCACCCGGTTGCGCCAACCCTCTTTGGATTCCTTCGCATGACTCTTGAGTCAACTACCGGGTACGAAGATGAAGGGAGAACGCAGAGAACGGTTTTCTTTGTTGATGCGGCAAAGTTTCAGATGGCTTGTGATATGTTCTGGATTCCCAATGGGTTTGAAAGTTACTACTCACCCAGAATCCCTCTGGTTAGGGACAAGTTGCACGCCTGGAGCCTAGCCAATTGGCTTGGGGCCGAGATGAACGCGGCGCCGAGTTCTAGGAGGCCAGCCCATCAAAAGAGTTCCCTCTCTGGTGGAGGATGGACAAAGGTTGTTTAGGCAAGACCCCCACCCCACAAAGGTGGGGGTCTTTTGTTTTGGCACGTTTTTTGCCTCAACGTGATAATATAGAATATGGCTCAGGTCTCTTCGTATTCCATCAAGATTGACGTTGACGGCAAAGCCGCAATCAAGGCTTTTGACTCCCTCGGCAATGAACTCAACAAGCTAGAAGGGGAGTCAGAAGGGGCAAAGGGTGGCCTTGAGAGTGTCGGGAAGGCTTCCAAGAAAGCCGCAAAGGACACCTCTAAGGCCGGTCAGGAGATCTCTGAAGTTGTCAAAAGCCTTGCGGGGTTTGCCGCTGGCTTTCTTGCCATCAAGGGGACCCTTGCCCTTGTTTCTGGATTCTTCGGCAGTCTTGCGGAGAATCTAAACCAAACCGCCAACCTCTACAGACAAGCCACCTTGTATGGGCTCGACCCTGGATGGTTGGCCCAGATGACCTCCCTTGCCAAAGCCGCCGGTAAGGAGATGGATGACGTTCTTGATTTGGTGAGGGACGTTAGGGAGAGGGTTGGTGAGGCTTTCAGGGAACTTGAAGCCGGGAACATTGCCAACACCTTCGTTGTGGCCTTTGGAGAACTTGGCAAGCAAGTTGAGGGCTTCAACCTTCGCGAGTCCCTCATGCGGTGGCGCACCAACACCGAAGAGGCGGTTGAGTTTGTAATTGAACGCCTCGGGGCGGCAGGGAAAGAAGGAGCAACCTTGCAAATGACCTTGCAAGAGATTGCCTCTGCTGGCTTTGAGAAGTTTGGGCCGATCATCTCCGCTTTGGGAACCGATGGGGTGGCCGGTGCCCTCAAGACAATCAAGGCCATGGGGGTTGGGGCCAATGAAGAGCTCCTCCGCATGAACCATGAGGTTGCCTTTGAGTTTGGCCTTATTGGTCAGATGGGGGAGCAACTACAGAAAAGCGTTCTTGCGGGTCTTCTGCCCCTCCTCAGTAGCCTCACCGGAAAGGCTCTTGAGTTCATTGACAAGTTTGGTCCCCGAGGTTCTGAGAATATGCAGACCTTCGCCCGGAATATGTCTGGGACCATCCTGAATGTTCTTGAGGGCATGATTAAAGCCCTCTATGACGTTCTTAAAGCAGTCAATGACAAAGGGGTCTGGGGAGCGTTCACAAGCGGTGCAGCTAACGCATGGGAGACCGTCAAGGGTTACGGGAAGGCGGCAATTCTCTCCATCTCAGCAATGTTGGTCGAGAACATCGGGGAAGCCCTTGCCAAGGCAACTGGGAAGTTCGGGGGACTCTTTATTGATGAAGAAGGGACGCGAAAAGCCGCCGAAGACCTAGCCAACAAAGCCGCCGCCGCAGAAAAAGCCGCCGCCGAAGCCGCCTCAAAGCCTATCGGCCAGGGGCAGTTGAAAGGGACTCTTGCCAACCTGAAAGACGGAATGACACTCATTCGAGATGTCAGGAAGGAGGTGGAGGCTTACACTGGGGAGACGGACAAAAACACCGAGGCTCAGGGGAGAAACGCCAAAGCGCAAGAAGAAGTGAACGAGAGACGCGGGTTTTCGGCCCAGTATCTCCTTGAACTTGAAATGGCTTTCAAGGAAGAGACAAAAGCGGTCACCGCTTCAATTGTGGTGATGCAAGCCGAAAGAGATGCCCTTGCCGCCGCCGCAAGAGAGGGGATGAATCAAGCCCAGGCTCTCAAGGCTATTGAGTTGGGAACCATTGCCGCCAATGAAGCCGAAAAGAAGAGACTTGGGCTCTCTGATGATTCCCTCAAGATTTACAGGGACCAACAAGAGCAGATTAGAAACCTCAGAATCGAGACCGCCGCACTGAGGGAAGAGAACGAGATTGCCGACTCAATCCAATTCAGCGAAGAGAAGATTGAGTTTCTGGAATACGCCCGAGAAAACGCTCTCTCGATGGTCGAGATTACCAGAGAGTTGGCGGTCCTAGATGAAACCCGTTCCCTGACCTTGCAGGGGATCGGGGAAGAGCAAGCCCGGCAACTAGCCGAGCAGAAGATCGGGGCACAACAGCTAGAGCAGGACTTCAAAGATTCTCTCTCTTCGATTGAGAAGTCCTTTGAGAAGACCTTTGACGGGTCACATTTTGCTTCGGCCTTCGATTCGATAGTTGACGCGGTGCTTGACGGAACCCTTGACATTGACAAGGCTTTCAGGAACCTCGGGCTATCGGTTGCAAAGGACTTTGTGAAGTCTTGGATGTCGGCAACCGATGACGCAGAGTCCATCTGGAACAAGTCAATCAAGGACATGGCTTCCGGGCTGGTTGACACTCTCAAGGGAGCCTTTGAAGGGATCGGGAGTTTCTTCACAAAGATTTTCGATGGGGGCGGGGAGTCTCTGACAGATTCAGTCGATGGGGCGGTTGATATGGTAAAAGCCGCCTCGGGGGCAACTGAAGAAGGGGGTGGAATGATTGACTCCCTTATTGGTGGCTTCTCTGGAGTGATGGACATGGGCCTCGGTGGTCTCATGGAAATCGGGACTATGCTGTTTAGTATCGGCTCGATGCTTGCAGACGTGATTAGCTCCCTCCATAAACCAACCCGAGGGACAGAGTTGCGGCGCCAAATCTCCGAGGACCTCGGAGAAGACTCGGGCTTCAGAAGGGCTGGGGTAGAGTTTGACCCTCATCTTTCGGGCGAGATCGCTGCCGGTAGGTTCACTGGGGACCCTCAAGAATACCTGGGAACGCATGTTTTCACTGGGGGGAGACTTGGCTCAGATAAAGCCTCCCGAAGAAACCTCAACATTGGAATAGGCAAGGAATCAGCAATTACCACTGCCGAGAGAAGGGGAATGGGAGGGTCTGAGGCCCGCCAAATCTATGGCGCCACCGCCGCAATTGCGCCCTTCAGCCATGACTTTGACCCGGACAAGGCTGGGGATTTGTACCTTGTCGGGGAATCCGCAGGTCTTCTTTGGACAGAAGGATTTTCTGATGCGGTAGCCTCGGGCAATATGGACCCAGAAGAGGCATACCAGAAGGCTATGGAGATGGCGCGAGAACAAGCCGAAGTCGCTGGGGTTACCCTTGCCGATGCTTTAGGGGGGCTCAACAAACAGTTTGACTCTTATATTGATTACGTCAGGCAATCTGACGCCGCAAATAAACACAATGAAGCCGAAATCATGAAGATCGGAGGGCAGGAGTTCGGAGACAGAACAGCGGGAATCATTGCCCTCCTCGGGAATGAGACGGGAATGCAAGCCTCCCTGCAAGTCCTCAAGTCCTTCACCAAGGAAGTAAATGGGGAAATCATCCCGGCATTTAAGGAGATCGGCCCAGAGTTTGAAAGGGCAATCCTTGAGATGGACTTTGACGCTCTCTCGGAATTGATCGGTGCCCAGTTTGAGGCTGGCTTTGACCTCGACCCAGAGCTCATCAAGGCCAAGATTGCCGCCATGACCGCGAGCATTGAGACAATCGGGCCAGTCTTCACAGACTCTATCAAGCAAGGGAACGACACCCTTCAAACCACCGCAAACATTCTTGACGCTGTAAAAACCCAACTCCTCGACGCTTTCGGGAATGAGGTGACGGCATCAATGATGAACGCAACCAACATTGCCGGTTCATTCTCCGATGCCTTCGAGTTGATCGGGAACATGGGGGACTTTGATTTTACCTCGGGCGGCAATGCTGAGTTCATGGTCCTAATGGATGAAGCCATTGCCTCCGGTAAGGCTAACCTTGAAGAGTACGCGCCGCAGATCAGACTGGCTCAACAGCACATGGAAGAAATGAAAAGGTTGGTCGAGGAGGCTCTTGCCCCGAGTCCCCTTGAAGAGTTCTTCTTGATGATGGAGGAGAAGGTCAAAGGGATTGAGGACGCCTTCTCTTCCTCCATGAAAACCGCTTTTGCCGACGCAATCGCAAACTCCGAAACAGAAGATGAAGCAATTGACGCTTTCACCGCTTCTTTCAATCAGTCTCTCGAAAAGGCAACCTTTGACGCTATTGTCAACGGTGCCATGAACGCGGCGGTCCAGGGCGCCGCCCTCGCGCCCCTCTTGGCCGAATTGGAAATGATGACTGCCGCCGCAATGGCAGACGGCCAGGTCTCCGAGTCCGAAAGGGCGCAACTGGCCGAGTTGATGAAAAGCATCAACACTCAAGGCGCCAAAGTAACGGAGATGATGGCACCGATCATCTCAGACGCAAAAGCCCTGTCTGACCAAAACAAGGCCATTGCCGCCGAGGCTCAGGAGGTTGGCAGAAGTAGGACAGAGGAAAGAATGCGAAGGAGAGGGGAACCGTTCCCGGAAGACAGACAAGGCCCATTTGGTCGAAGAGCAACCCCTTCTAGAGAGTTCGCTTCTTCGTTGGATAATACAGCTGAAACGATCAGTTCTGGGGTTGCCAATGAGGAGCTAGCTTCTTCGTTGAGTAATGTAGCTGAAACGATCAGCTCCGGGGTTGCCAATGAGGAGCTAGCTTCTTCGTTGGTTGATATGGTCGAAGCGATTAACTCCGACTCGACAATTGAGATGTCCCCAGAGATGGCTTCTTCGTTGGGCAATGTAGCCGAAGCGATCAGTTCTGGGGTTGCTAATGCAGAGATGGCTTCTAAGTTGGATAAGGTAGCCGAAACGATTAGCTCTGGGGTTGCCAATGCAGAGCTAGCTTCTTCGCTGGGCAATGTAGCCGAAACGATTAGCTCTGGGGTTGCCAATGCAGAGCTAGCTTCTTCGTTGAGTAATGTAGCTGAAGCGATGGATCCTAGAGGGTTGGCTTCTTCGTTGGTTGATGTAGCCGATGCGATGGGTTCTGGGGTTGCTACTGCTTTGGGCGCCGAGGGAGATGAGGACCTCCCCGTTGCAATGTCCCAGTTAGTCGAAACACTAAATGAAGCCATGATTGATGGGGCTTCAGGCGTTACACAGAAAGCCGAAGGAATGGCAGGAATTGCCAAAGAGATGATGTCCGGTGCAGCGGGGGCAATCAGTTCTGGGGTTGCCGCTGGAGGTACCTCCTCGGGGGACCTTGTGTCTTCGGTGGATACCGTAACGAAGGCAATCAGTTCCGGGGTTGCCACTGCCTTGGGTGCGGAAGGAGATGAAGACCTCCCAATTGCAATGTCCCGAGTGGTTGAAACGCTGAATGAAGCCATGGCTGAAGGTTCTTCTGGCATTGCCCAGAAAGCCGAAGGAATGGCAGAAATTGCCAAAGAGATGATGTCCGAAGCAATTGCCGTGCCAGGTTCAATCGATGCCGCCCTTCGCGAAGGTTTGGCCGACCCGGTTGGGGCAATTGAAAACTTCTCCGAGGGGGTCAAGGGGAAACTTGAAGACGGGGTTGGGGCGGGGCTCTCGGAAGCCTTTACCGCGTCTGGGGAATTACTCTCTTCGGCAACCGATGAAATCACCTCGGGGACTCTCCAGATTGGGGAGGCTTTCAAGATGGGTTCTGATGAGATGATTGGAACCGCAGAAGTTTGGTCTGCGGCCTATCGGCAAGTTGCCTCCGACATGAACCATGTTGTCCAAGTGGCAAACACCGCGAACATTCCAACCGTTGAAGACGTTGAAAGAGAGGCTGTCGGTAGGGAGACTGGGGGAGGAAGACAAAGGACCAGAGGGATGCGCCGGGGAACAAGGGCGGGGATGGGCTCAAGAGGAGGGGGAGAAGAAGGGACTCTGCCGTCTTTGCCAATTGGAACAGGGGGCTTTTCAAATGGAGGCAGTGGAGGCAGGGGCGGTTTTGGGGGATTTGGCAGTGCGGGGGGTACTTCTGGCGGGGTCTCCCCGGTCGAGTGGGAGGAAGTAACTGAATCCCTTGGGAGCCTCGGGCTAGACGTAGGCGGCGGCATGGCAGAGGCTTTGCTTACATACTACAAGCCAAAAGAAACGCAGTCAGGGACTGGCGGGGGAGATAAGTGGTGGCAATGGCCCTGGAAGGCTAGAGCCGGGGAGTTGGACGGGCCAATTACACGGAGAGACTGGCGGGACATGATGGACACATTGAGAGAAAGACCCTTGAACGTATCGGTTGACTATGACCCTCGGGGTTTCCGCTTCGCTCAGTCAAGGGAAGAGAAACTCAAAAAGAAGAGCAAGCCTGAAACCTTCAGACAGTGGGCGCGTAAGTAATGGCTGAGTCTCTCCCTGTTTCTGGAGGGGTTGCCTTTACAAACTTTGTGACAAACCCCAGTTTCTCTCCGACTGTTGCCTCGGTAACCTCTGAGGCCACCTTCTATGGGTCTGAAAACCTGACCTTTGAGTCCAGAACTAAGAGGTGGAGGTCAACCGGCACCGGGGCGCAGGACATCACCTTCTACTTTGGCGGGACAAGTGTCCTCCCCACCTTCTTTGCCTTGGTTGATTCCAACCTTGAAGACAACAAGACAGTCACCTTGAAGGGGGCGACTGACTCGGGGATTACAACCTCGGTGGTTACATGGAACCTCACAACCCATGAACAAACCGACCTGGGCAAGGTTGTCAGGTGGTATCTGGGAACCCCAGACTCTGGCACCGCAGCAGCAAAGCCTTATTGGAGGGTTACCTTTCCAAGCTATAGCCCCGCCGAGGGTTACCATACAGCGGGGGTTGTCTGGCTCGGCACCTATATTGGAGTCAGGCCCGCCAACGTCTCAATTGCCAACGTCAACGAGACTCTCAAGGCCCAGGCTTACGGGGGGACAGTCTACTCTGACCAACGGAGAATCTATCGGACCGTTACCTTCACAGATGAAAATTTGACCTTTGATGAGAACTACACCCTATGCAATGCCCTCGCAGAACAAGGGGACCGTCCGGTTCTAGTAGACATTCACGGCACCGCCACAACCGACGCCATTGAGAAAAACTCCGCCTACTACTCGACAGTCACCACCGCATCAACCGCCATGGTTTCCTCGGTTCAGTCAACCGTTTCCATGTCCTTTAGTGAGTTGCGGGGTGCCTAGTGTCCCTTTTGTTCCGACGGTATGAATCTTTTTACTCCGGCCTTTTCCCCGGTAGGACTGTCCAGTTTTATGGGGCAACGGCTTTCCTTAGTGCAGACACAGACTTTCCTTCGGCGCCGACAAAGATTGAGATCGGGGCAACTGATATCAAGGCGGGGCAGTTCTTCAAGCTAACAAACACCGCTGCCTTCGGTTCTGATTACGGTTACCTTCGAGCACTGGAGGACTCTTCATCAAGTGACTCCCCTTGTTACCTCAAAGCTGAGCCTCTTTTCTCTGACGAAGACTCGGAGGAACCCTTCTCCCTTGCTGGGACCTCCTTTGAGGGCGGCGCCCTAAAGTCCATTTTAAGTGGTGGGACAACCTCTTCCTCTTCGGTTTCCAATGAAATTGTTTCTCTGAAGCTCGATCTATCAGACGCCCCAAAGGGAAGTTATGAGTACCTTCTTTTTTGCGTTGCTGAGTTTACCCATAACGACACAGTAGCAAGAGAAATTTCCGTCAAGGTTCAGGAGGTGGAGCCGGGGGAGTCCATCTCAACCGATGCCACTGGGACATTCGGAGATGCCAAGGTCACCCTTCAAAATCAGAATGGGGCAGACTCTGAAGTCTACAATTTCGGGAGTGTCTCTGTTCACTCCGTAAAGGGGGGGGAGGTCAAGAAGTTCTCCCTCCAGGCTTCGATTGAACCGAATGCAAGCGGGAAAATGGTGACTTGCTCCAACGCCAGAATGTGGGCCTTGAGAATAGACAACAAGACCCATGTGAAGGTTGGGACTGGGCTTCTCGGGGAGACCACAACAAACGCACCGACATCCACCCCGGTTGATCACCTAAGCATCGGGACCCTAGACTCTGAAGAATACCTTGTTTTTGCCGGGTGGGCGACGGGGCATGACACCAACGGAGCAAGTGAGCAAGCGGGGTCTCAATTTGTCGATGATGCCGCCAACATTCGGGCTGAGTCTTATTCATTTGGTCAGGTGCCGACTTCCACAAAGTGGCAAGCCGCTCATGTTTCCCTGTTTACCGGGGCTGGGGCGGGAAACTGCAAGATTCAAGCCTTGAACCTCTCAGGGACAGGGAACTCCAAAGCCTATGACGGGGCAATTGTCGCAATCAAGGCCAGCGATATAACGGCAGTTTCAGACCTTTACCAAGCAAGCTCAACCACAACCAACAATCAGGCAACCTGGGCCTCGCTTGTTGACCTCGGGGAAGACTCTTCGGCCACAGACGGGGACTTTGTGGACATTGCTTCTTTCACCGTTCTCAAATCGGCCAACACAGACGGGACAACCTGGAACATTAGGCCAAACTTCCAAGGAAGAACCGACCTCGGGCTTGCCGGATTCAATGAGAGTTGGAAAACCGCGCCCATCTCCTTCTTCAGGACAAAGACCCGGGGTGGGACAAATGCCGACAACATCCTTGAGGTTCAATATCCAGATTCATCGGGACCCACAATCGGCGCCGAAGAAATCTCCTTCATTCACTACCAACACCCGCCCGCTCAAGTTCTTTTGGATAACGAGAGTGTCAACTACTTAGTTGATACAGAGGCGGCGGCAATTCTTCGGTTTGGTTGGGTCACCTCGGGGGGCTCAGTCTATACTTATGACCTCTCGGGTGAAGACTTCGATGACCTCTCGGAAGTCTACCTCAACCGCTCAAAGATGACCCGGTTGGAGACCTGGAGCGCCGGGACCGATAACACATGGCATTTTGACCCAGCGGTTGGAACCCTGACCATTCAGATCGATTCGGCAGACACTCCCGAGGATGATGATGTCTGGATTTCCTATGTGGGAGTTTACCGTTACGCATCCAAGCCCGTTGACATAACAACAAAGGGCGGGGTGATTCCATACAGAGACAGAATGATCCAGATTCCTTCAGTTACCTCTTCATTAAGTGTAGACTCCGGGGTTCCTCAAGTGTCGAGCTCGACCGGGGAGTTAGCCCTTGCCAATGCTGACGGGGCTTTTGACGATCTGTTTTCTCAGAAGACAATTTCAGGACATGAGACCACAATCAGGAGGGGCTTTCCTCGATTGTCGGCCAACATCGATGACTTCTCCCTTGTATCTCGCAACCTCCAAGGCATCCCCAGTGTCTCCTTGGATATGCTGGGAATATCGCTGTTCGATAGGTCAAGGCTCCTCTCGGTCGATATAGACGCGGGCGAAATCACCGTCTATAAAGGTCAAAATGGGAATGTCACCCAGGTTGATAACTTCAAACTTCCGATAGTCTATGGCTACGTTAAGAAGGCCCCGGCCTACAGGGTCACAAACAACTTTGGAACATCGAACTCCGACCTCAACACCTTTGTCTTTGCTCAAAGGATTTGCTCCAACCTGTCAAGCAATGTCTATGCCAACACAGATGATGGGATTAAAGTAACTGCAACCACTGCGGCAATATCGGGATCCTATGGTGCCGTTATCGTTTCCAATGACGCATGGGACCATGACGGAAGTTTTGCCTTGGTTCCTGATGTTGTTTTTGCTGACGTGTATGGATTTGTTGAACCCGGAGGGGCAGAGACAGATTCCCCCATCAATACCCCCGGCGCCATCATCTATGACTTCCTTACTCAATATGGAGGTCTTTCTCCTGAAGACATAGACCTTGAAAGCCTTAACTTCCTAGACCACCCAAGGAACGGGACTCCCCCGGCCCGCCACCAGTGGCTTTCGGGGCTTCCCGATTGGAGACCTTCAGAGATTGGGCTCTTGATTGATGGAGGGTTTCCGGTTGCTGATGCAATGGATTCCATCTGTCAACAGATTTTCTCCTTCTGGAGGACAACCTCACAGGGAAGAATTTCCGTATCAGTCCCAGACATGAACGGGAACCGGATTGCAAACTTGATCGACAATGGGAACTTTGAGCTCCGCTCCCATGATTCGGAGCTTGGGTCCTACCCATGGCAGACCTCGGGCGGTGCCACCATCTCGGTGGCAAGTGGAGGTTATCGGGGGAACTGGGCTGGAGAGGTGAGCAACAACGGCAACGCCTTTGCCCACTCTTTCCAACAGGTTCAGATTTCTTCACCCGGAACTTATGCCTCCAGTTGCTTGGCTAAACTGACAAGTGGGGAAAGTTCAAAGGCTCTCCTCAGTCTACAAACCGAAGATGACACTCAGTATTTCTCAGAGACAAGAACCCTGAGCACTGACGCCTGGACCCGGCTGTTTATCTCGGTCGAGTTGAAGCAGGGGAACGTCGGTCAGGCTTTGCTTCGACTGATGCCAGCCTACGATTCAACCACTGCAACGGTTGTGAAGTTTGATGAGGTGGAGGTCTACAAGGTTTTTGCCGTCCTAGACAAAAACAACTGTGACATTTTGGGAATTGAACTCTCCGAAGAGGACCATTTTGCGGCTCAAGTTCCTTTTCTAGGAGACCTGGACGGTTCAGGGGTCAAGCCCACTGTGACAGTGACCAACACCGAGGCCGAGGGAGTCTCGACCACCTTCCCGGAGGGAAAAGCCGCAGTCCTTGACTCTTCGGTCTTGGTTCTGACTGAAGGGTCCCACGCCACCGCTCCAAGTGCAACTGGCATTGCGGCGGCGGCGGCAAGTTACTACGGGAGGCAACGGATAGAAGCATCGGTTGTTGTTTTCGGGATTAGCACCGCCCCGGAGGTTGGGGATTGGGTAGCGGTTGCGCCGGACTACCTCGGGATTGCTCACCCTCGATTTC
>Ga0075480_10001067_pt1 | contig 17137 bp, 16 predicted proteins | sample DEB08_DNA_7_FD_81590 | JGI IMG/M metagenome (GOLD analysis project Ga0075480, IMG submission 81590) | Aqueous microbial communities from the Delaware River and Bay under freshwater to marine salinity gradient to study organic matter... | ecosystem: Environmental > Aquatic > Marine > Coastal ... | reverse complement strand
TCATACTTGAAGAGGGTATAACAAGTTCAAAAATCTACATTCTTCAGTCTGGAAATGTGAGAGTAGTATCTAAAGGTGAAGAAATTTGTACCATTGATGTAAAAGGTGCAGTTTTTGGGGAAACATCTGTACTACTTAATCATGAAACTAGTGCGAAAGTTGAAGCCGTTGACGAATGTTCATTTTTATTAATTGACGATGCTGAAAATTATCTAAAAACTCAACCAGAGTTAATTTACAATATTGCCATCATACTTGCTGGTAGAATTGTAAATATGAACCAGCTCTTTGTTGAGATGAGAAACGAGCTCGGCAAAAAAGGTATGTCTAAGATCAAGAAAAAGCTTTATGGCTTAATGATCATGACAAATAACTTCTTTGATAGAGATGTTATGCACCCTTTCAAAGCCGCAGACTCTGACGCAGATTCAGCAAACGAAGAAGAGTCTAAAAAAGATTAAATTTATAAAAGAGACTTATGCCGGCTTTTTTAAGTATCACTCATAGAGATAAATCGAAAGAAGAACTTCTATGTGTAAATGTCATGACTATTGGTCGTGACAGAACTAGCACTATTTGCCTTCAAGACCCTATGGTCTCAAGAAACCATGGCATCATTCGAGCTGTAGGTAGAGACCAATTCTATCTCTTAGATACTGGAAGCCGAAATGGCATATATCATAATTCAAGAAGGATAAGCTCCCCTGTTCTCTTGAAGGATAAAGATGTTATCACAATTGGTGATAGCATAATCAACTTTGCTCAAGAAGATCACAGTCTCGAAGAAACAGTTGACAATAATACGGTAACTGACTTTGCTGAAACTATGCACTATATCAAAGCCGATATCCGATCCATTGTAGTTCTTGTATCTGATATTCGAGGCTTTACAACAATGTCTGAAAAATTACCTATTGAGACTCTCACAAAGCTCATGTCGAGCTGGTTTCAAGAAGTACAAGAAGTTGTTGAAAAGAACTTTGGTATAGTTGATAAATTTATTGGAGACTGTGTCCTTGCAAAATGGGAAGTTGACTCTGGAGATACTGAGAGTTTATTTCAAGCACTTCAATGTTCTATTGATCTAAATGAGCTAACTTCAAAACTCCATCAACGCTTTCCTGAAATTGGCCAACCTCTTCAAATTGGAGTAGGCCTTAACCAAGGAGAAGCAGCTGTTGGCATAGGTGTCGACAATACAATCATGGGAGATGTCGTAAATACTGCATTTAGGCTTGAAACTGCCTCAAAGGATATTGGAGCAGATGTTGTAATGAACTCTAGCTTCTACAGCATGCTTCCAGATAGATTCCCTCTAAAAGATGAAAGATCCATTTCAGTTAAAGGCAAGGAAACAGAACTTAAGGTTTCCTCTTTGAGCTTCGATGATATTGCTGGATTTATGAGTATTAGAAATCGATAATTAAACTTCGATTTCTTCCTCTGTACTCATTTCATATACAGAAACCTGCCTAACGACTTGTACAGAACAGTGAATCTCTTCAGTAATCTCCATGTTCTCTTCTAGAATTTTGTTAACTAATTCAGAACAGTACTTCGCGTCACCTACGATTAACTCATCTAAAATACCAGAAACAACACAGTGCCCAGGAAGTGTTTTTACTCTTAAGCAACCAAGCTCAGGCGCTGGGACATAACCTTTATTGAGTTCCTGCTTATCAGATGGGTAACTTACTCGAATAACAAAATCAACTATACTACCATAGATACAAAGCTCTACTTCTTCTCCAGTTTGAGGCGCTTCGATTACTGACTGCATTAGCATAAGGTGACTCCCTTTTGGTTATGAACTTATATTATGGCCTCAAGAAGACGATTTCAATATATTTTTAGAGTGATCTCAAGAGAACAACAAGTGGTTTATCAGCAGGAAGAAGTTCTTCCTCTTTTAAGTCACTTATTGAAATCCACTTAAGAGATTTGTGTTCCAAAGCCTTTGGTTCACCCTCAAAAGAATCAATCCAATAAGTATGAAGTACAATGACTTTATCTTCTCTGGCCCATTCTGTTATCTGAAATAGACTTCCTACTTTACATAGAATCTCCAATTCTTCTGACAGCTCTCGCTTCAAACAGCTTTCTGGCAACTCGCCCTGCTCTATTTTACCACCCGGAAATTCCCACAGTCCATTATACTTTGGCTCTGGACGCTGAGCCAGAAGGATTTTTTCATCCCTCCGTAAAATTCCAGCAGTTACGTTAATTCTTGGCAGGTTGTTCAACTGACTGCTCGACTTCAGCTTTAGGTGTGACGGGCTTATCTTCTGGAGCTTTAATAAAGGCTACCCAAATGTATAAAAGGCTTGAGATCAGCAATATTACAATTCCAACAATACTCCATTTATGAATCAACGGAGAAGGCTTATGCTCATCAGGAACCGTTTCCCCTTTCATCACAAGATAATTTATAATTGCTAATATTGGAGCTGCTATAAAGGAAACAACCGTTGCAGTTTTAACTATTATTCCCATTGCGTTTTTATATTCACTTACTAAATAAAAAGCCGTAATTGTACCTAGAACGGCAATGAGAAGAATCACTAAATAAGTTTTCTTACTTGAAACTCTTTCATCATTTTTAACAATTAAAAAACTCTTTTCCAGAGTACGAGGGTAAGCATCAAGACAAGTAAGAGTTGTACTGAACATCGTGGTGAGAGCAGCAACACCAATCAAGTAATAAGCCCATTGGCCAAGTGCATCTGTGTACATACTAATTAACTGACCTGCAAAAACAACCCCGCTACCAGATGGCTCTTCGCCACCAAACATAACTAACGCTCCTAACGCTAAAAAGCTCATAGCTAGACAGGCTGTCCCAATGAAACCTACTTTGAAGTCCGTCATAGCTTTTTTCATAGATGCCTTCTCACCTGAGCTTTCGTTTGAATCCTCTGACCAAACTGAGTGCCAAACTGAAATATCCATTGGTGCTGGCATCCACCCCAGGAAAGCTGCTAAGAAAAGAATATCTGCATTCTTTGCAAAACTAAATGTTGCTTCTGCATCATGTAATCCACCTGGACTCTTAAAAAGAATTGTTCCCAAAGCAATCATTGTAGTGACGGTTAAGAGTATGATAATAAACTTCATGAGTTTATCTAAAAGAGAGTACTTACCAATACATAAAATCCCTGCCGCAATTAGTAGGAATACTGCAGCAGGTATGTGAGGCATATATTTGGAAGGTATATCTAACTCAAAAAAGTTAACTGCTATAGAACTTGTAACAATCGTTACCGCCGCTTGAATCAAACACATTGTTATTAAAGTCATAACTATATATGTCCAGATGGCCCATTTTCCTAACGCGTTATAGCCATTTAGAATATTCTTACCCGTTGCTGCAGTATACTGTGGACCAAACTTATAAAATGGATATTTAATGACATGTATTAGAGGAATGAGAAGTAAAAGCAAATATTCGTACTTAGCACCAGCCTTTGTTGACATTACTAAATGTGAAACTCCAACAGCCGCACCTGCGTAGAGAAGGCCTGGGCCTAAATTGTTCAACGTATTTTTTATCTTACTAATCATGTACTCAACCCTGAAAAATTTTTATAAGCACCTAAAATAAGGTGACACGAAACTTAATCAAGAAGTAATTGTTGATTCCTAAGGATACGACACATGAAATCTCAAGAAGGGAAAATTCCAGTTACAATACTGACTGGATTTTTGGGCTCTGGCAAGACCACACTACTTAATAATATTCTGACAGAAGAACACGGTCATAAAATTGCAGTCATCATAAATGAATTCGGAGAAATAGGTATCGATGGCGACCTTGTTGTTAAAGATGAAGATTCTATATTAGAATTGGCGAATGGCTGCTTATGCTGCACTGTTAAAGGCGATTTAACAAAAATTGTTTTGGATTTAATAAAAAGCGGCCAAGAATTCGAGCACCTAATGATAGAGACCACTGGGATTGCTAATCCAGCTCCAGTCGCTGAAGTCTTTTATTTTGATCGATTCATCAATGATAAATTCTTTGTAAATGGAATTGTAACCTTAGTCGATGCTGTAAATGTGGACAAACACTTGGATGATAATGATGAATGTTACAAACAAATAGCCTTTGCAGACCTTCTATTAATCAACAAAATTGATCTTGTGGATGAAGAAAGGCTTAATGACATTAATAAAATCGTCAAACTTGTAAACCCTATGGCAGAACAGATTCGCTGCTCTCAATCAAATGTAGAGATTAGAAAAATCCTAAGTGTTGAATCTATTCACGAACGAATGCTAAGAGAAGATCATATTGAAGATGATCAAGATCACAACCATCATCACCATGATCACGAACATCATCACGGCCATGAACATGATAGCCCTATTGAATCTATGAGCATTTCATTAAAAGGTGCATTTAACCAGCCAAATCTCAGATACTGGTTAAGCACTCTCCTCTTTGATAAAAGCGATACCATTTATCGAATGAAAGGAATTATTCATATTGCCGATAGACAAGAAAAAATGATTTTCCAGTCTGTTCACAGGCTCTTTGAAGATGCAATTGGCGAAAAATGGAAAGATGATGAAGAGAAGGTCAGTAAAATAGTTTTCATAGGAGAAAACTTAAATCGAGAAGAGTTACGTTCAGGTTTTAGTTCTTGCTTAGAAAAGGTTTAACGAACCTCTATATAGTCATGAACAGTTTCAATGTGACTACTTTCAGCATCTGGAATAACTCGTAGGAAAACGATTGGGAGCTTATCACCCGAATTTACATCTTTAAGTAATTCTTGGAGATCTGTATCGTTCATCACAAGTCTATTGCCGATTTTGAATAGCATATCTCCGCGTCTAGCTTTTGTAAGGCCTTTATCTGCTTCAACCTGTATTCCGCTTAAAACAAAACCTTTATCAAATGGAAGGGAGATAGCACGAGCTATATCAGGCCCTAATCTTTGAAACTTTAAACCGAGCTTTGAATTTGCTAATGTAAGGCCTTTTAATGGAAATAGCTGAACAAAGAACTTTTTCTTTTTTGCTGTTACTAAAGTGAGTTGATTACCAACCTTTTTGTTCTTAACATGACGATAAAAATCTAGAGCGTTACGCACTGGCTTGCCATCAACACTTTTTATTCTTTGACCATTTCGAACGCCAAGAAGATTATTTAGCTTTCCTTTTTGAGCATTTTTCACTACAGCATAACCAGACTCACTTTCAGCATTGAATTCTGTTACAACCGTAAAACCCAGTTCTGCGTGTGATTGCCTTTGAGGAGAAAACCAGGAGGAAACAATCTTCTCAATTTTTGATATTGGAACCGCAAAGCCAATACCCTGAGCTTCACTTTGACTGGCAACCATAAGACCAATCATTTCCCCGTTCATGTTGATCAAAGGACCTCCAGAGTTACCAGGATTCACCTTTATACTGGTCTGGAGTAAGTCATCGAAAACCATTCTATTTTTAGCTTCTAGTTTCCTACCAGTCGAACTGAGGATACCATCCGCAATACTAAATGTCAGTCCATATGGATTGCCGATCGCAATCACCGGTTCTGCCAATAAAAGGTCATTAGGAAAAGCAAATTTGATGGCGGGAAGTTTTTTCTTTAAGTTTTCAACTTTTATGAGAGCTAAATCCATTTCTTGAGAACTAAACAAAACCTTTGAAGAGAGCTTAACTCCTTTAAAGGTGATAATACTCAAAAAATCATAACCTCGAACTACATGTTCACTAGTTAATATGTAGCCTTCAGAATCAATAACGACTCCAGTTCCAAGAACCTTAGGACTTGAACCATTAAACTCCCCTTTGGCCTCAGAAATAACTACTGTTGAGGGCATGGCTTTATAAACAGCTCTTACTTGAGGGGTGTATCGCCCATCTTCCCCTTTAGCTAAAGCAGTACTAGCTAAAAAAAACATACTTATAATACAAAGTGACTTGAATGCAGGAGTAAAATATACTAACATTTTATAGCTATAATTAAAATTCAACAAGGGCATACAAGGGGTAACCATGAATCTTAATGATGTTAATAATTTACTTAAATACATGCACTCAACCTACTTAAAAGCATGGTATAACAATACACTGCCTTTTAAGTTCAGTAAAGTCGCAGAAGAAAACGAAGAGTTTCGACTATCTGAAAAAATGGTTCAAGCCCTTTGGAATGATCGTAAATTTTTAAAAGATAATCTAATTGATGACGACCAACGGCAAATAAAAGTAATAGATCCAGGAACTTGGAATCGCGAACCTGGACCAGACTTCAAGCAAGCCATTTTAGAAATTAAAGGTAAAAGAGTAATCGGAGATATTGAAATTCATCTTTCTCCTGGACACTGGAAATCGCATGGTCACCACTACGACCCAAACTATAACAAGGTTATATTACATGTAGTTTGGGAAATGAGAGGAAATAAATTCCCTCAAAATATTCCTCATCTTGAACTCAGCTCACAACTAGCCGTTTCAGTTGATAAAGTTTGGGAATTTACAAACATATCCAATTACTCCAAATCTCGAATTCACCCAAGTGAAGATTGTGCTGAAATAATAAGTTCAATTTCTGACCAATCTCTTAAGACTGTTTTTCAGGCTGCCGGCATATCAAGACTTCATAGAAAAAGTATTCAATTTAGACATAAAGTGAACCAATATGGCCTAAACCAAGCTTTTTACTTAAGTTTGGGAGATGCCTTAGGCTTTAAAAATAATAGACAAGCTTTTAAACAGCTTTGCCAAATTGCAGATTTAAAGACTCTTAAAAACATAAAATCCACACAAGAGCGAACAGCATACTTATGGGGCCAAAGTGGACTTTTACCGGACATAACTCAGCAAGAAGTTCATGATGAATTACATGAATTAACTCAAAGACAATGGCATACATGGTGGAAATTGAGAAAGGAAGCTATGTCAAAAGTTTCTTGGAATAGAACTTCTCTGCGCCCCCTTAACTCACCTGAGAGAAGAGTTGCTGCTATGGATGCTATATTAAACAAAACAAACTATGATCCAGAAAGTGTTCTTTGGAAATCTTTAAGTCTAATCACAGACCATAAAGCTCTTAAAGAATATCTTAACGAAGTATTTGAAATTGATTCTCACTGGTCAGACTTTTGTAACTTTAAAACTAAACTCAAGAACAGTTCAAGGCTCATTGGTCAATCTAGAAAGCTAGATATCATCATCAATGTGATTTTACCTGCTATATCAACACTCATTGAAGAAGAGGACGTAAAATCTTTGCATTCCTTATATTTATTTTATTGCGAACTTCCAAAATCTCAGGATAATCACATTCTCGATATAGCGGCTCATAAATTCTTTATCCCTCCTTACAGGTCAAAGGAGATTATCAAAAGAGCTGCAGAGCAACAAGGCTTAATGCAATTAATGCAAGATTTTGACTTACCTACAAGAAGTGAGGATATTATCTCTTTCTGGGAAGAGCTTGGCATCAGTATTCCTCCATTAAAAAACAAATATTTAACAGTCGAGGCTGTTTAAATTTTTAAGACAAGTCATTAACTTAAGCAAAAATCATATAGAGGCTAAAAATGAATTTTCTACACACCATGATCAGAGTTGGTAACTTAGATAGATCCATAGAATTTTACACAACAATTCTTGGAATGAAATTATTAAGAAAAACAGACTACCCAGGTGGACGCTTTACAAATGCTTTTGTTGGTTACGGAGATGAAGCTGAGAATACAGTAGTTGAACTTACTCACAACTGGGATACAGACAGCTACGACTTAGGCTCTGGCTTCGGGCACTTAGCTTTTGGTGTAGAGGATATCTATGCAACTTGCGATGCTATGAGAGAGCAAGGTCTCACTATTTCTCGTGAACCTGGCCCTATGAAACATGGAACGACCGTAATTGCCTTTGTTGAAGACCCTGATGGCTACAAAATTGAGCTAATTGAAAAGAAGTCTTTATAAAACAGTCGATTCATGAGAGTTTACGCATGAATTTAGGATCCTTTTTCTGAGGGGAACTCTTATTAAAGGTAAATTCATGCGTTATATAATTCTCATTTCTTTTTTATTCATGTCCTGCCAAAAGCCCACGCCAAAAGAAGTAAAAGAAGCTGTAAAAGATGTAGCTGGCAAAGCTGTTTTTATTCGTATTTTCAAGAAAGAGAATCTACTTGAACTATGGACAAAAATTGACAAATCAGAGAAATACCAACTCTATAAAACTTACGAAGTTTGTACTTGGTCTGGAGGTTTAGGGCCGAAGCTAAAAGAAGGCGACGGTCAAAGCCCTGAAGGTTTTTACACTGTAGGTAAAAGCCAACTCAAACCAGATAGTAGTTATCACAGAGCTTTTAATATTGGTTTTCCAAATAAGTTTGATCGAGTCAATGGTAGAACAGGCAGCTTTATCATGGTTCATGGAGACTGTGTTTCGATAGGATGTTACGCCATGACTGATAAGTTTATTGAAGAGATTTACTACTTGGTCGAATCTGCATTAAACAAAGGCCAAGCCAATTTTGCAGTTCATATTTTCCCTTTTAGAATGACACAGGAGAATATGCAGAAATATCAAAGCCATAAATGGCATTCATTTTGGCAAAACTTAAAAGAAGGATATGACCTCTTTGAAAAAAGCCATATCCCTCCAAAGGTTTTAGTTAAAGACAAAAAATACGTCTTCAAGTAGGCTTAATTCTTTTCGAATAAGTTACACAGGTTCCCGCTATAAAAATAATAAAGCTTACGGCTATAACTATTATACTGTAGGACTGCATTTTTAAGATGTTTATGAGCTTTTCTATTGGCCATAAAAACACCATCCCTCCAGAAATGTATAGGAAGATATTTGGCAATTCCTCCTTCGCTACAAACTTTCTAAATAGTTGCACTGAAAGAATAAGAATTCCTAAATTAAAGCTAAGCTGCCAACCATTTATAAAGTGGGCAAAAGCGCCTGAGCCGGCCCACAAAATGGCTAAACTGATTAACATTCCTTTAGCTTTTTGAAATGGCTCTTTGTCCCAAAGCATTGCCAAAAACAGACATAAACTCATGGGAGCGAGTACTAAAGCACTTGCACTCTTAACGCTGTAAGTAACGAGTAGTAACTCTAAAAGTAAACCTGGAAGTAATAAACTTTGCCAATCCTGCTTTTGCCTTGAATATGCCAAAGAAACTAGCAACGCCGAAGTGATGCACAATTGGGAATATTTCATCGTCAATAAAGGCAACTGGCTTAGGCCAAGTAATATTAGAAATGAAAAAGCTGTAAACCCAAGCCACTTTTCACCTAGACCAATTGCGAATAATAAACATAGCCCTAATGCAATAGTAAAATGAATTTTAAATTCAGGACCCAAAACTATAATACTCGTCAACAGAGCAATGCTTAGAATTATCTGTTTACTTATCTTATTTAATCCAATAATTGGGTGCATAGATAAAAAGCAGGAAACTAAGAATGTCGAAGAAAAGAATAGACTATTGTACTCAATATCATAAACAAACATAACACTCATCAAATTTACTAGAGTAACTGTAAAAAAGCACTCAAATAAGGTAATCGGCACCCACTTACTCTGAAAAATTCTCTTTCCACTTTTGATCTGATACATAGCGATATAGCCAATCAAGCCAATAAGCGGAATTGCTATTGAAAACACCTGATGAATAAATTCTTTTCCTGCTAAATCTTCCTCAAGGTTTAAACCAAGCATTGCAAAAGGAATTGAGAAATTCATAACCAACATTAAAAATCCCGCAGCAAGTATCATCCATGGAAGATTTAAGTCTTTAAAAAACAGCTTTAAACTGACCAGTTTAACTGCCGCTAGCACTAATGCGATGTACCCCAATAACTCTAAGCCATCATACTGCAAAACATGATTAAAGGTTATAAATGGAACAAAAAGGAGCATAGATAATATAACTACAAGAAATATAGAATCGTAGAAAAGCTTAATTCTCATAAAAAGGAAAACTGTCCCCAAACATAATAACTCATAAGCTTGCAGTGAATAAAAGCTCATATTAATCTGCAGTGTTTCCTTACCAACAAGTTTTGGGTCTACATATATCAAATAAATTCCTACTAGCAAAACTACAGTACTAGCCAAAAACCATGGGTTACAGGTTAATAAAAACCTCTTTACAAATGAATCATTCATGCCACTCTCCAATTATCATATACTATCAAATACTATCATATTAAATTTAAATGATGCTTGCAAGCACCTTGAAAATAAGGGAAAGCTGATAACTTAAAGAAAAATAGAATTTGAGAAGATTAATAATGAGCGAAGCAAAAGACTGGGTACAAGAAATTGTCGATATCATGGCAAAACTCAGGGCTCCAGATGGCTGTCCTTGGGATCAAAAGCAAACGCATACAAGTCTGAAACCATATTTGATTGAAGAAAGTTGTGAAGTCTTGGATGCAATCGATGACAACAATATGGAAGAATTGAAAGAAGAACTCGGTGACGTTCTTATGAATATCGTCTTTCATGCTCAACTTGCCCAAGAAAAGAACCTTTTCAATTTCCAAGATGTCGCTCAGTCTATTTCAGAAAAAATGATTCGCAGACATCCACATGTTTTTGATGAGAACTGTGAACTAACAGCCGATGAAGTAGAGACGCAATGGCAAAAAATCAAAGCTGAAGAGAAATCTCACCGGGAATCAATATTAGAAGGCATTCCACGATCAATGCCCGCCCTCGCCCGTTCACAGAAAGTTCAAAAGCGTGCGGCAAAAGTTGGTTTTGACTGGCCAGACTCTAGCGGAGCTCTAGCTAAAGTCCGAGAAGAATTTGATGAACTAGAAGAAGCTGTCAGCTCTGGTAATCAAGACAACATAGAAGAAGAACTTGGGGACCTACTCTTCTCAATGGTAAACCTTGCAAGGCATTTAAATATAAATGCAGATCATTCTTTAAATTCGTCAAATAATAAATTTATTCGGCGTTTTATGGCTGTAGAAAAGCGCTGCAAGGAATTAAATCTTAAGATAGGTGAAATGTCATTAACCGATCTCGACAAGATATGGGATCAAGTTAAAGAAAAAGAGTAATTTTAAAATTTATGAAATTTTTTCTTGCATTTAATTTTATTGCATGCAATATTAATATTATAAACAATTTTTAGGATACCGTAATGGCTAAACAAATTTCAGACTTATCAAAACTTTGCGTTCACACGATGACCAACAAGCCCTGGTCTCTTGATGAATGCCTAAAACAATACAGTGCTGCAGGTATTGGCGGAATAAGTGTTTGGCGAAATGTTCTTGAAGGTAAGAACCTAAACGAAGCCGCCAGAAATATTCAAAATTCTGGTTTAACTCCAGTCTCTTTAGTCCGAGGTGGATTCTTTACAGGTAAGACCCAAGAGGAAAAGCAAACAGCAATTGATGATAACAAACTAGCGATTGATGAAGCTCAAGCGATTGGTTCAGATTTAGTAGTTCTTGTTTGTGGAGCCACTCCTGGCTATACAGTTAAGGAGAATCTAAAGATGATCCAAGAGGGAATAGAAGCTGTTATTCCACATGCACAATCTGCTGGAGTAAGACTAGGCATAGAACCTCTACATCCAATGTATGCAGACACTCGATCTGCCGTGAGCTCACTTAAAAGTGCAAATGATTTAGCTGAAAGAATTAACTCCCCTTCTGTTGGTGTTACTCTAGATGTTTTCCATCTTTGGTGGGAAGAATATCTACAGGAAGAAATCAAGCGCTGCTCAGATCTTGGAAAACTCTTTTCTTTCCACATTTGCGACTGGAAAACAGATATGGCTGATATGCTTAACGATCGTGGTCTAATGGGTGATGGAATCATCAATGTAGAACAAATTCGTGGTTGGGTTGAAGATACAGGCTTCAATGGATTCAATGAAGTTGAGATTTTCTCAACTAAATATTGGAATATGGATCAAGAAGACTTTTTAAAATTAATAATAGAAAAATACTTACATAGTAGTTAAGAGGTACAATATGGCTGATGTAACTATCGGAATTATAATGAACGGCGTAACTGGCCGTATGGGAACAAGACAACATCTAATCCGCTCAATTAAAGCAATCAGAGAACAAGGTGGAATTGAGATGCCAAACGGTGACTCTATTCAGATTGATGCAGTCTTGGTAGGAAGAAACGAAAAGAAGTTACAAGTTCTAGCTGATGAGCATGGGTTCGACAAGATCTCCACTAACCTCGACGAGTGTTTAGAAAATCCTTTCTACACAGTTTACTTTGACTCTCAAACTACTGATAGAAGAGCAAATGATATTAAAAAAGCTATTGCTGCAGGAAAGCACATTTACTGTGAAAAACCTACAGCTACTTCTCTAGAAGATGCGATTGAAATTAAAGACCTAGCAAATAAAGCTGGAGTCAAGCACGGTGTAGTTCAAGACAAACTTTGGTTACCTGGCTTACTGAAGCTAAAATATCTAATCGATACTGGTTTCTTCGGAACAATTCACAGTGTTAAAGGCGACTTTGGATACTGGGTATTCGATGGTAAAGAACAAGAATGTCAACGCCCATCTTGGAACTACAGAAAAGAAGACGGCGGTGGCATGGTTGTTGACATGCTTTGTCACTGGAGATATGTAGTTGATAATCTATTTGGCAATGTTGAAAAAGTTTCTTGTCAGACTGCAACTCACATTAAAGAAAGAGTTGACGAGCAAGGTAACACTTATAAGTGTACTGCAGATGATGCAGCTTATGCTACGTTTATCACGGATCAAAACATCCTCTGTCAGTTCAATTCATCATGGTGTACACGAGTTCGAAGAGACGACTTACTAACAATTCAAGTTGATGGCGATAAAGGTTCAGCTGTAGCAGGACTAAGAAAATGCTGGATTCAAGATGATTCATTCACTCCTAAACCAGTTTGGAACCCAGATATAGTTCAACCAATTAACTTCTATGATTCATGGCAAGAAATGCCTGATAATAAAGAATACGACAATGCATTTAAAATTCAGTGGGAACTATTCCTCAAATACGTAGCTTTCGACGAAGCTTATACTTGGGGACTAGAAGAAGGTGTTAAAGGTATTCAACTAGCTGAAGTTGGCTTACAGTCAGCTGCAGAAGGCAAAATGCTAGAACTAGAAAAACTAGTCTAAGTTTTCTAATCTTGGCTGCATTCGAATGGATGCAGCCTTTTTATTTTTTAATGATTTAAAAAGTAAAACCATTATCACCCAGTGCCAAAAACAAGCTAAAATAAAAAAGGCTAGCTTGTACTCCCAAAATGGATTCCCCAACCATCCTTTCACAAGTCCTATTTCCCACAAGATCTCACAGTTGACCAAAGCCACAAAAACACTACTAACAGCAGCCTGCATGTAACAGTCAATCTTATTTCGAGCTTCATCTTGAACTCTTATAGTTAAGAAAAAAGTGGCAAATAAAAAGAGAGCTAAGAAATAGGAAAGAAGAACTGGATATGATTTGTAGCTTAGAGATAAGCCCCAAACAGTACAGACAAATACTGATAATAACAAAGAACTCACAGCTAACGGAGCAACTTCTTTAATTGCCCGAAAAAAACTACTGCCCATTGTTTTTATCATTATATTCCATCCTGATTTATACTAATTTTAAACCAAAATTATAAATTTCTCCATATTTGCACTACATGTGTAGTAAAAGATAAATGACAAGCGTATTTTTAGTAAGGAAGGAAATAACAAGGTTTAGACAATGAAACACTTTCTAATAAGCCTGCTATTCCTTATTGGTCTTCAGGTTAGTATATCTGCACAAGTTGCTTTCGATTACCCTCCCCTAAATTACTCAACTGCTCCACTAAAGAATGACATAGAGCTGCTAAAGCAAAAACTTGAGTCTGGAAAAACTAAAATTTCTTTCGACAAAAAACATGGTTATCTTCCTTCTATCCTTAAGGAACTAAAAATCCCCGAAACTAGTCAGGTTCTCGTATTTTCTAAGACTAGTTTTCAAAAAGAGCTTATAAATGCCAAAGCCCCAAGAGCACTTTACTACAATGAAGAAAGCTACATAGGATGGGTGAATGGTAGTGACACCTTAGAATTTACGGCCATTGATGAAAATGTCGGTGCTGTATTCTATACCTTAGAACAAAAAGAAACTGAATTCCCAAAAATTATTCGCAATAATGATGATTGTTTGGATTGCCACTCATCTGCTAGAACCCAGAGTGTTCCTGGTGTCATGATTCGCTCTATCTTCCTAGATAAAACAGACTCTCTAAAAACTAACGTAGTAAACCATAGAACCCCATTCAATGAAAGGTGGGGAAGTTGGTATGTTACAGGCCAAAGTGGAACTATGAAGCATTTGGGTAACATAGTAAACAGTAAAGGCCAAAGCCAAAAGCATGAAAACATCACTTCTCTTAAGGAATATTTTGATACGAGCGAATACCTCCTAGATCAAAGTGACATTGTCTCATTAATGGTTCTAGAACATCAAATACATATGAGTAACCTGCTAACTAGAGCAGACTTTAGAACAAGAGTGACAATGCATAGGCAAGAAGGAATAAATAAGCGAAGCGGCAAAGATAAAAACTTTATTTCCGAGTATGCCTTAGATGAAATCAAGAGAAACAGTGAATCTGTAGTTAAGTATATGCTGTTTTCTAATGAGACTAAATTAACGGATCAAATATCAGGAGATCCAAAATTTATAGCTCAATTTCAAAAGGGAGTTCCTAGAGATTCAAAAAAGCGCTCTCTAAAAGATTTTAATTTAAAGACTCGTATTTTCGAGTACCCTCTCAGCTACATGATCTATACAGACCAATTTGACTCACTCTCTAAGACAGCTAAGAATTATATTTTAAAACGAATTCATGAGGTTTTAAGCGGCAAAGATACCTCAGATGATTTCAAGCACCTGACTCCTGAAATCAAAAAAAGTATTTGGGAAATTCTTAAAGAAACGAAGAAAGATCTTCCAAGTTATTGGTATCAATGAAACTTCAATTCGGTATCTAAAAACAAGCCATCTTTAAATATTCGATCTTGGCCATCTTCTTGAATATCGATAAAAAGAACATTCAATTTCTGAATTTTTTCATGAAGTTTGGGAATTATCCCCTCTCCTTCAACAAAGATTGCGGTAGACAAAATATCACTCAAAGTGGCTGATGCGGATATCACAGTTACTGCATCGACTCCAGATACTGGGTATCCAGTTCTTGGATCAATTATGTGAGTATATCTTTTCTCATCAATTATTATAAACTGTTCATAGTTTCCACTAGTTGCTACAGCTTGGGATTTGAGATCAACTTTGGCACATAGTTTGTCTGGTTTCTTTGGATCCTTTATACCAACTTTGAAGGAAGTCTTTCCCTCTGGAGTATTTGGAGAACAATACAAATTCCCCCCCAAGTTAACTATAAATTTATCAAAGCCATTTCTTAAAAACATTTCAGCAGCCTTATCAACAGCCCAGCCTTTAGTTAAACCTCCAAAGTCTACTCTCAAACCATCAACCTTAAACCTTACTGACTTTTCTTTGTCGTTAAGCTCTAATTTATCAAAGCCAACGAGCTTTAAGGCTTCTTTGATCTCGTTTTCTTCTGGAAGTTCAGACCTTTTCTTTTTGATAGACCAAAGCTTTACTAGAGGTCCAATTGTTACATCAAAACCGCCATTGGAAACCTTATAAGCATAGTCTGCTAATTTTAGATTCTCCCACAGAACATCACTACATTTAAAGTCTTCCATAAATGCAGAGCTATTCATTGCATTAATCTCACTTTCCGTTTGATAAGTGCTCAATTTAACTTCTATAGAGTCAACTAACTCTCGAGCTTTTTGAACGGCTCCTTCGACTTCATTACTTTTATTTGTCCAAATAGTAAATTCACAAGAAGTACCCATACTTGGAAATGAAAAATGATATACTTTTTCGCCACTTAAAGTGCCACCAAACCTAGACGTTAGAAAGAGAAGCGCCAAGGCTCCCCCCATACATGAATTCAGCACAATTTTAGGCTTGTCTATTTTTAAAACTTTCATTAGAATTACCGCAGCAAAGTAAAACCCAAAACAAGCAAGCAAGTAACTTAAACTAAAACTTAACCAATCAACGCCTTGGCTGCTTTTCATAAAGTCATTTCCAGACAAAAGAGCTCTGGTAAGTAAGCCAGGAATTTGTGATAAGAATACGAGAATAGTTGCTGATTTAATAGGGACTTTACAAGCAAGCAAAAATAGTATCAACATTAGTATCGTACTCGAGCCAGGAATTTGTGATACATAAGCAAGTACGACTAAAGATGGTATTTTAAATTTCTCTAAATCTCCTCCCTGCCCTAAAAATAAATATGTACAGCTGGCAAAAGCTGCGAAGACCCAAGTAAAAATTCTCAAATCTTCTATCAGAGAATTAAAATATGAGAAACATGCTAAGTGATAAAAAAGAATTGGTAAAGCCATGACAAGTAGCAGCTTTTGCTGCCTCAACTCTGATCGAAATTTCAGAAAAAGTAAAATAGCTCCATTGACCAGCCCCATATAAGAAGCACAAATACAAGCAGGACTAATACTCAAGCCCATTTTTTCAGTAAAGAAAAAAGTTGTCTGTGGATTTAATCCTAACAAAGATGATAAACCACTTAATAAAGAGAGAAAGAGTTCCTGAATCATTGAATTTTCACAGATAAGGTTAAGATTCTGAAGTTGCCCGAAAATAATCTATAAAATGCCATTTTCAATATTAAATGAATAGTCATCAAAGTACGCCAGATAAAACGCTAGCACTAAGCTTCAAATTACTTACGGATTGGGAGACTACCCCGAACTTTGATCTTCTTTTAGCTGAACAACGAAAATTAGATAATTCAGAAATTACTGATATGGCAGCTACGACCTGTCGAAGTTACTTCCGCAACAAACATTACACTGATTGGATAATTCAATCGAAATCGCATAAAAATCCGCGCGGGAGAATTAGAAGAATAATCGGCATTGCTTTGACTCAAATAATTGAGCAACAAATAGAACCTGAAATAATCTGTGATACCGCAGTACGCTTTTGTAAGAAAAAATACAGCAAGTTTGATGCATCATTTGTCAATCAATTCCTACGTTCTATTACATCTGATGGCTTGCCAGAGCCCAATAAAAATACAGC
>Ga0075480_10001066_pt1 | contig 17148 bp, 19 predicted proteins | sample DEB08_DNA_7_FD_81590 | JGI IMG/M metagenome (GOLD analysis project Ga0075480, IMG submission 81590) | Aqueous microbial communities from the Delaware River and Bay under freshwater to marine salinity gradient to study organic matter... | ecosystem: Environmental > Aquatic > Marine > Coastal ... | reverse complement strand
TAATTGTGCTTTTATCTTTGATATTTTCTTTTTTTTCATTTCGTAGGATAAACATAGAGAAAATACGTTTGAGTTTTTCTTCATTCACTTGTTTAATCTTTTCGGAATAAATTTCTTTTTGTTTTTCTAATGAATTCTTTTCTTCTTCAACCTTTTCTTCTACGACTTTTTCAATTTGTGAAAGCTTCTTAATTTTTTCTTCAATTACAAAGTTTTCATTTGCTCTTGGGTGATATTTCTTATAGATATCACATATATGGAAGAATAGTGGATTCCAATTTACCTCATTTCCTAAAATATTAATAATTTCTAAAATTTCTAAATATTCATTATTTAGTTTTGTTGGAAAGTATCTCAAGTTGGGAGTAGTATTATTCCAATATTCTTTTTTATCTTGTAAATACTTATTAATATTAAGATATTTAATTCTATCACTTACATCAGTAATTGAACCGTCACAACCTGCCTTCCCATAAATTATTCCATTTTTGCTAACATAACAACAACCGGCACCATAAACATTACCTAAATTGCATATAGAAGAGTTATTTTTTATTTCTTTACTGTTATCAATCAAGAACTCTTCTTCACACATATTCAAATCAGCTAAAAACTTTTCTTTTTCTTTTTCAACAGCTTCTTTTACTTTGGTTGATATGATTTCATCAAAAGAAGATGAAACCATAGAAGAAACATTTGTATCAATCTTTTGGAGGATATCCATGATTGTTTTATCTAATGTATTCTTTAAAATAGATTATCAAATTTTAAATGAATTCATTCTATATTACTTATATGACCTAAATAAGAATGTCCACCATATAACCATGAATCACTTATAAATCTATGATAAATTTTATGATTATAATAAAAAAATTAAATTTATAATATTTAAATTAAACTTATTCATTTAAAATCAAGACTCTAAATTATCATGAAATGAATCTAAAAAACGAATATAAAAAAGAATATAATTATTTATTAATTGATTTATCAATTATATCGTGTTTATGCGTTTGTACTTGTGTTGGATTAGTCATATTAATAACATCGGTAATTGAAGATGATGGTTCATATTAAGACCATAAACAATCCTGACAACATAAGGATGTCCCTGTTTCTAAATAACTACTTAGTATTCCACATTTTTCACAATGATAACAATTCAAGCAACTAAGTGAACTAAATTCGAATTCTATATCAGAATCTAAATTTTTATTTGTATGAAAATCTATTATATTTTGATAAAAATCAGGTAAAGCTGGATTTTCATCATTTAAAATATGATGTATTAAATCATCAATTATTTTTTCACTATTTTCATCATTAATAGTATCATATTTAGATAAACATATTTCAAGTGCTAAATCTATTCTATCTTCGCACCACTTTCTATTTTTATTTTTTGTGATATTATCTAATTCATTAACTATTTTATCTTTAAAGTATTCTTCATCTAGAGATTTATATTTAGAACAAATATAAATCCATGAATTATGCATTATTCTATCATATACTGAACCCGGATATAGGTCTAAATTATAGATAGCAAGTAATCCATATTCTTTATCATTTAATATTTCTCTAATTTTTCCGGGGAATTCATCTAAAATTTTCTCATATTTTTTATATTCATCATAGTTTTTAGCGATCTGAACTGGAGCAATATATCTATCGGTTATACTTTTGATATATTCATATTTAGATTGTAACTCAGAGTATTCTTCATTTAATTTATCGATAACATTGATTCCATGAGGTGTTTCATTATAATAATCAATTATTTGTGGTTCCATAATTAGATATAATTATTAGAAGTTCTTTAATATACTTTAAAATAAATCAATATGAAATATTATTATGAATATTAAAACGTTTCAAATTGACAAGCAAACTATCTTAGAGAATAATTATTATGAACCATTCACTAAAATATCCGATAAGAAAATAGATATAGATAGAGATTTAATTATTTATACTTGGTCAAAGTTAAAAAATATACCCGTTGAATGTGATATACTTTTTGATTTGTCTGAAATGAAAATTTCTAAAAGTAAATTTACTGGTTTAGATGAAACGATACAAAAAGATATTCAGAATCATTCAGAATATAATAATATCATAAAGAGTATTTTAAAAGATATAGAATTGAATAACTATAAAAAAATAGGAATTATTTGTGATTATGGTAAAATAGTTTCAGTAGCTTTTGCTGAACTCTTAAAAAAAGATTATTATAAAAACAGTATTATTTATCATAATAATTTAAAAGTTTATGAATAAATTAATGACCATTATTGGGTGGCGTTGGTGCTGGCGTTGGTGCTGGCACTGATACAGGTGGCATCATGAGAGGTTGTGCAACAATAGGTCTCACAAATGTAGCGCATCTCATTTGGGCTCTTGGGTCTTTCATACAATCGTCATCCATGCAATCAGATAAACCATCACCATCATTGTCTAAACCATCAAAACACTCGCGCCCCGTTTCTGTATCAGCTACTCTACAACGACCATAAATACGACAATCAGGATCATCACAATCTGCTAACCCATCATTATCATCATCTATACCATTAAAACAATCTCCTCTGTTTTCATGTGTCGTTGTCATATTATTATGATGTTCTGTGCAGCTTTGTTCTCCCATAGTTAAACACATTCTACGAGAACAAAAATTTATATTACCATCTGTTACTGAACATGTATTACAACCATCATACCATACAGCACAATTAATAGGAATTGGTTTATCTTCTACAGAACCACTTGTATCCATACACATATTATGAAAATCTTCCCATCCCGTTTGACTCACGATACTACTTAGATCTAATACAGGTTTACAATTTGTAAATACAAGATTCACCAGAGATGCGCATTCTGGAGAACATCTGTTTGGAAATCCAGATAAACACATATCATGATTTGTACAACATACATTATTCATTTGAGATAAAACATCATAAGATTGAGAACAATGAAAAAAATCATTTTCATCGGTCGAATATCTTTCGCAAGTTGCTTCTCTATTTGCTGTATAACACATATTTTCAGTACAGTCAACGAGGGAATTTAAATCCTTATCATATGTGCAACTATTGCATCCATCATTCCATACTTCGCAATTATCAGGTAAGCAGTTTCCCCATTGATCCCGAATAGTTGGGCAGATTGGGCGACAAAATCCTGGGGCATCGGCAATCATTGGACCGAGTGTAAAAACACATTCTAAGTTATTATCACAAGAAGAAATCATATTCACCGGCATCATTCCCCCACACATCGATCCTTCGGAAACAATATTTTGAATATTAGATATTATTTGAGAATTCACGGCATTTGAGAACAATAAAAAAATACACTTCATAGTATGATTCATTTTATACTACTAATAATAAATTAATTAACTTTAAATTAATTATTTTTCTTGTTATGAATAAATTTGATATATTAATTTTATTATTTAAAATAACTTAAAAATGTCAGATTTACCATCCCCTACTATTTATACGACAGAAAGTCTAACTGTTGAGCTTTTAGAGACTTCTCCAACTAAGTATTTTGATATTTTAGATACTTTATCTTCTAATAAAGAAAAATTAGATGATCTTTTAAAAGAAAAGTTAAATGAAAAACCAAGTAGATCTTGGCATTCAAATCATGCTTTATGTGTAGCTCTTTTAGTGGGAAAGATGAACAAAGAAGTGATAGATAGTTTCGGTGAATATAGTGGTGATTATTATGGTGATAAGCTTCCTAATGGGTTAGATGAAGATTTTGCTATTTCTCTCATAGATAAGATTATTGAATGTGGTGGTAATATTCTTGATAATAATTATTATCAAGAAAGTATAATTGAAATTTACAAAGGTACATTTTATCGTACAGGGAATGATAAATTTAAAGAATATGTTAAGAGATTATATGAAAATAAACTATCATAAATTTGATTTTAAGAATTATTTTTTATCATAAATTTACACCGACTGATAAGGATGTCTTACTTTACCTCTTGGGAGGTGAATTTGTATCTCTGTCTGTTCACTCTAGGTCTCCCCCAGGATCTTTCTTTGACGATGACGAGGAAGATCAAGAAGACCCATAGAGATCATTGTTTGGAAGATGCGCTTACTTACCATTGCAACAGGGAAGAGTGGATGTCCGAAGAATGGATGTTGGTGGATAGAGATAGAGGTCGGTGTGTTGTGAGTTGGGGTTTCAGTCATAAAGAATTTAATATGCGCGCGATAGTAGATATAAAAAGTATCCCATTCTTTTTCTGGGATAATCTAAGAAAAATGAATTTTGAATATGAAATTAATGTTGAGAAAATAGAACCTGAAGATAGAAATAATTATTTTGATTGGGCTTATAAAAATTACTATCATGGATGGGATTATCATATGTTGGAATGGGTGAAAGGATTTCATCCAGGTAGATGGATCCTTATGGATATGAAAAGGGGTGAAGTAATGGAAGAAATTAGAGATTTAAAAGATTTCGGGGCTTATACCGAAGAAAGTTTCATCCGAACCAAAGATCACATTGAAGATGTACTACACAATAGGTAATTGTATCAAATAACATAAAAAAAAATTTTTTTGTCTTTAGCCTAACTATTTTCTACATTTTTGTTTGTTTTTTTTCTATATATTTTCTTTTTTTGTGTTTTGTATTTTATTCCAGAGAGAACCCATTGTTGTGTAGATATACACAAGTCCATCGGAAGGAGTTTGGCTTCTTGCCCGGCGCACCTTGCACGTCTTGGAGCGCGATGTCCATCTCATAGATACCGCAGAAGTCTTTGAGAAATTCGGCTATCTTCTGGGGGATGTAGACATCTCCGTAGGGAGTGCTACCATAGGCGTAGTATCTACCGCCCTCGGCCCAGTTAAGCGTGTGAACATAAACTTCCACTCGGTAACGCTCTTTGAGGTAGGCGTTGAGGAGATTTGTGTCCGAGTTGCTACCCCATTGCTGGATCTCTTTGTATTCGCCGGACCACTTTGGATGTTCCCCTTGTGGTTCCTTATCCCAAGCGAGGAGCTTGTGCCTGTTGTATTCTTGAAGGGACTTGACATACTGCTTAGAGTTGACCCACTCTTCGTAGTCGGCATCTTCCTCGGCCTCGTCGAGAGCTATTCTGATATCCCATGGTGCGGGGAGACCGTATTCGCAACCTAGCGTGAACCACAAGGACGGTACGCGAGCCGCGCGAACTGCGATGGCATTATCTTGCCAGATCATTTCATCGCGGATACGAATGCTTTCCATCAAAGTGGATGTTGAATCCATCTCCCTCTGAATCTCGCGACGATACTCCTCATCTGCCTCGTAGAGCATCTCCTTGAATGCGTTTATGCCCTCCGCCGAGATGTGGTTGATGTCGGTGACGCCTTGGCTCGGGATCAGAGTGATCTCCAGTTCACCCAACCCATCCAGAGATGTCGGGTCGGGAATGGTGAAGGTCTGGAGAACACCCGGCGGGTAGACTGGGCAAGTCGCCATGCTGTGTGAGGCTGGTCCTCTCTGACTGAAACTGACCGAAACGGGTTGTAAGCTGTGGTGACTAGGTTACCAGTCAAGAGTTGTTTGTATCTAATGAAATTATCATGTTCCCTAAATCAAATTTATGAACTATTTAAAAAAAATTATCGTATAAATCAATCTTTGAGAATTATTAATAAATTTGATATACTAATTTAAAACAGAAATTGTATTAATAAATTGAAACATGTTTAAATTATTAGCTATATTATATATATTCATCAATGCTTATGATACTATAGTAGTACAAAAGGATGCTCCGATTAGAAATATGAAAGAATTTATTGAAAATGCACAATACAGAGAAGATCAATTAAGATATCATTGTAATTTAGGTAATTATATGATTATACCAAAGAAAAATCTTTATGAGACTATTTATGATGACATAAAAAAATATATTACAACTAGTATTGAGGAAAATATATATCCTGTCTTATATGATAAACCTATAAATTGTGAAACTTATAATGAATTCATTCATAATAGTAAAATGAAACATAATATAAATAAAAAATTAAGTTTTAATGATAAATTATTCATCTTAAAAAAGAATAATCCGATGCGTTGGACATTAGAAATAGACGATTTAATAGTGGAGATAGATAATATACAAACTAATTCATGAGCTCATCAATATACAAATCTGTGTTGTCTCTAAAATTAAAGATTCGTTTACTATAACCACTTCTAAGAATACCATCACACCAAATTTCTATGAGTAGATAAGGTGTTTCTTGTGGCGGCGTTTCTTCACCTTCTATAGAATTGTCCCAGTCTTCATATATTTCAAAATCATCTAAATGTTCTCTAATTTCTGCTCTACTAAGATATCCTCTAAAATCACCACCTTTTATATCGTCGTTAAAGATAAGATTAATACATTTTATTTTCAAAGGTAATTCTAAATCTATATCTTCGCATATTGTTCTTCCTTCATATTCTCTTACAGGGTATTTTTTCCGAATAAATCCATATTGTAAGTATCTAATTGATTTTAATAATTCACATGATGACCTCCATTCGATATTATTGAATGGTAACGTACAAGTAATTGGTACTCGGTTATTCATTTCATGAAATTTTCTCTGTTTTGATAATTCTTTTGTTAATGCCCATCTTTTTTCTCTCGTCATTCTTAATGATTCATGAAATAATCTAGCTTCTTCAAATATGAAGTTGTTGTGGATAGGTTTTGAAATTGATAATAAATACCGAATAATTTCGGGATCACACAATACTTGGAGAAAGATAAATGCGACTTCCCTTGACCAAGTCATATTTCATATATTTATGTATTTGGTTATAAGATAAAAAATATAATCAAATTTATTCTTTTTATGAAGATTAATTGTTCATATTATCAAAAATAAGAATAAAATTTGATTTAGAGATGTTTTTTTTTCATTTACAAACAATTTACAAAGGGGATTTAATAGTTCGGGAATGTCTTCTCAAGAAACACAGTGTTATGGGGGATTTGGTCGCTTTTGTCGCTATGCGAATGCGATAACCCAAGTGACACAGGATGACGCGACGGAAGAGATGAGGATTATGCCGAAAAGTGGTCTTAGTGCTCTAACTCTGCGATCTTTTATTGATCGGTGGAGCGAAGAGTTGACTCAGTATTATGATGTTGATTTCGGTTCCACTTTTACAGGTTTTCAACCATTAGATGATTGTCCCGGTTCGTTTGTAAAAGGGTATGAACAGAGTAAGCAGATAGATGATTGCGAGTTCGGAGATACAGTTGTGTTTGTGCTCGCAGATTTAGCCACGAACATAGATCCAACATGGGTTCCACCTCACATTCAGAAGAAGTATAAAAGAGCAGGTAAGTTGCGCCGAAAGAAGCTCCGACATCAATGGGCATATGAAAATCCAATGAATCGCATCCACGGTTTCCTTGTGATGAAAGAAGTTACAAATGAACAACATAAGAAGGTAACTATGTGTATTGATGCAATCTGTTCCACATACTTTACAACCACGAAGGGTATTGGGTCAGATTTAATGGAATTGGCAAAAGATTTTTCCAAGGAGGTTGGGGCATTTGACATCGTATTAGAGGTAGCAAACGAATTTTCTGGGAATGGTTTTACCGATGAAGATATGGAAATTGATTCCGGAACAGAGTCGGATGATTCAGATTCCGAAGATGAAGATGAAGATGATGATGACGATGATGAAGATGGCGATGAAATATGGTATCCTGATGATGACGCAATGAATATTCTTTCTGAAGAACTATGGAAGAAGTGTATGAGACGTGGAGACAACGGGCAAAATGTTTATTACAACCTTGACCAGGAATACATTGAAGCCGGATTATGGAATTATTTACATTGTGCTCATGAAACTGAAGATACTTCAAAGCTGTGGAGCGGGACTGAAAAGCGTATCATCTCGGATGACCCACAAGATACTGAATATGGAGGTTTCTGGTATCTAAAAGGTAAGCGCAGTCAAGAGAAGTTGATGAAATTTTACGAGATGTTCGGTTTCAAAGAGGATCCCCAAGTTCACACCGAATGGTGTATGTTCAGTGAAATACCCTATCCAACCATGCGCTTATCTCTTGAATAGTTTAAAATCATTCATTATATCATAAAAAAAATTATTTTTTGTCTTTTAGTCTAACTATTTTCTATATTTTTGTATTTTTGCTATATATTTTTCTTTTTTTGGATTTTTACAAATAGAGACGGTCCATTGCGTTTGCCATCGCACCGTCCACTTCAAAGTTTGTTTGGGGGTAGTCGGTATAGTATCCTGCAGTGTAGTTGGGGTAGTATCCTACGAAGCGAATAAATTTACTTGGTGGAGGCATGATACCTAGGATTTTTCCGACTCGCCAATGATATCTCCCATCGCTCTCAAGGATCTCTGAGCAGAGATGGATGCCGATGAACTCTCTGCGCGACTTTCCAGTGATGTTGGTGAGATGTCTCAGAGCTCCTCCCGGGATGAATACTTCCCCGTATTCTGAAGAAGCCACGCCGTACTTGTCTCCTACCTTAGTAACCTTGATGTCAACGTTCTTTTCCTCACTGGAGAAAGAGAAAGATTCTTCATACCCGAGTCCCCTGTAGTCTCCATCACGTCTTGTCTCCATCTTTTCGGTGATCGGGGTGAGTATCCCGCGCCCACGAATGCCGAGCGGGGTATCGCTTGTCCACCCCATTTTCAACATCATAGAGTATCCTTTGGGGAGTGTTGACGCCAAGATGTCGGTAGTCTTCGCGGAAGCCATGCTGTGGGTCGGGTTGAAACGGTTGAGAGTGTTAGGAGTGTTGTAAACTGAGACAAGTTACCCAGCCAAAGATAGTTGTTTAATGAATTATAATTTATCTTAAAATCAAATTTTTAATGAATACACTTCATAAAAAAGAAAGATAATTGTTCATAATATTTTTTTCTAATTTATAAGTGTTGATTCATAGTAGTAGATGGCTTCTGTCTTGTCAATTTCATATTTCCCCTTTGAAGGATGATTTAATCTAGTTCTAGATGCCCAGTAATGGATATTTGGGAAGGGTTCTCCGTTCCAGTTTAGTAGCATATCACCGATGTATCCTAATCCGTTTTCGGCATCATAGAGATTTCCAATGCTAGTGACATCTAAATTACCTAGATGGATATCATTACAATTTTTGAATGGACCAGTTTTATCCCAGAACAATTTCCATCCATATGCAGAGATATATTCTCCGCGATCTTCATTAAACTCTTCGGTTTGGTGTTGGTAGATGGGATGCCCGTAATCTTCAAGATCTGATCCTTTCTTTTCTTTGTGTGTAGTGTGAATTCTGTATGGAGTTTTGTTATTGAAATCGGGGTCCATCACCAGGCTAGTAATACTCTGATAATCTACGGGAAAGAGAGTGGGAACAGAAACAGAAGGATTGGAAGAATTGATCAGAGAAGTGAGTGTCATTTCTTATATTATTTCAGATATCTGTTATTTTCTTAATTACAGAATAAATAAGAATAATCAAATTTATTATAAAAAATGTTCTTATGAACAATAAAAATGTTCTTATGAACAATAAAAAATTTTTTTGTCTTTATCTAAAGTATTTCTGTATTTTTATTTGTTTTTCGCTATATTTTATTTTTTGGATTTACTGAATGATTGGTTCGCTCCATAAGAAGTATGGAGCTATTTGGTATAGACGACCATGTACGTCACTCACCTTGCCAAGTCTCCACTTGATTTTGTCTTCTGTCTTTGTGATGGTAGCAGAGAAATGGATGTCAGAGAGTTCTCTAACAGGCGACTTCGAGATGTTGCCGATGTGCCTTAGGGGGCCCATAGGAACATAAACTTTCCCGTAGTCGGAAGTGGCCGTGCCGTAGTTCTTTCCGACGTTGGTGATCTTCATGGAGACTTTCTCCACCTCTTCTTCGTCTGTCTGTAGTTCTTCGAAACCGAGGCCACGATAATCTTTATCGTGCCTAAAACTCGCTTCCACGGGTTTTATGATGCCTTTGCCGCGGATGCCGAGAGGTGTTTCGGGGGACCAACCCATCTTCAGCATGAGCTTGTAGCCGGGTCCACCTTCAAGCCCTCTTGGGCTCGTTGGTTCCGATGTCGGTGGCGAGGATGTCGTTGATGGAGTGAACGGGGTAGCGAAAGCAGAGAGAGCCATAGTTGTTCCGACTTTGATAAGTCAAAGAGTGATATTAAATCTAATGAAAAAAAATTATCTTAAAAATCAAATTTATGAATAATTAAAAAAATTTAATCATAACAGATAAAAAATTTTTTTTGTCTTTAACTAAACTATTTTCTGTATTTTTATTTCTCTATCTATTTAGATTTCTAAGCTAGTTTAACACTTGTTGAGATATCGTTAAATATCTTGCTTGCTTTTTTTTCTGCTTCATCTGCTTCAAGGTATTCGCGTTCAAGTATTTCCATAACTCGGCGTGCTTTTTCAAGCTTTTTCAATTTAGCCTTCTTTTCTCTTGTTGCCTTAGATAATTTTGCCTTTTTCTCATTTTCAATGATTTTGAGTGTCCATTTCTTGAAGGAATTTTTCTTTTTGCAATCTTCTAGTGTACCTAAAGTATCTATATCATAGTGATTAGGATTTTGGCAAAGGTTGACAACAGATAGTCCTTTTTCTCTATTGTAATTTTGCCACTCCGAGTTGATATAATCGCAATAAATACCTGTGTCGCGATAGTTTCCATATCCTGGAAGACACGGAAAAGAATCTGTGTCAAGGCCGTCGGTGCGAACTTCTATCCACGATTTAAGTGTAGATTTCAGTTCCCGAGGCATACAGTCGCAACACCAACTATTATTTAGAAACCAGTTTGTGTCTCTACACCGCTTTGTAGCCTCAGGTGTAAAAGGTTTGCTTTCATAGAAGATAGGTGGTGGCATTACACCTGTGGTGCGATAAACTTCATATTCCTTGTTGTGATTCCTTTGACGTGCCGATTTTGGTCCAATATGAACACTGGTATCCAATATCTTGGAAGGTGTGTTTTGAAGATACAGGTGCTTCCAAACTATGGGATCGTCGGCGAAGTCTTTCCAGATCGTGTTCACTTGAGCCAACACACACACAGATCTAATACCCAAGTGTGGGAGGATTGCGTTTGTGAAGACTTCAAAGGGGATGTCGTTGAAAGAAGCCATGCCAGATTGCCAGAGTGCCAGATTGCCAGAGTGCCAGAGTGCCAGAGTGTCAGAGTGTCAGAGTCCCTGAGTGCCTGATATTGACAGACAAGTGAGTTTTTAAACTGGTCAAAAAAACCTAAAAGATAATCAAATTTATGAACAAAAAAAATTTTTTTTGTCTTTAGCTAGCTTTTTTTTCTGTATTTTTGCTTGCTTTTTGCTATATATTTTCTTTTTTTGTTTTTATTTTGTGTGTTTATTCTAGAGATAATCCCCTGTTGTAAAGGTATATACCTGTCCATGGGAAACTCCTGAGGCGCGCTCCTTCTCCTCGTCTTTCAACGTCTTGGAGCGCGATGTCCATCTCATAGATGCCGCATAAGTCTTTGAGAAATTCGGCTATCTTCTGGGGGATGTAGACATCGCCGTAGGGTGTGCTACCATAGGCGTAGTATCTACCACCCTGGCCCCAGTTAAGTGTGTGGACATACACTTCCACTCGGTAGCGCTCTTTGATGTAGGAGTTGGAGAGATTGGCGTCGGTATCCAAAAGAGTAGCCATTTCCTCAATTTCTTTATATTCGCCCGACCACTTTGGGTGTTCGCCCTCCAAGTCTTTGTTCCAAGCGAGAAGCATGTGCCTGTTGTATTCCTTGAGGGATTCTACATACTGCTTAGAGTTGACCCACTCTTCGTAGTCGGCATCTTCCTCTGCCTCGTCGAGAGCTATTCTGATATCCCATGGTGCGGGGAGTGATCGTGGAAACTCAAATCCAATCGCATCAGTCTCGGGCGACCAGTTGCAGTACCACAACGATGGTTGGTAGGCCGCGCTAGCTGCGATAGCATTATCTCTCCAGATACCTTCTGCGCGCTCTTCAATCGCTTGTATCTGATCCTGGATCTCACACATCTCTTTGAACTTCATGTATCGAAAGTCCTCGTCTGCCTCGTAGAGCATCTCCTTGAATGCGTTGATGCCCTCCGCCGAGATGTGGTTGATGTCGGTGACGCCTTGGCTCGGGATCAAGGTGATTTCCAGATCTCCAAACCCGTCCAACGATGTAGGGTCGGGAATAGTGAAGGTCTGGAGAACACCTGGTGGGTAGACTGGGCAAGTCGCCATGATGCTGTGGAACGTGTTGAAGCGGTTGTTGAAGCGGTGAGAGTGTTAGGAGTGTTGTAAGCGGTGACTAGTTACCTAGCCAAAGATAGTTGTTTAATGAATTATAATTATTCACTAAATCAAATTTATGAACTCTAAAAAAAATTTATCGTATAAATAGATGAATATTAATAACTACATTACTGATATAAATTACCTATATTAAAATCAACGGCATCACTAGTAAGGGAACTAGTTTGTTCTAAAGAAAGTTGAATTGCTAACATTAGTCTTGCGTCATCATCGCCATCATCGTCATGAATAATATCAGGGACATTTAAATGATCTGTATTTAGAATTCGATTAAATCGATCGGCTTCGGTTCTAATAATTGAATTGTTTCCTGGAACTCTAACAGCGTGGGGTCCAAGAACACCTTTAGACCATTCATCATAATGATCTTTAGTAATTGTTATTTTTGTATTAAGATCAAATACAGATGATCTATCCCAAATATTTCTACCTAGATTTCCTAGAAATCCCTCTGGCATAATTCTGAAGAATTGTTCTTCTTTATCTGATACAGACATAAATCTAAACCAATGACCAAAATATACTTTTATTGCCATAATTCCTCCTGGTTTTATAGAAAATTCTCTACCTACTTTTCCTTCGAGTGTATTAATATTTATATTTAACCATTGATAGTGAATTACTTCTTTACCAGTATTAGCAAAGTTCATTCTGAATGATCTATTTCTCATATGTTCGGGTATGATTTGATGCGTAGATTTTATCTTTTTATCGGGAATTAATTTGTATAATGTTAGTGAACTATTAATTTCTAGTTTACCTTTATATGTAATAATACCTCTAGAGATAAAACCTCTCCATACAGATTGTATTTTAATAGCTGCTTTGTTTTTCTCTTCTCTATTGGGTCTAATGTGGTCTCTAAATCTAGATTGGATAATGCGAATATGATTTATAACGAGTTCGGGATTTTCATCAAGATTTCTTCTAAAATGATCTGAAAGGTTTTGATTAAATGATTGGGCTTCCAGAGAAAGTTCTTCAATAATATTAATTTCATCGTGTTGAAATTGAATATCAGCATCACTCTCAGAAGGGAGATATTTGTTTCTTACATATCTTGGAAGATTGAGATAGATTGAAGTATGACCGGCGCCATTTGGAAATTCAATATCTTCAACCATATCCCATACCCATGCGCCATGATCTTCAGAAAGGGCTCCAATTTGTTTCATCTTTTTGAATATAAAATCGAGCCTGAGACATCTACCAGTCCATTCATCTTTCTTTTCAAGTAGTTCTTGTTGTTCTTTTTTCAGTTTTTCATGTATTTCTTCTATCTCTTCATACTTACTTCGAAGATTACTATTAGCACATTCTAGTTCGGCTATTCTATGCCATCGCGAAATAACACTATTATCCAAAGAATTAATTTTTTCTTCCTGTTTGATAAGCAAAGCATCTCTTTCTTTCACCTTATCTCTTTCAAAGAGAAGTTTAGTGACCCCTTCTCTAATTTCTTTATTAAGACGTTTATTTTCTTTTTCTAATGCTTTTAATTTCTTTTCGGAGGTGCTATCAATCTTTGATTTTTCGCTTTGATAAGACTTAATCAGACGCATTTTGGATAATCTTTCTTCTTCAAGTTGAGCCTCAAGAGTTTGTATCTTGTATTCTAGCTTCGTCTTCATCTTTTCTTCGGAAAAGGAAGGAACAAATGGTTCAGCATTCACCGAAAAAGCGAAAGACTTTGACATTGCGCGATGTTTTATGATGTATTTATTAAGATAAAAAAATTATATTTCTAAATCAAATTTTTGTTTATTTTAGTTCTTTGTAATCGGTTAGTTTGTCAACGATATTATCTTCTGAATTCAAATCGTACCATTCATATCCTTTTAATAATCTTAAAAATATCCTGCCTCTGTTGAATGAGTATATAAAATTCATATAGGGATAATTAAACCTATCCCATCTCCAACAATCCGTATAAGTATATTCTTTACCTTTCGGATCAATAGTTAACCATTTATCAGTAAATTCATCAAGTGCTTGACTATATATATTTGCTTCTTCTTCAGAATCATCCGTTACTATTATATTTAGATAATAATCATCCGATAATACAGTGGGATCATAATCTGCGTAAAATAATCTTTCTACTCTGGGTATTCTTTCTACATGATAATATCTAGACTCGGAGCAAAGTTGACTAATGTGTTCCCTCTTGAGGAAGGAAAATATATGAATCACCACTTCAGGTGGAAATCTCTTTGATAGACAATATATCGTATTATCTTTCCAAGTAAGCATGTTTGAAGTATTATTAATGTTAGTATAATTTTTAGTTAAGAATTATCCTATATTTATTATCAAATTTTCATTATCAAATTTTCATATATTTATGAATAAAAAATACGAACAAAAATATCAATAAAGAAGGTTTATTTAGAGAAATAAATCATCAATATGTTGTATATGATTTCCTGGTTTTTGACCTAGCCCCCCACCATCTAGTGTTAAGAGGTCTTGTGCTGTTTGCCGTCGGTCACCTAAGTCCCATATAGACATTATAGAGCGTTCTTCATTTCTATAATTATCATAAACTTTAGGGTCTAAGATATCATTTTCTTTAAAGAATAAGAAGTATCTTCCCTCATGAATATTTTCGTACCATTGGCTGACATATTCTTTTCTTTTCTCATCTTTCATTTTATAATATTCTTCTTCTTCATCATCAGACCACTCTGAAGTATCAAGGTTTCTATCAAGAATAGAATAAGACCAAGCTTCACAAGAATTCCAATAACCTGCTCTAGATGTTCCCTTACCTGGATTTACAAAAGGGTCTTTTTCCCATACGGGGCTGCATCTCCTGTCCCAGTCTATCCTTGTCCAGCGAACTATACTATCTCTTCTTTTTTCAGGGCATCTCCATATCCATTTTTCTTTTAACTGCTGTATTGCTAGGGGTGGAAAATACATATTATTCTTGTATAATAGGTGCCTGGCAAGATTACAATGATAATCCATTGATTCCATTCTAACAAAATCTTCATGAGTCTTTTTCACCATTTTAATCATCCTTCGAACAACTTCTTCTGGGAAAACTGAAAGCAAGCATAGGAATACATTCGCATCCCACGATGTAAAATACATATTTATATCTCTTCGTTTTATTTTTAATGAAAAAGAATATCAAATTTTTATGATTAAAGAAGAATAAATTATCATATATTAGGATTAATATTTTTGAAAGATATTATATCATATTTATTCATATTCATTTTGATTAGATCTTCATATTCAACAAACTCAAAATCGCTTGATGATGAGGCTCCTAATTCAACGAATTGATCGTAATATTTAGATAGATTATTATTTAATAATGTAGTATAAACTTCTTTATGTATAGGTTTTTGAAATTTAAGATAAATTCTACTATTTTTTATCCATTCTTTATTAATTTTCTTTTTTAATTTTGAAAGTGATAAATCTTCAATATCATTATTATTAATATTTAAAAGAATCATAGATTTATAGATTCCATATGTTTCCGAAGCAACAGTATTGGGTAATATATTCTGAATGATAATTTGTTTTTCTTTATTTATACCGAATACTATTCCTAATTCACCATCTCCTTCAAAAAATTCTTCAAAATAAAAGTCATTAATATCTAAATTATCTAAACTATTACTTTTTCTAAGTGTCGTAGTTTCTTCTTCAATGATAATTGGATAACTTTTAGATTTATTCATCTATATTTATGATTATTATAATCATAAATAATATCAAATTTAATTGTTTTCGGTTATAGATTTAAATATAAATCTATAATATATTCAATATGAGTAGTTTTGAACCCGAACCTGAATATGATGAAGATTATTTACATAAAAAATTAGATGTATGGCAGATTATAGATACTTATTTTAGAGATAATCCTAATTATAAATCTCAGCATCAGATAGATAGTTTTAATGAATTTATTTACAGTAAAACGAATGGTATTGAATATATTATTAAGCGTGAAAATCCACAGATAATTTATAAAGATGCGATTGATGCCGATAAAGGAACCTATCGGTATAGTATTAATATTTATTATGGTGAAACTTTAAATGAAGATGGTTCTATCAATGATAAAATTATTGATAATATTTTTTTATCTTCTCCAACAGAATATGTAGATGGTAAATCCACTTATATGTATCCGAATGTAGCGAGATTAAAAGAATATACATATGCATCTTGTGTTTATGCGAATATCGGTGTAATCTTTAAAGATAATAGTAAAGATGAAACAACAATTAAGAATTTCAGTAAAGTAAATATCGGTTTAATGCCTATTATGGTAAAAAGTAAATTATGTATCTTAAATGGATTAGATGATAACCGATTAAATGAATTAGGTGAATGTCCCTATGATAAAGGTGGTTATTTTATTATTAAAGGAAAGGAAAAAATAGTGTTATCACAAGAAAAGAAGATACGAAATATTTTATATATAAATTCCCAGAAAGATGATATTACACCCTTACAAAGTGTAATTACAAGTGTATCAAAAGAAGGTTTTCAATCTTCAAGAACAAATGCAATCGCATTAAATAGAGAAATAGTTAAGTTTGAACCTATCAATAATGATTTATCTGAAAAAGAAAAATATCATGTATTTAGAATTACTGTGAGAATTCTTGGATTTGATATAGTAGTTCCTTTATTTATTCTTTTTAGAGCATTAGGTTTAGAATCTGATCGAGATATTTTATCAACTATCATTTATGATAGTGATCCTAAAGATTTAAAAAATTATATGATGGAT
>Ga0075480_10001065_pt1 | contig 17149 bp, 18 predicted proteins | sample DEB08_DNA_7_FD_81590 | JGI IMG/M metagenome (GOLD analysis project Ga0075480, IMG submission 81590) | Aqueous microbial communities from the Delaware River and Bay under freshwater to marine salinity gradient to study organic matter... | ecosystem: Environmental > Aquatic > Marine > Coastal ... | reverse complement strand
TACCGAATTTCGCCCAGATACCCAAAAATTGACGTAAAACGGATTTACTGTGCTGAGAGATATCCATTTCTATTGATTCAAACGAAATCGGGGGAGGGGCATCTATTAGGCTGTTTAGGTTGCCCCGACAATAAACAACTAAAAAGAAACCGCCAGCATAAGATAACACTGGCGGAAACAAAATCAAATTCCAAAATGAAAGAGGTTTATTAAAAAACCAAAACTTATTCAAATATACTAAAAATTATTATAAAACACAATATCTGCTATATTAAATATGGGCTTCGTCTTTAGGACTCCGCTAATAAGATATCTGAAGATATTCGTTACACTAATATAACTAAAAACAGACCAAAGTGTTCCGTTTTCAATCTTGAGGTACAAAAACTATTTTGCTGGTTATATTAATATGGAAGCAAGAACATTTCTCGAAGTCCCCAAATCACTGAGAGCAATTACCCTTGAGCAGTATCAGAAGTACCTGAAGGTATTAGATACTCAAGAGGGCGAACCAGACTATGAGTTGTTGAACCTGAAGGCAATGCAAATATTCTGTGGGCTATCGCTTAAAGAAGCATATGAGCTAAAGGTTACTGATTTCTCATTTATCATAGAACACTTAAACAGACTCTTTGAAGGCAAACCTCCTCTTACACACAGATTTTCTATGAAAGGTACTGATGGGGTTGAGGTAGAGTTTGGATTTATTCCCAAGCTAGATGATATTACTATGGGGGAGTTTGTTGATTTAGATTCTTACATATCAGACTGGCAACAAATACACAAAGCTATGGCTGTGTTGTATAGACCAGTTAAGCTGGTAAACAGAGAAAAATATATAATAGAAGATTATAGTGGAACGGACAAGTTTGGTGAGGTAATGAAGAGTATGCCTGCTGATATTGCAATGGGAGCGGTTGTTTTTTTTTATCGTTTAGGGATGAAATTATCAAAACATTCTCTGGAATCTTTGGAGAGCCAGATGAAGAACAACAAGATTATTCAGCAGAATCCAACTTTGGCAGGAAATGGGGATGGTACTCGTCAATTTATGCACTCGCTAAAGGAGATGCAACAAGGATTGAAAAAGCTACAAAACTTAATTTAAGGTCTGCTCTTTTTTGGCTGAGCTTTGAGAAAGAGAAAAACGAACTAGAATCTAAAATGGTAAAGAAACATACATCTAAACTATGAAGCAAGTATATGACTTATTAGACAACTTAAAAGATAGAGTCAGAAACAATGGTGTGACCAATACAGTTAGTTATGGGGATATATTAGAAGTAGACCTAAACAAAACTACAATCTTTCCATTAGCACACTTTATACTAGGAAACGTTGTTTTCTCTGAAAATATTATAACAGCATCAATAGACATTCTTTGTGCTGATATAGTTGACGAAAACAAACTTAAAGAATCATCTGATGTTTTCTATACCAACTCAAACATACAAGATGTAATGAATACTCAGCTTCAGGTTATGAATGATTTACAATCACACCTTAGAAGAGGAAGTCTTTACGATAAGAATTTAAGAATAGTGGGAGACGTTACAGCGAATCCTATACAAGATAGATTTGAAAACGAACTGGCAGGATGGACAATCACTTTTGATGTTCAGATGCCAAATAATGATTTTAGTATCTGTGACTAAAAAGAACCTACAAAAGCAATTACAAAAATACGCTAAGTCAATAGCTTCTCGACTTAAGCGACAGGTTCGTATTGACCGAACTATAGCCACAGGAGAATTATTGGACAGCATCTTTGCTGAACCTTCTCGTGAGTCTATAGACGTATTTATGGCTGACCACGGAACTTTTGTTGATAAAGGTAGAAGAGCTGGCTCTTTGCCTGACATACAAAACATAAGGGAATGGGCACAAGCTAAAGGAATAGGCGTAGGGGGAACAAGAAGAGAATTTTATAATACTACTTGGAAAATAGCACAAGCCATTAGAGACAACGGTACTATAAAACGCTTTGGAGGAAATAGACAAGGTTCTGGATTTTTAGACCAAGTTATAGAACAGCTTCGACCAGCAATGACAGAAGATTTCAGAAAAGCAATAAGAATAGATATAGAAGAAAGCATAAGAAAACCACAAGAATACTAGTATGTCAAAAACAACCATACCTGTCAGAAAAATAAATATTAGGTCTCCTTTTTACATAAACGTGACCGATGAAGGAAAGCCTGCATCAATAGGAGATGCTCCTACAGTACCAGAAGAATTAGTGCAACCAACAACAACAGAATTTGATGTTGAATGTGGAAGTACCGTTAGTTCCTCTGACGATGTAGGAACTACTACATATAAACTAGACACAGGCTCTAGAACAGGAGATGTTGTAATAAACTACTCGTTAGTAGGTCAGCCTCTTAAGTTTACCGCAGAATGGGATGGCAACACCGCTACATCTAACTTTGTTGGGGACTCACTAAACGACAGCCAGCTTTTGTTGGCAGGTGTACCTTTCTCAGAGATAAGTACCACATCAAACTCAAGCAGTGTATCTGGAAGCGTTACTATAAACAAATCTTCAGCTAGCCCATCAGAAGTAACTTTGACCGTGAGTGCTCCAATACCTGCACAGTTTTATCAACTAACATTTAATTGCCCAGCGGAAACAACAATACCAGTTTCTTCACTTCCTAGTCCACCTCCAACACACGGAAATATAATAGAGAACATACCAGTGTTGCATTTTAACTATGGTCTTGATTATGATATTTATGTTAACGATGTGCTAGTACAGACAGTTAGGAGCACGCCTATATCATCTAGGTCGGCTATAAATATTTTATCCACAGAAACCTCAGTAAGTTATGTAAATGGATTTGGTTTTTATGCTTACAATCCACCAAACGAAACTGAAAATATTGTAAGGCGAGCAGACAGTGCAATTAATTGGCTTGAGGGTGATAACGTTATAAGAGTTTATAACAGAAACAATAGAAATATCACCACCCCTTACTTAGAGAGGACTGGTTTTGTATATGACACTGGAGATTCTAGATGGGAATTTGCAGGGCAATACACAGGACATCCATACCATATGAATGCACAAAATGCCTATCACGTTTGGAGACACAGATATGGAGCGACTTATTATCTTAAAAAAGATGGATATTGGGAATTTAAATGGAATGGTACTGGGCAATATTTCGTAAGACATCTTGTCCGTCAAAACCCAGGCGATATAAGAAGAGACGACAGTTCTAATTTATTTTCCATATAACAAAAACAAAAATGGCAGTAAATTTAAAAAGCGCAAAGATAGATATTTACATATACAGCAATGTGTCTGACAGGGGTGATGCTAAATATACTATCAATAAAAAGAAGTTAGATGACGAGTCAATAATAAACTTTGAAATATCTGAACTTATAAAAGATTATGTGGATGTTACTTTTGATGGCATTCATTCTTCTTCAACGAATAGTATGTTCGTAGATGTAGAGGTAACAAGAACTTTTGTAGATACAGATACAAGTCAAGAAGCCTCTGATACAACTGGAGACTTACTACAGCGATTTATAGCTTTCAGGGGATATGGAGAAATAGCAGATGGTATCAACCCAGAGCTGTCAAAAGACATTCTGATTACAAACAGAAATATATTTGTCAAAGAGGGAGAAACTGCTAATATCCCTGTATTTGCCGAAGAGACATCAGAGATAGAATACTTTAGCGATGAAACAATTACACAAGAGTTTTACTACAAAGGAGATGTCGACAAGATAAGTATAGACAAAACAGATATTAAAATAGACAAAGTAGAAGACCCTTATAATATAGATTTAACACATATAAAAGGAGAAGATATCAGTGGAGCTAGTTCTGATTTTGCTGTAAGTGACGAAACAACTAAAATAAGAATAACCAAAAGAGATGGCACAACAGAAGATATAAATGTATTTAAGATTGAGGAATGTAAACATACACCTTACAGAGTGACTTTTGTAAATAAGTTTGGAGCTCTTCAAGATTTATGGTTCTTCAAAAAGAGAACAGATGATTTTAATGTGTCAAAAGAATCATTTAAAAGGTCAATAGTTTCTATAGGCGAAACCGCAACAGCTTATAACAAAAACAAGCACACCACTAAGTTTTTAGATATGGTGGCAACGGAATCATTTAAGCTCAATACTGGGTTTGTAACAGAAGACCACAATGAAGTAATTAAACAACTATTAGCTACTGAATATTGCTGGATAATGCAATCTGGAGAGGCAGTGCCTATACATCCAAAATCTTCTTCTTTTACGGAGAAAACAAGTGTTAATGACAAGCTTATGAACTTTGAGGTAAGCTTTGAAACTTCTAGTAATTACATTCAGGGTATCAGATAATGAATAATGTTCAATTATATATACAGGGCAAGAAAGTAGACTTGTTTGGAGGAGAGAAAATAGAGCTTAAATCCACAATACAAGACGTTAGAGACATAGGGAAGGTGTTTACCGATTTTAGCCAAACATTTACAGTTCCTGCAAGCGCAGCAAACAATAAAATATTCTCTCACTTCTATGTTCCAGAGATTGTAGATGGTTACGATGGCAGAACAAAGAAGAGTGCTGAAATATTTATCAATTATAACCCTTTTAGAAGAGGCAAAATAATGCTAGAGGGCGTAGATATGAAAAACAACAAGCCCTTTGCCTATAGAATTAAGTTTTTTGGCAATACAGTAACATTAAAAGACCTTTTTGGTGAAGATGAGCTCTCTGATTTGCCATATTTGAGGAAATATGACCACCAAAGAACGGAGGCTAATGTAAAAACAGGGTTTACTACGGGATTAGATGAAAACTCTCAGACAAACTCAATAATATATCCTCTTATAACCCCAGAAAAGAGGCTTTACTATGATTCTGGAACTCTTGGTAGCTCAGATGCCGATGGAAATCTGTATAAAAGAAGCGTAGATGACAACACAAGAGGTCTTTCATATAATGACCTAAAACCAGCTATAAAATGTATTCATATAATAGAAGCTATTGAGGACAAATATGGAATTGCGTTTACTAGGGACTTTTTTGATACTGCTGCCTTCACAAATCTATATATGTGGCTTCACAGAAACAAGAAAAACATTCCTTTTGAAACCGTTTCTCAAACTGCATCTAGTTTTATTGTAGAAAACTTATCTCTTACATCTGATAACGATTCAGTAGACACATCTATAGCAAACAACATTATATCGCTAAATACAAATACATCTGTAGCATCCGCAGTTGAGTGGGAGGTGTTATTTCAAACAAGTATAGTTACTCCATCTGGAAGAGCTTATACGATGTCTATCGTAGACGAGGACACCAATCTAACACTTGCAACTAAGTCTGTGCCTTCAGGAGGATTTTCCTCGTTAAAACTCAAAGTAGCGAAAAATCAAGGCATCAAAAATTTTAGCTTTCAGATTCTAGAACAAAAGAGTATGGATGACCTTTGGGCTGGAACTTTGTTTGATAGTTTAAGCTTTACCCCTGTTGTTGATTTATATTTAGTTGATTCTTCGGAAACATACATATCCCCATATCTAGACAAATACACTGGCACAGCGAATACATTAACTCTTCCTTTGTTTCAATTAAGAACTAGAAATATTACACCAAAAATAAAAGTAATTGACTTTTTAACTGGAATATTCAAGATGTTCAACTTGACAGCACATTACATAGATGACGTTGGTGATGCTGATTTTGACAAAATAAAGATTGACACTCTAGATAATTTTTATGCAGATGCAATAAACACTCCTTTAGGAGAGATATATGATATAACAGAATATATAGACGTTTCATCACACACAACAGATGCATCTCTTCCTTTTACTAATATAGAGTTTAAATATGAAGAGCCTAAAACCCTTCTAGCTGAAAATCATTTGGAACAATTCAAAATAGCTTGGGGTAGTTCTAGTTTTGAACCTACAACTGTAGATGTGGGTAATAATAAATACGAGTTGAAAGTACCCTTTGAAAGGTTAAAGCTTGAAAGACTGTTCGATATAGAAGATGGAACGCTTACTGATATTATGACTGGATATTCTGCTGGAGGTGATTTTAAGGTAGAGAATACAACTCCACCAAAAGGAAATTACCAGCCAAGAGAAACAGCTCCAATACTTTTTTATGGAATAAGAGAAACAAGTATAACCAATACAATAAACTTCATAGAAGATGATGGAACTCCCTCTGCTGTAAACAACTATTGGAGACCTTCTAGCACAAATGAAGCTGGCACTTCATCTACAGCTCCAGCATTTACTTTGAACTTTGACAATGAGGTAGACGAGTGGAATTTACAAGACTATTCAGGACAAACAAATTCGTTGTTCAAGAAGTTCTATGAAAACTATGTGACAGATGTGTTTGAAAAGGGAAGAAGAATATACAAGTTCAATGCCTTTCTTCCTGATGGATTTATAACAAACTACAGACTAAACAACAAGCTCAGGGTAGGTGATAGAATATATAGAATAAATTCAATTACAACGAGCTTGATAACAGGTAAATCTATTTTAGAATTATTAAATCATATAGAATGATAAAAACACTAATAGAACTATTACAGATGGATGACTATTATGGTGTAGACCCCCTTATAGATTTTGCTAAGGGAAGCCATAAAGCACCCTTGACTATAAAAGAAGGACTTAAACTATCAAAAAGAGTATATTATGGCAAAGAAGGATGAATTATACTATAGGATAGTCGTAGACGACAAAGGTGGGTTTGTAGTAGAAAACTTCAACCAAAAAGTAAAAGATGCTTCTGAAGCTGTAGAGGTTTTAAGTAAGAAACTTCTGAAAAATACTAATGCTGAGAGAACAAGCATCAATGAGCTAAAACGCCTAAGAAAACAGCTTATTGACAACAGGGATACTATGGCTTTAACAGCCAAGGAGTATGGTGAATTTACTCAGCAGATTGATAAGGTCAACGTTAGAATAAAGAACTTCCAGACGAATGCTCAAGGAATGACCAAAGTCAATGGAGATATGCAAAGCTCTGCTGGTTTGGCTGGAGCTGCTGCTGTTGAAATGGGTAGATTAGTTTCTGATGCTGGTTATGGTCTTAGAGGTGTAGCAAACAACATTCAACAGTTGTCAAGTATTCTTGTTGCTCTTGCTGCTAAAGCTGGAGGAGCTGGAAATGCTTTTAGCTTAATTAAAGAACAGCTTAGAGGTCCTCTGGGAATATTGATATTGTTTCAGGGGTTAATTGCTCTGCTTGAATATTTAGACAGAGAAATGAAAATATTCTCAAGCAATGCAGATAAAATGGCTGAAGCTTTAGAGGATGCTAGAAAAAAAACAATACAGAATACCGAAGCGCTTTCTAACTATGTGGACATTTTAGACGACGCGAATACATCTGAAGAAGCAAGACAAAATGCAATAAATGAAATAAAAAAATCATTACCAGACCTAGTAGATAAACAGGGTAATTTAAAGGTTTCTACTGAACAATTAACAACTGCTGTAGAAAAGTACATTAGCCAGCAACTAATAAGAGCTGAAATAGAGGCGCTTATTGCTTCAAATGCAGAACTATTTGCAGATGAGGCAAAAGCAAGAAGTGTTCAAGCTCAATTAGATGCAGCAAAAGAAGCTAATGACCAAGAAAAAATAGCCGAGATATACGAGAAGAATGCTACGTTCTTTCAAAAGTTTCTCGATATCAGTAGTGAATCGGCAAAGGCTACTGGAGGAAAGGGTCTTCTTGCAAGGCTTATTAGTGGTGATGAAGATGTAGACTTTGTTGAGCTGTATAGGTCACAAACTGCAAATGTCATTGAAGAAGCAAAAAGTGCTAGAGAGAAAATTCAAGATTTAATGAAGGGTCTTAGCCCTGATGGTGCTGGTGGCACAGGAGACGAAGACAAAGAAATGACTCTCCTTGAAAGGGTATTTGGAATTGTTCCTGCTGGGCAAATAGCGCAAAGAGCTGAGATATCTAGACAAGAAGCTCAAAAATCTTTTCTATTACTTATTAAAGATGCTATGCTAAGAAAAACAGCGGAGTTGGTATTAGAGGAAGAAGCTGCTGTCAGACAACTAGAACTTCTCGGAGCTACTGAAGCTGAGATAGGAATAGTTCGAGAGAGATTTGCTAAAGAGAGAAACGAGGCAACCGAGAAATTTTATGAAAAAGAGCTTGAAACCACCACAAAAGGGGCAATGAAAGAGCTCGAAGCAAGAATTAAGCTTGAGAAAAAGGGAGCAAAACGTTTAGCTGATTTTAGAAGAAAAGAAAGAGAAAGAGAATTAAAAGAAAGAGAACAATATTTAAAAGACATAAGAAAAAGCGTTCAAGAAGCCTCAAAGGCACTTCAGGGTGTTTTATCTGATTTATTAAGAATGCAGAGAGCTAGCACTGAAAATGAAATAGCTCAAGTGGATGCTAGAACAAATACTCTTCTGTCAAAAGAAAACATAACAGCAGAGGAAAGAACTAACATACTAAAAAGAGCTGAAGAAGAAAAGGAAAGAATAAACGAGAATGCAATAAAATCAGAGCTAAAACTACAGCAGATGAAGTTTGCGATTATGGCTGCTGAACTCTCTGCTAAAATTGCTTTAGACATAGCCGAGGCACAGCTATCCGTAAAAAAGGGAACAGCAAACACTCTTGCTCAAGGACTTCCTAAAGCACTTCCCCTTTTGATTGCTTATGCTGCCCAAGCAGCTTCTATAATAGCAGGGATGATGGCTGCTAAAAGACAGGCGCAAGCTGCAATAGCAAACATAGGGGGTTCTGCTGGTTCATCCGCATCCTCTACCGCTTCAATACAAGCACCAGATTTTAATGTTGTAGGCACTGGAACTGGCTCTCAACTAGCAAGCGCACTAGAAGGTATGTTACCAGAACCTCCGCCTGTAGTAATTATGGCTGGAGACATAAACGACTCGCTGAATGAGTACAATAGTGCTAAGATAAATTCTGGTATAGGTGTGTAGGTGGTGTACACGGTGGTGTACAGGGTGGTGTACAATTTTTACCCCTCTGTTGCAAACCTCAGATAAACAGGGGTTTTATAGCCCAACCTCCTCTTGGTTTGAGTCAAAAAGCAAAACAGAATAATTCTAAATAGTTATATTAGTATGGAAAGAATCATAGAATTAGTTATAGACGAAGAGAATGAGTTTAGCGGAATAGATGCTATCTCAGTCGTTGAAAATCCTGCTATAGAAGAAGACTTCATAGCACTGAAAAAACAACCTGTACAACTTGCGGAAGTATCAGAGGAAAAAAGAATCCTTATGGGTGCTGCTCTAGTTCCTGACAAGAAGATACTGCGAAAAGATGAAGAGGGAGACGATTACTACATATATTTTTCACAAGATACAGTTAGAAAGGCCTCTGAATTATTTCTATCTAAGGGAAATCAGAATAATTCTACATTAGAACACAACATCCCATTGGAGGGAATGAGTGTTGTAGAAAGCTGGCTTGTAGAGGATGAAAAGAAAGACAAGTCTAGAAAGTATGGTTTTGAAGTGCCTGTTGGTACTTGGATGGTTTCAATGAAAGTATATAATGACGAGGTCTGGAAAAAGGTAAAAGATGGGGAGATAAAAGGATTTTCTATTGAAGGTTACTTTGCTGACAAAGCAGAAAGACCAAAAGAATCTCTACCTGAAAATCTGTGTCAAGAGTGTCTAGAAGAACTTAATGCAGAGTATGAGCTATTAGAGGTATTAGAAACCTTTAATGAGGTAGAGTTAGAATCCTATGGAGGTTACCCTAAATCCGCTATCAATAACGCTAAAAGAGGAATAGAACTAAATGAAAGAGTTGGCAATCGTTGTGCTACCCAAGTGGGAAAAGTACGAGGACAACAAATTGCTAAGGGAGATACAAAGTTTACAGTATCTACCCTTAAGCGGATATACAGTTATTTATCTAGAGCAGCAGAATATTATAACCCAAAAGACAATGAAGCTTGTGGAACCATTTCTTATCTTCTATGGGGAGGCAAGTCAATGCTAACTTGGGTTACATCGAAATTGAAAGGACTTGATGCAATAGAGGCTTCTGCTGTTATTATAGATGGCAGAGCTGCTTATTCTACTATAGAAGAGGCTGAGAAAGCAGCAAAAGATATAGGGTGTGAAGGATATCACACTCACGAATATGAAGGAGATACTTGGTATATGCCTTGTGAAACCCACAATCTTGCTAAGGTAGGAAAGAGGGGTGCAATAGTAAAAAGTCCGAAAGCTCCTAAGTCAGATACACCTAATAAGAATCCGAAAGGGAAGGGAACTGCAAAAGGAGATGCCTCTGGTAAAAGAGGAGCTAAAGTGTCCACAAAGGACAGAGCAACTTTAAAGAAAAAGGCAGATGACTTTAATGAAAAATATAAGGAAAAACTGGGTTACGGTGTTACTGTGGGTATGTTGGCTAGTGTTTTCCAACGTGGTCTGGGTGCTTTTAATACTTCACATTCACCAAATGTCAAAAGTGCTTCTCAATGGGCTTTTGCTCGCACTAACGCATTTTTATACTTGGTAAAAAACGGAAGACCTCAGAACCCAAAATATACAACTGATTACGATTTGTTGCCTTCTAAACATCCTAAATCACCCAAGTAATGAGCAGAACAATTCTAAATACAGCTTTTAAGACAAAAATTGATGACACTACTGATGCGATTAGATTATCTGAAAATACAGAACACGGAGCATTGTTAAGAACCGAAACAGGTATATGGGCGCATCACGATGACACTCACGTTAAGTTATATCCACAGGTAGGAAGCGGTGAGGATGTTACTGTAAACAATTTTACTATCTCTGGTGGAATTAAAAGAAATGTAGTGACACTTACTAGTGGGAGAACACTCACGGCAAGTGACAACGTTGTTTTTACCAACTTTGGTTCTGAACAGACCCTTACTCTTCCTCTAGCTTCAGAAAACGAAGGAGTTGAATACATAATAAGAGCTAGAAAGAATAGCAGTAAGTGTGTTTTATCTAGAAGCGGAAGTGACAAAATAGACGATGGTGCCTTAGAAAATACTATCGATATAGATGAAAGTAAGGCAAGAACTGTTATTAGTGATGGAACAAGTACTTGGTATTGTACGAATGATATAGGTCAATAATGAGAAAAAAGAAATACAAAACTCCAAGCAAGTCCTCTCCAAAGGGAGGCAGAAGAGGTTGTTTATGTGAAGATGGAAGAACTTATTCGAAGAAGTGTTGTGATGGGTCTTTACAGGCTCAAGGAATAGGCAACATAACTGGAGATGGAACTTGAAAATACAACACCTATTTTTTAACTAGTTATATTAATATAATTTAAATTATGAAAGCAACAGAAATTGTAGAAAAACTCAAAGATGTTCTTCTAGGTTCTGAGGAAGAAACACAGGATAATGTGGAGCTTTCTGAGGAAGTAATCGAAGAGCAGACTCCAGAGGTTTCTGAAGAAGCAACTGAGGAGGTAGAATTAAATGAGGAGACTCCTGCGGTAGAAGAACCAGCAGAAGAGCTCGCTGAAGAAATGTACGCTACTAAAGCTGAACTTGCAGAAGTAAAAGCTATGGTAGAGGAAATGATGGGACAGTATCGTTCCAAAGAAGAGAAGATGGAAGTTCCTAAAGAAGAGCTTTCTGCGGTAGAGGAGGAAGTAGAGCCTATGGTTCACACTCCTGAGAATGAATCTGAGTCTAAGCCTATGTTTACTTATGGGCAAAGACGAGAAGTCAATACTCTAGATAGAGTGATGGCTAGAATTGCTAATAATCAATAATTTTTAAATAACCAAAAATGGCTACAACCACTTCAATCACTACTACTTACGCTGGTGAATTTGCTGGTCAATATATTGCAGCAGCTTTACTAGAAGCTAACACTCTCGCACAGGGCGGTGTTACAGTAAAACCAAATGTGAAGTTTAAAGAGGTTATCAAGAAAGTATCTGTTGACGATATCGTGAAAGATGCTACTTGTGATTTTGACCCCACTTCAACTATCACATTGACAGAAAAGATTCTTCAACCAGAAGAGCAACAAGTAAACCTACAAATCTGTAAGAAAGATTTTGTGTCTGACTGGGAAGCTCTACAAATGGGATTCTCTTCTTATCACAGTGTTCCACCAAAGTTTTCTGACTTTATCATTGGTCACGTTGCTGCTAAAGTAGCAGAGCGTACAGAAAAGTCTATCTGGACAGGGGACACTGCTACTAACGGTCAGTTCAATGGATTCACAAAGCTTGTTTCTACTGATGCTGATTTACCAGCAGCACAAGAGATTGCTGGAACAACAGTTACCTCTTCTAACGTAATTGCACAGTTAGGGTCTATCGTAGATGCTATTCCTTCTACTCTATACGGAGCAGATGACCTTTACATCTATGTTTCTCAAAACATCGCAAGAGCTTATGTAAGAGCTTTAGGTGGATTTGCATCTATCACACAGCAAAACGCTGCTGCTGACGAAAACGTTGGCATCGCTTCTGTTGGTGGAAATGGTGTAGATGGCAGAGGTACACTATGGTATGGTAACGGAAACCTAGCTTTTGATGGAGTAAAAATGTTCGTTGCTAATGGTCTAGCTGATAACGATGCTATCGCCACTACTAAATCTAACTTGTTCTTTGGTACAGGCTTATTGGCTGACCATAACGAAGTTAAAGTATTAGATATGGCAGACCTTGATGGAAGCCAAAATGCTAGAATCATTATGCGATTCAGCGCTGGTGTTCAATTAGCTAATATCGAGGATGTTGTTACTTACGGAATTGCAAACTCCGCTAACTAATAACTGAATAATTAATCAATAACAGGGGTAGGTGAGCCGATGAGCCTGCCTACCCTTTTTAAATAAAAAAAGATATGGCTTGTGATTTAACTTTAGGGCGTAAAGAAAGTTGCTTAGATTCAGTTGCTGGGATTAAGGAAGTCTACTTTGTCAATTATGGTGCGATGGGAACAGTAACCCTAACCAACGATGAGGTGACTAATATGACTGGTGATAGCTCTAACGACATTACTGCGTTCAAATATGAACTAAAAGGGAACAACTCTTTTGAGACTACCGTTAACTCTTCAAGAGAAAACGGAACTACTTTCTTTGAGCAGACTTTGACTATTACTCTGAAAAAGATGTCAAAAGAAGACCACAAAGAATTGAAATTGTTAACTTACGGAAGACCACACATCTTCGTAAGAGACTATAACGACAATGTATTTTTAATGGGTAGAGAGCACGGATGCGATGTTAGCGCTGGTACTTTCTCTACTGGAAATGCTCTTGGTGACTTTAATGGATATAATTTAACACTCACAGCAATGGAGACATTACCTCCTAACTTCTGTGCTGTTAATGCAGATGCTTCAACAGCAGGATATCCTTTCAGTGAATTTGCTGGACTAAGCGGTACAACAACAATTACAGAAGGAACAAATTCATAAATAAGAATAATTCCAATTAAAGGGTGGCTTAGGCTGCCCTTTTTTATTTAGAACAATTCCTTATTTTCTAGTTATATTAGTATGATACGATTATTACCTAATACTAATTCTCAGACAATTAAGTTTTTACCAAGATATAGAGAGGCAACAACAGGTCTCAGTCTGAAGATTACAAGGGATGGAACTACAAAGTCGGAAACAATAAGTGTTGATGCAACTAAGGATGGTAATTTTATGTCAGTAGCTGCAACATTTAGCATTCTAAAAGATAATGCAACTTATAATATTGAAATAAAGAATGGTTCTACTTTGTGGTATAGAGATAAGGTTTATTGCACCGATAGTTATGACGCTGATGCTAAGTACACAATAAACGACTCTAAGTACAACCAGAATGATTCTGGAGATAGTAATCAGCAATACATATTTGTATGAATTTAAAAGTAGTTAATTTAAGTGGGTATGAAATACCTGCTGTAAAAGAAGTCCAAAACGGAAACTGGGTTGAGTACGGAGATGATAACAATTACTTCGGAGAGCTCATTGAAAGATATTTAGGCAGTCCAACGAATAGCAGATGTATAAATGGTATATCTGATATGATTTATGGAAGGGGATTGGAAGCATTAGACTCTAAAGACAAGCCTGAGATGTATGGCAGAATGAAGGCACTTTTAACACCAGAGTGTGTCAAGAAGGTTTCTTCAGATTTAAAGATGTTAGGACAAGCTGCTATTCAAGTGGTTTATAGAAACAGAAAAAGAGAGATAGCTTCCCTACATCACTTTCCAATGGAAACACTAAGAGCTGAGAAAGCTAAAAATGGAAAAGTAGAAGCTTATTATTATCACAGCAAGTGGTCAGAAATAAAGCCATCTGACAAGCCAAAGCGTATACCTACATTTAGAAACGGAACTAGGTCACAGCGAATTGAACTTTATATCATTAAGCCTTACAAGGCTGGCTTTTATTATTACTCTCCTGTAGATTATCAGGGTTGCTTACAATATGCATCACTAGAAGAAGAGGTAAGTAATTATCATCTTTCTAATATAGAGAATGGTCTTCAACCTAGTATGCTTATTAACTTCAATAACGGAATCCCAAATGAAGAAACTCAGGAGATTATTGAAAGAAAGATATATGAGAAGTTTAGTGGGTCATCTAATGCTGGTAGATTCATATTGGCATTTAATGAGGATTCAGATTCTCAATCTAATATAGAGCCCATAAACCTCCCTGATGCTCACGCGCAATATGAGTTCTTAGCAAAAGAGTCTAGGGAAAAGATTATGATAGGACACGGAGTTGTATCTCCTATTCTTTTGGGCATAAAAGACAATACTGGTTTTGGTAATAATGCAGAAGAGCTTAGAACAGCATCTATATTGATGGACAATATGGTTATTAGACCCTTCCAGCAGTTACTTATAGACTCGTTCAAGGAATTGCTTGCGTATAACGAAATAAACCTCGACTTGTATTTTGTAACTCTACAACCAATCGAGTTTACAGAACTAGATAATATAGCAACTAAAATTAAGCGTGAAGAGGAAACAGGAGAGAAACTATCTGCTGTAGAAAAAAATGAGCTTTCAGATGAAGAGGCAGATGACCTTATAGAGCAATTAGAGGCTCTTGGAGAGGTTGTTTCTGATGATTGGGAGGTTATACACTCTGAGGTTGTTACAGACGAAAATAGAGAGTTTGACGTGACTAAATTGTCCAATCCAAGAGATTCAGATTCTAATCCAGACAGGGCATCTAGACAAGACAACAATGGATATAAAGTAAGATATAAATATACTGAGGTTGTTGAATCTGCAAACAGCAGAAACTTTTGTCTTAGAATGATGGATATGGCAACTAGAAATTTAGTATTTAGAGTTGAGGATATAAATCAAATGTCTTTTAGGGGAGTTAACAAAGAGCACGGACACAAAGGTCAAAACTATTCATTATTTCGCTGGCAGGGAGGAAAAAATTGCAAGCACGCTTGGACTCGACTTGTTTATGCAAGAAAGAATAGAGTTGATGAGTCTAAAGCTGTATCAAGAGGCTTTGAGTCTCCTAACAACCCTCCAGAAGTGTCTGAGGCAAATTGGAACAGAGCAGACAAGGGAAGACATCCAAATAGCAGAATATAATGAAAGCATTATTTATAACACTTACAGAGCTAAAAAGAAAGTCTATTATAGATGGAAATCTTGATGAGGATAAACTAATACAATTTGTTGAGGTTGCTCAAGACGTACACATACAAAACTTTCTTGGAACTAAATTATATGACAAATTACAAACCCTTATTACAGGAGGCACGCTTGACGATTCAGGGAACGCTAAGTACAAAACACTACTTAACTCCTATATCAAGCCTATGCTTATATGGTACTCGCAATATTCATTTATTCCCTTCGCAGCTTATCAAATAAGTAATGGAGGAATATTTAAACATACGTCTGAGAGTAGTCAAGCTCCAACTAAGAGCGAAATCGAAGGTCTTACAGCAAAAGCAAAGGACTTCGCTGATTTTTACACAAATCGGTTTTTTGATTATATAGATGAAAGAACTGCGGATTATCCAGAGTATCTAGCAAATCAGTCAGATGGGATGTATCCAGATAAAGATAATAATGCACTTAGCGGATGGGTATTATAAAGGATAAAAAGATTGCTGGCTATAAGCCAAAGAAAAAGAACGAAATTAAATTAAGTAGTTATATTAGTAAAGTAACTGATGTCATTCGGAAGCGTTTACAGTAATAGTTGGTTCGGAGCTGCCAATGAGGACAACACTGTTGGTTGGGGATTAATATATCCTGTTATAGCTGGAGGAAGTTCACTTCTCATAAGTTTGACTAAGTTCCTTATAAGCAGCATAAGTATAACTGCTGACGAAACGGAAATATAATGGCAAATAATATAAACTGGGGAGAAATATATTGTAGTAGCTGGTGGGGCGCTTTGGTCAACCAGACATCTATAGATATAGATTCTGAACCATCCTGTATGAACGATTAGAAAACTATAAATAAAAGAATATGGCATCACAAAATTTAGATGTAGGAACAGTAGCAAATGACAACAGTGGGGATAGCCTAAGAGCTGCCTTTGTAAAGGTTAGAAAAATGTTTGCTGAGATATATGGACAAACATATTCCTCTGATACGCAAGACTTGTCTGGGACTTCATTAGCTATAAAAGCAGACCAGCTATCTACTACAAACACCGCTAACTCTGGGACTGACAACTATGTACTAACATACGACGACTCTTCTGGAGGATTCACTCTTGAAGAAAAGTTCGATGGAGATATTACTGGCATTGTTGCAGGAAATGGATTAACAGGAGATGCTACTTCTGGTGATGCTTCTCTAGCCGTAGGAGCTGGTACAGGTATCACTGTAAATGCCGATGATATTCAAATATCTGATGGGGGTGTTGATACTACTCAACTAGCTGCGGATGCAGTTGATGGCACTAAGATAGCTGATGACGCTGTAGATACAGAACATATAGCAGATGATGCTATAGGTCACGATGCTCTAGCACCAAGATACACAGCTTCTAGTCCAGTAACTTCAGCAACAGCAATTACACTTGATACAGCAACAGCAGATGTGTTCACTTGGACAGCAGGACATTCTACAACAGTTGCCTTTACAAATGTTAAGATAGGTGCTACTTCTGCTGTAATTATAACAGGAGGTG
>Ga0075480_10001061_pt1 | contig 17170 bp, 13 predicted proteins | sample DEB08_DNA_7_FD_81590 | JGI IMG/M metagenome (GOLD analysis project Ga0075480, IMG submission 81590) | Aqueous microbial communities from the Delaware River and Bay under freshwater to marine salinity gradient to study organic matter... | ecosystem: Environmental > Aquatic > Marine > Coastal ... | reverse complement strand
TGTTGCCGTCGTTGGCAAGCACGACGCGAACCGGAATGGTGTCGCCCACCTTGGCACTCCCTTCGGAGGCTTCGGCTTCGACGATCTTCAGGTTCGGCGCACGGAGGCGCAGCGTCACGATGAGTTCGTTCGAATCAAGGTCATCGCCGGCCCATTCTGGGCTGTCGTCGTGGTCACCGCCGGCTTCGGCATCGCCGTGCAGGCTGGTCACCTTCAGACCGATGTCGCGCGTGGTCAACGTGGCGTCGGTGCCGATGTTGACGGCGGCAACCATGCCGATGGTCGTGTACGCGTCCATCTCCGGCATCCGCCAGGTGTCCTTGTCCTCAAGGTAGACGCAGCGGTCTTCGGGGAAGGCACTGGCGGTGCTCATCAGCACCTCGCAAGGCACGGTGGTGAAGAGGTCGGCACCGATCTGCTCCACCTGCATCCATTCCACGCTCCACGAGGAGAGGGAGCCCATGCCTGGAACGGTGTTCCACAGCACGTCGTCGCCGTCCCGGTTGCTGGTGTGGTTGTGCAGGCTTGGCGTGTCGGGCACGTTGCCGTAGTTGGTGATGTTCACCTCAAAGGACACCACACGTCCAGGCGCGGAGGTCTTGACCGGGTTGTCCACCCTTGGGTCCATGGAAATCCGCATGTCGTGGAATTCGTTCACTTGGACGTTGAACACCAAGGTGTCACGGAGCCGCGTATCGCGGCCCTTGTCGTCAGGGTAGGCTTCCTCAGAGAAGGCTTCGAAGACCACGGTGTATGCACCGGCCTCGACTTGGTCGGGCACGTTCATCCGGACTTCGAAGGTCTGGTAGGTGTCACGGGAGAGCTCTTGCAACGCGTTGCGGGGCACGTCGATGTCCCAAAGGACGTCGACGCCCGAAGCGTCGGTCACGCGAGCGAGGCGGAAGTCGTAGCGGTCGGGGCCGTTGCCCTCGTTGCGCACGGTGATCGGCAGGAGCCACTCCTCGCCGGGGTTGACGTAGAGGTCTTCGCCGACCTCTGGGTCCACGCCGGCATCAAGGTCGTACACGTGAATCACGTTGGTCGAGAGCAGCACGGAATCCGAGATGCGTGGGTACGAGTCCAGGTTGGCCTTCAGCGTCACGGCCGGGCCGAGGCCTGCCGTGGCGTTGCTCGGAGCGCAGACGTCCACGTACACGGTGTGCGTGACGGATTCGTCGCCGCCGAGGATTTCCCACGTGCGCGGCTCGTTGAGGCCCAGGGCGTTGCCGCCGGGAGCGTCACGGAAGTCCACTTCAACGGTCCAGTGCTCCATCCGCCACGTCGACAGATCGATTTCAGCCGGACGGGCCTCGGGAGCACCAGGCGTGGTGAAGACGAGGTCTCCAGAATCGAAATTCTTCGTCACCGGCACGGAGTATTCGGTGCATTGGCCTGGAAGGACGTACTCAAGGCTGTCAATTTCAGCGTCTTCAAAGACGATGTTTCCAGTGGACCGGATCGAGACGAACACCTGAAGTTCGAGGATGTCGTAGGTGCCTTGTTGCACCGATTTTACCGGTTCGCCGGCGGACCATCCCTTGAGGTAGATGACGAACAAACCTGGGTCTTCGGTCGTTGGGACGCTGACCTCGAGGTTCTTCGTCACCGACTGTCCGGGATCGAGTTCGACCGAGGTGGGGAAGTTGACCTGCCACGCGAAGGGCAGGACCCATTCGGCTTGACCTTCGAGGGTCGCAGGATCCCAGAAGTCGAACCGGTCGAAGACGTTCCCTGTGTTGGTGATGGTGATTGAGAAAATCGCCGTCTGGCCCTGCTCGATGTCAGCGATGCTGTGCGAGGTTTCGAGGTTGATGCCGTGCACCACGTCCATCTTCGTCAGCGTGATCAGCGAGGATTGAATCGCTGGATCTGACGTGGATTTTGACGTCACCACGATGCTCGCGAATTCGTCTTCGTTGGCTTGGTAGATCGACGGAGCCTTGACGCGCATGTAGAAGCGAGCAAGCTCGCCACCGGCGAGCGGCACCACCGTGTCGGGGAAGATGGTCGTGTGGTTGTCCGCGAAGTAGAGGGTTGCCGTCCAGTTCTGCGGCACGCCTGAGACGTTGAGCGTGTAAGCGTCGGCCACCAAATCCGTTGGCCCTGGGGTGGAGTTGTTCACCGTGAGGTTGTACACCGTTTGCTCGCCGGGTTCGATGACGTGGTAGTAGGTCTCACCCACGTCAAGTTCGACGTCCACTTGTCCCGTCAAAATGTGGGAATAACAGATGGTGAACCGGTTGTTGTTCGCCTCGTCGCTGCATTTGTTCGTGTCCGACCACGCGATGTGTGCGCCGCTTCCCAAGTCGTTTGAGAAGGCAGGAGGCATGCCGATGGACGGTTGACGGCCGTTTTCTGGACCGAGTTTGTTGGAGTTCCAGCGGGTCACGGGAGCGATCTCCCAGGGGTCGATGGCGGTCAGCCCGTCACCGGTCAGGTCGGTGCTGTTCAAGCGGGTGTAGACCACTTCTTCGCCGGCGCTGAGGTTGCCCGAATCGACCCAAGCGATGTGGACGTTGTTCTGGTCGTCGGTCAGGAGGGCAGGGAAGACGGAGTTACCGCCGTACGGACTGTTCTGAGGCAGACCGGCCCAGCCTTCGACGTTGGAAATCGCCGTGTCGTCGATCTTCTTGATGGCGTAGGTGGAAAGGCCCTGTTCGGCACCGTCCCAAGCACCTGCGCCCTGAAGGCGGAGTTTGGTGTAGTACACCTCGTAATTGACTTCCTTCTCGAAGCCGTAATCACGGCCGTCCATCCACGCGATGTGGGTGTTCCCTTGCAGGTCCACGCCGATGGAGGGGTGGAAAGAGTACGCGTCGTCGATCGTCACACGGGTGTCGTTGACGACCACGAGGTGACCGTCCGCACCGGCACCGGTGTCTTCGGCGTAGCCGTTGCCGACCACGTTGGTGCCCATGTCACCGGGAGTCCACTGAGCGTCGTTGTTCATCTTGCCGTAGGGGTCAAGCACGCTCATGTAGATCTCACGGGAGTTGTTCGTGGAAATGTAGACCATCGCTTCAACGAGGAGGTTCATGTTGTTGCTCGTGCCCGAGGGGAACTCGTACACTTGGCCACCGGCGTCGGTGTTGCGGATGGTGCTTCCCGGGCAGTTGCGGGTTTGCTGACTGACCACGCCGTTGGGGCACTGGGACAAGTCGCGGAAGTGAGATTCCACGGTGCCCGCGCCGCCGTAGCTCTGACCGTAGAGGCCGACGGGGACAACGCCTGCGGTCACGCAGTTGTCGTGCGCCTCTTCGATGGACGCGGAGTCGTCAGCGCCCGTAGCGGGGTCGCCGTCCTTGGGTCCTTCGTCGGAGATGGGGATGGCGATCTTCGTGGCGTTGGGATTCCACTTGTGGTCCGAGGTGGAGGGGGGGTTGCCGGGCACGTTGCCCAAGGCGTCCTTCCAGGAAAGGCAGGCCCAGTTGGTACCGGGGCCCCAGTCTTCGCCGGAGTAGCCGGAGTAGGTGTTGCCGTTGTAGATGGTCTCGGGGAGGACACGCAGGCCGCCGGAATCGTCGCTGTCGGTGGTGCCGAGTGCGGTGTTGCGAGGACCTTGGCCGCCCTTGTAGTAGTTCGCACAGTTGCCGGATTGGGCGACGCTGGGCAGGGTGTTGCCGAGGCCGTAGATGGTCTCGTACACCGACATGTTGGCGTCAGCGAGCAGGGGCTTGATGCCACGGAAGTAGCCGCCGCTGGCGAAGTTGCCGCCGTAAATCACGGTGCACACGTCGGCCCACTCGGAGTACATCGAACCGGAGGTGTCGACCACGAAGACGAGTTCGACCTTTCCACCGCGGGTGTCGTCCCATGCGATCTGAACGTAGTCGTTCGCGTCGACGACCACGTCGGGGTGGCCCTTGTGCCCGATGATCGGCGTCAGGAGGGTGTCGTCAAAGAGGGTCAAGGTGGAGCCCGTGGTCACGTCGGGCTCGATCATCGAGTAGTAGATTTGGGGTTGCGCGAAGAACTTGTCAAGCGGGTCATAGCTGTCCTGCCACACGACGTGGAGGGCGCCTTGGCTGTCGACGTCGATGGCCGGCCAGTCACGGTTCTGCGAGCGCTTCGAGATGATGGTGTCGTCGATGGACGAGATGGTTCCGTCCGTGGTCGCCTGTCCGTCCCGTGGCGCCTTGAACGGCTGGAGGGCGGAGTACATGATCGAGTGTTGACCGGCGCGGTCGGCCCACACGACGTGCACCGTGTCGTCTTCGTCGACGACGAGGTCGGGGTGCGCGATCTTGTGGAGGCCAGAGTTGCTGATCTGCGTCGCGTCAATCATCGTCTCACCGCGCGGGGAGAGCATCGAGTACCAGAGGTGCTGCCCGTTGCGGGTCCACACCAGGTGCACGTTTCCTTCGCTGTCGGAGCCCACCGCGGACTGTTGGTCCGAAGCAGCACCGCCGTCGACGACTTGCACCGCTTCGGTGATGACCACGGTGTTGGCCTCGGCGGTATCGGTGACGATGAACATCGAGGTGCTCACGGAGAGCAAAAGCAGCATGACAAGGCTGAGGGACTTCATTGATTGGCGCATAGGGTCGACCTCCAGTGGACTGGCACCTTATATCGAGGTTTCATCCTACTTAACCGCACCCCATTCAGGTCAGACGGTCTGCGGGCCGTCAAATCCACTCTGAAGGGTCGAAATCGTTGCCGAACGGAGCAGCATCGTCGTCGAGGATTTGGATTTCTGCCGTTTCCTCGGCAACGCTGGGGCGGCTTGCGTTGTTGCCGCGTTTGCGCTTGCGTTCTTCCCAATCGTCCACGGGACCGGGACGGCCAACGCCTTGGCCGAAACCGAATTTGATTTCGTGAATCAAACCAAGTTTGCTCATCCAGAGGGTGCGGAGGGATTGCATGATCTCGTTCTTGGTCAGGCCATCAAACCAAACGGGAAGGCTGACGTTGAACGCCTGAAGCGGGCCCGGTCGAGCTTTGCCGTCGTGCCCCATGCTGAGGTTCCAATCCACGCCGCTTGTGATGAGGTGCATGCGCATTTCGTGAACCCACGCCTTCCATTCCTCTTCCTCTTCCCCCATCAGGGTGGACATCTCGTCCTGTTGGCCGGCGTCCACGCGGGTGACGCTTGAAACGGCCACCAAATCGCGCCCCTTTGGAACGACGACCGTGAAGGTATGGCCTCGTGGACCTGGCGGGTACTTGACGGCAAGATGGACGTCGGCACGGGGGTCTTGTTGCTCTCGGACCTCGAGCCGCTCACCGGCGAACCAACGGCGCAGAAGCGTACCGACCTCGTTGGCGTCCATGGACGCTGGTGCGGCTGCAGTGATTTGAACCACACCGTCCCGTCAACCGTCAAGAACCGCGTGAAGGGCTTGCAATTCTTGGACAAAGGCGGCACCATGACGGCGACGCAAGCGTGACCGCCGCAGACCGCCACGAAGGACAACCCAACCGTCCCATGCCCAAGCGAAGGACCAGCCGGACAGCACGAAAACGGGGAAAAGGAGCAGGAAGAAGCCCACCGCCGCGAGTTCAGGAACGCCGCTCGGCTCCAAAAGTCCACCGAAATAGCTCGCGGCGGCAAGCCCTCCCGCCACAATCGGCCACACGATCATCGAAGCAAACAAGGCGAACACGAAGTGGTACGTCGTCCTGGCGTCGACCCCTTCGTCGGTGGAATTTCCTTTCACGAAACCCAGCGTGGATTGAATCCCCATGGAAAGGAGGAAAACGGGGAGAAGCGGCAGGAAAAGCACGATGCGTGCCATCGCTCCAGCGGCCGCCATCGGTGACGTGCGCCGGAGTCCACTGGCCTTCTCATCGATGTCCCTGCCGTCGAGTCCATGCACTTCCAAGCGTCGCGCCACCGCGTCGGCAGCGTGGAAGGCGGGCGAAGAGAGCGGTGCTGGGACAATGGCATCCACGTCGCGATCTTCCTCGGGACGAAGGGCGTCCCGTTCGGCCCGGGCCGCCATGACCTCAGATCTCCAATCGGGCAAGGCCCGTTGTTCACGCCGTGCACGAACGTGTGCAAGGGCGTGCAAGGCGCGGCGCTCGTCCCACGTGGCCAGGTCGGGCGTCAAGCGGCGAAGTTTGGGCGTCAAGGTGTCCCGAAGCGCCGTCACTGACTCGACGGGAGGCTCGCTCCAATCGTTGCGCTTCACCGCGGCCAAAAGATCCGCGGGAATGTCGCCCAATTCCACCGGAATCGGTTCACCGTACTCCACGTGAGCATCGGTTCGGAAATGGTGACGGACCCTGAAATGAAGCCCCACGGGAACCAGATGCGGCAGAGGGCGCCCTTCGACATGGGCGATGGCGGCAGCGGCAAGCACGGTCCTCATTGGCCCCGTTCGAAAGCGAATCATGTGCGCCTCGTCGTGCGCGGTCCCCTCCGGAAACAGGGCCGATCCGTGGCCGTGCGAAATGCCCCGAGCGAGGTTGAGCAGGGTACGGCCGTTGAGGTTCTGAGCCTCCTCTTTCGAAAACCCACCACGCAACAATTCCGCCTTGCGGACCACCGGTTGGACGGCCATCCGCCGCGTCCAGAAACTGAGGATTGGTCGGGTGACCAGGTCATGCCGCCCGCCAATGACAAAGTGACTTGGGTGGGTGAGCATGATGGTCAAGGGGTCCATCAGGGCGTTGACGTGCCAAGCACAACACATCGCTCCTCGGTCGTGATCCAGCCGATCAAGGCCTTCATGGGTCATGGATTTGAACTGACCTCGGGCAACGATACGAAGCAACACAAAGGCAAATTTTGTCCAACCGGGTGAACCGGGAATGGCCCGATCCCACCGTGGTTGTGGCACCGACATCAACGCGTCGAGGCGAACTTTGGAACTGGCTTTCGTCAAGGTGGGCAGGGCATCACCACGGTGATCCACCGTGCCGTCCTCGCCCACCTGCGTCATGCCTTCACCAATTCTTCTGACAGGGACGCCAAGTTCGCATCGTCCGCTTGTTGCCCCTGGGATTCCGGCCACAGGGCCGGCAAAGAACGACCGCCATCGCCGGCGCTCCGCGGCAGCACATGGACGTGGACGTGAGGCACTTCTTGACCTGCTCCAGCGCCGTCGTGCACCAAGACAAGGAAATCCTTGGTCCCGTACACGGCGCTCAGGCGGCGCTGTGCTTCGGCAACCCCGTCCATCAAAACGCGCCGCTCAGCGGGCATCAGGTCCGCCAAGCGTGGCACGCCTCGCTCGGGGACGACGAGCGTGTGGCCCTGGCGGCGTGGAAAAACGTCGAGGAAGGCGTACCATCCGTCCCCGCGTGCCACCGGATGAGACGGAATCTCACCGCGGACGATTCGCTCGAACAAGGTGGCCTCGCCCATGGCTTTGCGTGGCGCGAGGTTGTCTTGAACCCTCACGCCGATTCGGTCGGGGCGAGGACCCAATGACCGGAGACGCCTTTTCGCACGGCGAGCGTGTCGGTGGTGCCGTCGGCTGAAACAAGGGTGTGGTGCATTTGCGCTGCATCCGTCTCAGGGTAATCGTGGCGCACGTACACGCCTCGAGACTCGGTGCGGGCCATGGCGCTCTGGACCATGGCGCGGGCCTGTTGAACACCGTGTTGTGCCGCCAAGACCGCCTCAAGGTTGGCGTTGGCAACCAGCGAAGTGTCGTCAAGATGCAAGGCCTCTGCTGAGATGGAGAGGGACTCAAGCGTTTCCATCGCCGCGCTCAATTCGTCCGCTGACGTACCGCCGTCGAAGGTGCTGCGGACGAGGGCACTGACGTCGGCGGTCACCGCGCCGGTTCGAACCACGCCTCCCTCGACGTCGGCCGGGGCCATCATGGCCGAGAGGTCCGCTTCTGCTTCCACAACGGCCGCAGCCACGGCCTTCGAGCCGCTGTGCGGTTGGTCGACCAGCCATGCCGCGGCGGACGCTCCTGCAGCCCGCCCGGACGTCAATGCGTCGAGCACGAGGTTGCCTGGAAGGAGGCCGGCGCCGTGGAGGCCGGTGCAGGCCGTGCCGCCGGCCGCGTACAGGCCGGTGAACCAACGGGACCAAGAGCCGATGACGGCACGCCCTTCTTCGTCCACGGCCACGCCGCCAATGCTGGCGAAGGCGCGGGGTTCGATGGCAATGGTTTGGCGGTCTGCGTCAGCACCAAGGCGTTGAGCGATGAGTCGGAAAGTGGCGTCGTACCACGGTCGAGCCTCGCCAAGGTTTCGCAGGTCGATGACGGCTTCTTTCGCCGTACGCACCGCATCGACCGCGGAAGCCAGGTCGTCGCCAAGGTCGATGGGCGTCCCGTCGGACTCGCACACCTCTGCACCGTCGGCAAGAAGCCCAAGCGGGAGGGTCATGTCGGTGTCGCGAACGCCAAGGGGCGTTGAGGCGAGGAATTCCATGTCGCGCAGCGGCAGACCTGCTTGTAGCGCAAGGGACAAGCCGTGAGCGCCGCGGCCGGAGGATGCAACCTCGGACGCCCCGCCGTCGGCGAGGATGACGGCCTTGCATTGCAAGCCAAGGACGCGCCCTCCGGTCAAATCGGCGACCACCAGACCCTGAACGCGCTGGCCGGTGTGGACCATCCGGAGTGGAACTTGATCGCTACGAAGCACCACGCCATGGCGCAGGCATTGCTCTTCCATGACCTGTTGGAGTTCACGGGCATCGGCGTCACCGGATCCCACGACACGAGGTTGGCCGTGTCCGGGAAGGCGGCGAACGTGAGGGAGTCCCCGGAGGTCGCGACGGAAAATCACACCGCGGCGCTCGAGGAGGTCCGCTTCGCGCACGGCCGAGGACGTCACGCTGGCCACGATGTCTTGATCGGAAAGGAAGGCGCCCGAGCGAATGGTGTCCTCTCGGTGCCCACGGTTGGTGGACTCGTCAATGGCAGCGGCGAGGCCGTCGTTCATTCGGGAATCGCGACGTCCGAGCGACTCCGCGGTCATCAGCAACACATTCGCGCCTTCTTTGGCCGCGTTGGCAGCGGCGGCAAGTCCCGCCGGCCCGTCACCAAGCACCACAACGTCCCAGACTTCCATTTCGATGCCTCCGACAAGCGCGCGACGAAGGGACGCGCCATAAGGCCCGCGCTTGGACCTAAGCCTCTTCTTCGTGGGTCAACACGTCATCGACCCGCTTCGGAAGCGGCCATTCGTTGATGGAACGAACCGTCACCAATCGACGGACGAGGGCGCGGGCACCGCCTCTGGCCGTCGGCCGGAGTTCGGTTCGGAGGACGCGCGCATCGATAAGTCGGCCACGCCCGTCTTTGAGGTGAACTTGGACGCGTGTTGAGCCGCGGAGGGTGGTGGGCCATGCCAGCCTGAACCAGAGCATGGTCGAGCGGTCGACGTGTTCGACCAAGCGATCCATCGCCGCTCGCCGGTCCTTTCCACGCAGATCGATGGGGGCCTCAAGGGCCCTGCAACCTTCGATCACCACGCGTTGATCGCGGCGAGAAGGCTCGCCCCCGGGAGCCAGGATTTCGATGTGCGCCGGAACACGCCCTTCACCCCAGTGGTGGACGAGGACGAAGAGGTGCCCTGTCCCACGCTCGCACACGGGCCCGAGCGCGGTGTCCACCCGCCAATCCCGGCCGGTGCGCCGGACGTTCCCCCCGACCACATCACCGAACAACCGGGTCAGGAGCAAGGCAGCGTTGGGTTGCGAAGCCAACGCATGCTGAATCAAACGCTGAACGGAACGCCAATTCATCACCGCCGTTTCTTCGAGGAGGAGACGGTCGACGGTGGGGCGGCCAAGCAGGTCGTCAAGGTGAGCCATGGCGCTGGCGTCGTCGAAGTGTCCGTCGTGATGCAGGGCCAACACCAACAGGGTGCGTTCACGCACCAGCCGCGGGCCCCGGGGGTCGAGGGCGGCCTTCACCAATTCGTTGCACCATGCCTTCCAATCGATGACAAGATCGGGGTCCAAATGCGCGAGGACAAGGTCGGAAAGGGTCCCGTCAAACTGCGTGGAATGGTGCGTCGGCACGAAAGAGATCAGCAGAGGATAGGGGTCGCCGAGTTGGAGCATCTTGTCCGCCGTCACCTGCGCATGCCACCCTTGGGCCACGCCGGTGACGATGACCAACAGGATCGCGAGGTTCCAGCCCACAGAACCCGTGGTGATGGCAGAAGCGGTCAGCAACAACAAGGCAGCGGCGCCGATGAGCATCCCTTGTGCTGCGTTGACCCGTCGGAGTTCGTTGATGCCTTCCTGCACCAGGTCAAGCCCGGGTTGGGCCTTGAGGTCGTGGGATTGGCCTCCCGGCCCACCGCCCCATGCTCGCAGTTGAATGCGGGCCTTCAGGACCTGTTGCGTCGCCTCACCCGCCAGGGTGGCGAAGGAGATGACCAACAAACTGAACGGCGCCCAGATGGCAAGCAGCGCGAGCGGCGAGGAGATGTTGGCCGTCGGGGCCGCTAAAATCACCACGGAGCCCATCACCAAGGGCATGCACAACCACTTGCGCCCGAGTTGGGACGCGGGATGGCGGGCCATGGCGCCGCTCCGTTGCCGAATGCGTTCTGCGGCGCTGAGTTGGGCCTCTGCACGCTTGACGGGGTCCTCGGGTCGGCTGAAGCCTTCCCCGTAGGGAACCGGGATGCCGTCCTCGCCGATCAGGGGCTCACCTCAGGCCTTCGACGGACGCTCCCGCTTTGAAAGGACCCGCCTCGGCAGGTGGAAAGGTGGCCAATGAGCGGACGTGGCAGGATTCGAACCCGCGATCCCCGGCTTAGGAGGCCGGTGCATTATCCAGCTATGCTACACGCCCGCTTCGGCCACCTGAGCAGCCCTCATGACGCTTGCGCCGGAGCGAGACCCGCGCTTCGGCCGACCTCGGCGAAGCGGTGCAGCATGGCTTCCAAGTGAATACGAGCGGTCGAAGCGCGACGCAGATCTGCATCCGTCTGCGCCACCACGTCGAGCAGATCGGACAAGACCGTAGGAGGAAGGTGGAATCGCCCCTCGACAAGGTGCTGGTGAATGTGCTCGATGACTTGGTCGCCTTCGAGGTGATGGGCGGCCATCAAACGGTCGAGATGACCCATGGCGCCGTAGAGGACGCGGGTGTTCTTCGCGCCCTGCTTTTCCCACCGCCAGTCGTGCAAACGTCCTCGCAGTGCTTCCTCGATGACCATGCGCATCTCGACGACCTCGGTCTCTTGCAGGAGCCCTCCGAGGGCGTTCCGATCGGTGTGCAATCCCCGGCGCACGAGCACTTCGGTGATGAACAGCGCGCGGCGAAGGTCCCCTGAAACGACGTGAGCGACGTCTTCCAACACGGTGGCGTCGTCAGCGCCGGCATGCGCGCAGGCATGTTGGAGCCGGGCCACGATGTGCTCTCGGCTCACCGGCGGCATCCGGACGTGTTGGACCCTGCTTCGGATGGCATCGATGAGGCGGGACGGAGTGCGAGCGGTGAACAAGAACCTGGAACTGCCGCTTCCCGATTCCATCATCCGACGAAGGTACGGTTGGCGTTTCGGGCCCAAGTGATCGGCGTCCTCGATGACGATGAGACGGGACACAGCCTGCCGCCCTTCACGGCCGACCGATTCCTCACCGGCCGGCGGGGCGTCGCCTTCGCGCTGGTCAAACAGGGCGACGTCGAAGGCCTCGAGGCTGGTACGACCGGCCAAGGTGTCGGAAGATCCCCGTCCTTCTGGCCGGAGGAAGGCTTCGAAGGTGGCCATCGCTCCAGACGTCCGCGCAAGATCCCGTGCGTTGAGGACGTGGGTGGTGGACCGCCAACCCGGGCCGAGCACTTGCCGTGCGACGAGACGCCACGCCGCCGTCTTCCCGACGCCTGAAGGGCCAGACAAGAGCAGGTGGGGCGGGTTCGCGGTCAGCGAGGCTTGGGCCAAGACGTCGCGAACAGTGTCGGTCGTGGCCAGGTCGTCGAAGCGCCGAGGAGCATACGCACGCAACCACGACGTCATGAACAGGGCTCCGCGTCAGCGGTCCAAGAAGGGTGCGCTCGCGCTCAAATGGCGTCGATTCGCTTCGTTCCGGGGCGTCGCAGCTTCATGAAGATGCGAGCGCCGCAGGCCTTGCAGCTGATGCCGTTCTGGTCACCGCGGAACTGTTCGATCTTGCCGCATTCGGCGCATTTGTAGTCCACGAGTTCAACCATGGTCATCCCCATGCTCCGGACGGCGTCCCTGTTTTGAACCTGTCCGTGAGGCTCACGCCTCACTGACCGCCGACGAGGCCGGGCATCAAACGGATGGCAGCGGCCGCGTTCAGCTCGTTGTCGGTCAGGGTGCTGGTGTCCACGAGACGGTCGTCCACGAAGACCCACGACTTGGATTCGGTCGCGGTGGCGACGATCTCGGGGCGGGTCATCTGGACCTGGGTGTCGCCGGTTTGGTCGGCCACGGTCACGGTGTAGGTCGGCAGGTTGTTTTCTTGTTCGTTTTGCATGTGCATCACTCCTTTCTGCGGGTCGTTGTGGCACCACCACTTATGAAGAACAGAAAACGTTCAACGATGTGGGTTGGTGGCACGCATCGACCATGTCCGTTCTCCCCGTCGACCATCCTTAAGGGCCGGACGAGGGGGTGACGTGCCATGGAAGACCGGCCCCTTGTCATCGACGTCGTGGACAACGGCGGCCAGTGGACCCACCGTGAATGGCGCATGCTGCGCTACCTCAAGGTGGACACGCAAATCATCGAGAACACCACGCCGGTTTCGGAACTCCGCGACTTGGATGGACTGATCCTCTCAGGCGGTGCAGCACGCATCGGCCTCAGTGGCGAACTGGGGAATTGTGCCGCCTTCCTCGAATTGGACGTCCCGGTCCTCGGCATCTGTGCCGGCCATCAATTCATGGCGCGGCACTACGGAGGCGACGCCCGTGAAGCACCGGAACCAGAATTCGGTGCTGCGGACATCACGCTGGTGGACGGAGGTGGAGCCATCTTTGCCGGAACGCCCGACACGCAGACCGTGTGGGAGTCCCACAACGACGAAGTCCATGTTCTGCCCAATGGCTTCCGAATCACCGCCTCCTCACCGTCGTGTGAAATTCAAGGCATGGAAAACGAGGCCGGAACACGTTTTGGGCTGCAATTCCACCCAGAAGTCAACGATTCCGAGTACGGACGTGAGATGTTTGAGAACTTCATTCGCGTCTGCAAAGAAGCCCGCAACGGGTCCTGATCACGTCTTCAGGTTGGCTTGGCGGGCCAACATGGCCACGCGCATACTGTGTTCCACCATCGAAGCGTTTGACCATGCTTGGGTCAAATCTGCGCCGACCGCATAGGCGCCATGACCGCGCACCACCACGCATCGCATGCCACCTTGTTGCAACGCTTCAACGGCTTGACGGAGGAACGCGTCCTGGTCTTGGTGGTCCGGTTCAACGATGATGATGCGCCCGATGTGCTTCTTTCCAATGGCGTCAATCGGTTGAAGCACGATGAGGTCTTTTTCGCACGACATGGCTGTGGTGTACGGGCCGTGGGCGTGGATGACCGCGGCCGGACCTCCGGTGGCCATGCTGACCGAGGCAAGCAGCACTTCGAGCAAACGCCAATCCTCTCGAGCACCACGCGGGGCGCCCATGCCGAGGCGCCCTGCCACAAGGGAACGCTCGTCGATGCGAGGCATCATCGTCAGCATTCTGGTGGAGACGACCGCGCCTTGGACGTCGGGGTGGAGCATCGCCATACCGCCCATGGTGGCACGACCGAGATCCTCGTGGACCAACCATCGGCCCATCCGAGCAAAGTCCGCCACGACGTGTTGAGGCACGACGATGTCCTCGAGGACAGCGGGTGGGACGTGAGGTTCCTCAAGGGCTTCGATGGTCGCCTGAGCCGTGGACAAGGCGCCACGAAGTCGCCGCACTTCGGCATCGACCGCCAGGGGTGGTGGAGCCGGTCGTTCCTCTGCGTTGTGATCGGCGGGGGCAGAGCCCAGTGAGGCCTCAGGTGCTGGCGCAACTTCTGGTTGCGGTTCAGGCTCGGGTTCGGGTTCCGGCTCCGGCTCCGGCTCGGGTTCTGGCTCCGGCTCGGGTTCCGGCTCCGGCTCGGGTTCTGGCTCCGGCTCGGGTTCCGGCTCCGGCTCGGGCTCGGGCTCGGGTTCCGGCTCCGGCTCGGGTTCGGGGGTGGCGGCCGGCGGTCCGCTCGGTGGGCCGGTTGGCGGGCCGGTCGGTGGACCGGAGGGGGGGCCGCTCGGGCCCTTCGGGGGTCCGCCCGGCGGTCCACTTGGCGGGCCATCGGGTGTCGCCGTGGGCCCCATTCCAGCAAGTTGTCCAAAGGCAGCAGCAACGGCATCGTCTGCTGCTGCTTGCTCTGCGTCATCTTTGGCTTGTGCAGCGGAAGGCGGTCGTGAGCTCATGAGAACCGTCAACGACACGGTGAGAGCGGCTTAAATATCGGTTCCCTCACGCCACGCCTGCCTGCCCGTTTGGTGTAGAGGTTATCATGCAGGATTGTCATTCCTGCGACCCGGGTTCAATTCCCGGAACGGGCGCCTTCACGACTCACGCTTGTGGACGAAGTTATCGCCGCAAACGCGGCACCATAGCTTGATTCCGTCAGGGCGGGGCGTCGCTCCGGCGATGTCGATGGTGACGCCGCACTTGCATCGAGCGGTGGTTTCCATGGTTTCGGGGAGCGGTGGGCGCCTCAAGAACCCGTCGTCGCGCGCACCACAAGCCGGACCATCGTCCGGGTCGTGCTGAAGCCTTTGGTCGCCTGCACGTCAACGGAGCTGATTCGACCTGCTGCGGCAAAGGAGGAGGTGATGTGGTGGGCGATTGATGCTTCGTCATCGCGTTCAATCACCGCCCAACCGATCACCAAAGCGTCTGCTGCGAGAAGAGGCATCAGGTCGTCCACGTGATCCAACCCCTCGTGTGGGAGGTTGACGAAAAGGACGTCCGCTTTCCCCTGCAAGGCCTCCTCGTTTCGCCAGACTCGGCCGTCGCCCGTCCGTACCTCCAGTTGGGCCTGAGGATGGGCGCTACGGGCGATGATGTGGCCAAGGTTGGCCTCCAAGAAGGGGATCGCCTCTTCGTTCAAGTCACCGACGACCGCTTTCGCCACCACCCCGTGATGGAGGGGCAGGCCGAGGTTCGGCCCCACCCCGGCGTAGGGATCATGCACGATGAGGCGGCGCTGAAGGCGATCGCTGTGTTCACGCATCAGATCCATCGCGGCCGCACGTTCTCCGCTCAGCCTCGCGCTGAAGTAGGCCTTGCTTGGGTCGAGCGTGTAGGTCAATCCATGCTCCTTGACCGTGGTCACGGTGGATTCGTCCCCGCCACGCGCGGCGAGGACCTGGAGGTCACGGATGCGAAACGGCCCGGTGACGCCTCGATCCACACAGACCACCCGAACATGGGGGAATTGGGCCAACATGGCTTCTGCAATGGAGGTGGCATGGGCCTCCACCTCTGGCTCAAGTTTCACCAACAACACGTCACCCTGCACTTCGTGGGCCGTCGGAAGGTGGGCTTCGATGGAGGTCAGCAAGGACGGTTGAAGCCGCTGCGTCCAGCGCTGCGGGCCCCGTTCAAGCGACGTCCGCTCAACGATGCCATGTCCTACGAACAGGGGCTCTTCGGGGCCCGGGGCAGCGTCGTTGAGCGGTAGAAGTCGGTGCTCTCCGTCCGCTTGGATGCCCGCACCCTGCGCAAGCCAGCCTTTCGCGGCCAAACGTTCCCGCCATCGGGCGGTCTCTGCGCTCGGCACCCTCAAATGACGCATGCCGCTCATCGTGACCACCGGTCAGGACGGCATCAGCATGACGGTCGACTTGCCCCCCACCGGCCTGCTCCTTGTCGGCCTTGGGCCAGGTGGACGCTCCGGCATGACTGCGGCGGCGATTGAGGCGGCCCAAACCGCCGACCACAGGTGGTACGAAGCCTACACCGCCCTCTGGCCAGAGCAGGACGTGATCGACCTTGAGGCCCACGTGGGGCCCATCGAACGGGTGATGCGCCCGGACGTGGAACACCCGACGAAGATGTTTGAACTCGCTCGCACCTCCCTCGTGGCCCTTTTGGTCGTCGGCGACCCCTTGCAAGCCACCACTCACGTGGACCTGCAACTTCGCGCTGAAGATGCGGGTGTGCCGTGCCGGGTCCTTCACGGCCTGAGCATCACGGGAATGGTCACTGGAGCCGCAGGCCTGTCCAACTACCGCTTTGGGCGACAAACCACGTTGACCTACCCGCACGGTGCGTGGATTGCCACCTCTCCGCTCGAGACCATCGCGCTGAATCGCCACCAAGGATTGCACACCCTCGTGTTGCTCGACCTCGACCCCACGGGTGCAGGCACCGGGGATCAGCGCCCCATGCGACCCGAAGATGCCCATCGAAGCCTGCACATGATGGCTGAACGTTTGGCGGAACGCCCTCCAGAGGAAGGCCCGTTGTCGGGTCTGAAATCAGCAGCCCTCGAAGGCCTCGACGTCGGAGCGTGGACCGTGGTGTTGTGTGCTGACGTCGGTACGTCGGACGAAGCCTTCGTCACCACGACCGTGGACGGTTTGCCTTCGGAAGCCGGAGGCCGGTTGAACTGCCTGCTCGTTCCCGCCGCCATCGAAGGCGTCGAAGCAGCGGCCATCGCTCGCTGGCGAAGGTCCTGATTCCCACCCTCCGTTCTCGGAAGCGTTCATGGGGAGGGGGAGTGTGGTCGGAGCGATGAGCAACGTTGTGATGCTGTTGTCCTTCTTGCTCTTCCTCGGCTTCTTCGCGGCCGTCGGTCTTTCCAGCATGCGTGTGAAAGAGGACACGACCGACGATTACCTGGTCGCTGGACGTGGTATGCACCCTGCCTTGGCTGCCCTGTCTGCGGTCAGCACGTGGAACAGCGGTTACATGTTCATCGGATTCATCGGGTTCACGTACGCCGTCGGCTATTCCGCCATTTGGATCGGTCTTGCCTCCACCGTCGGCCAACTCATCGCCTGGGTCTGGCTCTACCGCTACATCCAGGAAGAAGCCAACGAGCGCGGGGTCCGTTCCCTTTCGTCCTTGGTCGCCAGCGTGACGGGGGCGCCGGAGGCCAAGTTGGCCGCCATCCTTTCTGTCGCCTTCCTTTCGGTCTACGCCGCCGCACAATTGACCAGCGGTGGGAAAGCCCTCCTCGCGATGATGGGGTGGGATCCCGTGCTCGGCATCCTCATCGGGTTCGTGCTGGTTGTGGCCTACTGCTACGCTGGAGGAATCCGTGCTTCCATCTGGACCGACGCAGCGCAGTC
>Ga0075480_10001058_pt1 | contig 17188 bp, 30 predicted proteins | sample DEB08_DNA_7_FD_81590 | JGI IMG/M metagenome (GOLD analysis project Ga0075480, IMG submission 81590) | Aqueous microbial communities from the Delaware River and Bay under freshwater to marine salinity gradient to study organic matter... | ecosystem: Environmental > Aquatic > Marine > Coastal ... | reverse complement strand
TGCTACATACTCTTCTAAGATCATATCAAGTGCTTCAATGCGTCTGCTAATCTCAAATGCATCTTGCTCAAGATCGTTTAAAACGTATATACTTCTAGACAAACCATCCTTTACAGATAGATAGTCATCTATTCTGCAATCACGAAAGTCACGTAGTTCTGCTATCAGAATGCTTCTCTTCAATTTACTCAGTGTATCTAACAAATCGTCTTCTTCAATTTCAATATCTATGTCGCTCAAGAAATCAATGAGTTTCATATGTTCTTCCTCGCTCATCCTGTGGGTTTACTGTTCGCTTATTTTGCATAGTATTCCTATGCATCATTCTTGTGGATCACTGCCGGGGTACACATATTCTTGAGCGGTGTACTTAGCAATCTCTTCTTCCAAAGCAGCGTAATGCACAACGGCTGGGGTTGGCTTGCCTTCCTTTGGTTGCAGTGTTTCTGCACAAGCCTTCCACTTGTCATACGCAAAGGGGTCATCGTCCATCTCATGTTCACGCATGAGGAACAATGCCCACAAGAATGCACACTCTCCGGTTAAACCATACTCATCATAACCACGTTCTATGTAAGGTACTTTATTCATACTTGTTTCCTCCACGGTTTAGTGATTGCCCAGTGACCACAAGGTACAACCCCATGCCACTCCTTGTCAAAGGAATTTCTAGGGACATACCTACCGCCTTCCTTTTTCTCAAGGTTGTACTTTTTTCTATTGCGATGAACGAATTGACGAACAGACGACATAGTCTTACCCAACCTGTCACCTATCTCAGTAGCTGTGTACCCATCACCCCACATCTCAATTAAGATCTGGATGTCTTTTTCTTCGTACTGCTTTCTCCAAGCCATGATTAACTCCTATGTTAGTTAGTCTACACATTGTGAGGTATTCGGTTATCTTTTGTCAACCATAAAAAAGCCCCTCCGAAGAGGGGCAAACATAGGGAGTATTCAAAGTAACAAGAAGTGTTACTTGGTAAGCAATGACCTAACGCATTCGGGAGTAAAATACTTCAGGTCATCTGTTAAGAATAGTAGCTCAGATGTTACATGTGGTGCAAGCATTTTCTGCATTTTAATTGCTTTGTCTGATGCATCCGCATCCAAAGCCACAATGACTTTATCAAAGACACGCAGTTGATGTATGTGATGATCGTTAAGGGATGTACCCAATAAAGCTACCCCTGTATACCCAGAGGCGAATACCGTACAGGCACTGGCACAGTCTTCAACCAGAACAGCTGTTCCTTTCTTTTGTCCACAGAAGAACATGAGGTCTTTCCTTTTGTCGTATCGTTTCCACTTAGGCAAGACACCCTTACGCAATGCTCTACCCACAGCCCCGATCATAGTCTTGTTATCGTCATAGATCAAGAAGACACAACGGTCTTGTGCAAAGTCGTACATGATATTTGTATACCCTGCATCGACTGATGGCTGGATGTTCATATCGTCCATGTATTCAAGACACGCATCCCTTTCTAAATTCACTGTCATATTGGGGGGTAAGGTAAACTCAGGTAGGTAGGTATTACCTGTGTCCGAAACATCGCATATACCCCTGTTTAAGAGCCTCTCAACGTCATCTAGAGACCTTCTTCTCGACATGCTACCTTTCGTACGGCATGATGCTTTGTAGCAGTTGTATAAGACACGCCCATCTACACGAGACACGGTGAATGTATTACGTCCACCACACTCAGGACACGAGACACGCTTAGTTTCTCCATCACGTATATCCAGGCTGCCAATAAATTCTTTTGCGTTCACTGTTGACATCTCCCTGTAAACTAATCTAGTCTGAGTAAACTACCTGCTGTTAAGCAAACAGTCAACAAGAAAAAGTAAAGATACGCAAACTAAAAGACACGTTAAGAATTCCCTATTTCGCTATAAGTACTAATAGCCATTTAGGGAATTTTCACGTATACAAAAGACACGCAAATTATAATATATAGATGTTAATAACTTTTAGTTATAAAGACACACACAACTTTACTGTAATATAAGCAATCTTCAACAAATCATTATAACTTTTAGTTATATACATATACCGCAAACATCCTGGACTAAAGTCTAATAGACTAAAGTCGTACGACTAATGTCTAACTTCAAATCTGTACGCAACATCTGTAGTATCCGCCCTGTTGATCACACATAGGGAGGAATCAACATGAATGAACAGAAGTGGATTGAAGCAATACGCAAGTCACTTGTAGGTAAGAAGGTTACAGACATTACGTACATGACTGAGGATCAGTGCGAAGAGAATCTCTGGTACAACAGACCAGTAGTTATTATCTTTGATGATGATTCGTACATCATTCCATTGAGTGATGATGAAGGTAATAATGCGGGTGCATTGGCAACCAGTGATGATGAACTGCCAATTATTCCGGTGATGTAGATGTCATTCGTAGTTATACTAATTGTAGTTATTATTCTTAAAGTGTTGATTACTAGAGGAAACTAATTATGAAATATGTGTTCAAAGAAATTCCTAATAATGCTGAAGGTAAACTCTTGGTTGAACTGATGCGTAAATACTTGAATCGTGATACCTATGGTATGCGTGTTCGGGGACAGTACATGAACGATGAAGCCAGAAAGAATTGGCGTAAATATGAGATGGGGCAACCTATCAATATGTCTACGCATTTACGTGTGTATGTGGAGGAGAAGTAACATGGCTAAGTTTATGGTGTATGAGTCAGCTACTACAGTATTTACTTACTTAATTGAAGCTGATTCAAAAGATGAAGCGCAGGAAATTGTAGAAGAGGGTTTTTCTGATCCTTTTCGCATGGAATACATTGAGCGTGATATATACGACATTAGGGATAGTGAAGATGAGTAGAAAAGATAGTTATACGAATTGCAAACTTTGGGATATTCACATGTTTGCCAATACAGACTCCGGCGAAGGATTTGTTAATATCGGGGAAGATTTTTATTATCAGGGAGACCTGTGGCAAATTGATGTAATTAACGATTGGATTCATGACTTGAGTGCATACAAGGAAGTGTTGTTAGAAGAGTTCCGCAATTCCGCAATGGAGAAGCAATTATGAAAGCAATTCTAATTGATCCGTTCAAAGAAGATATTACTGAAATGGATTGGGATGGTGATTGTATGTCCATCGCCAAGGTATTAAGGTGTCAGTGGATTACTTGTGCGTACCCACCAGAGATGGATCATGATGTGATCTATGTGGACGATGAAGGTCTGTACGTTGAGGATCAACGATACTTTTTCATTGAGGGTTATCCGCACCCATTAGCAGGATATGGATTGATCCTTGGAACGGATGAGGTGGGTGATGCTATACCACCAAAGTCTAATGTAAATGATATCGCTAAACGCCTAAGCTTTATCTGACGTTATCTAAAGGGAGAAACGAAATGCCGAATAATACAGATGTTCGTGTGTACATTGATCACACAAGTAAGAAGCGTATTGATGATATGGAAAATATCTTCAGTAATGATTATCCATTCAACATGATCATACCGATCCCTGATCATATCTTTCGTGGCAATTTAGGCCAAGATGAACGGGAGAAGTATGGTAAGAATAACTGGTACGATTGGTGTATTGAGAACTGGGGTACAAAGTGGGACGCATACAACATAGGTACACAGCGTCTGTCTGATACATCTCTGTACGTGATGATGGAGACCGCATGGTCACCACCTATTCCAATCTTCAAGAAACTGATAGAACTAGGATTTGAAGTATCTGCCTACTACTTGGATGAAGGATGGAATTACATCGGCCAGTTTGAGTGTGGTGAAGATTTTTACTTTGACGTAAATATGGATGCACCATACAATCTGATTGATGAGTTTAATTTAGAAACTGCTTTTGCGGAGAACCTGTAATGAGTGATGTAAAAGAAATCTATGACCGCATTGAGCTAAACGATCTATTGGTGGATCGTATGGACAGTATCGTTGACGCTACTCTGGTTATGAACTACATTGATCGACTTGAAGCTCGCATAAAATGGATCACTAAACGTTCACGTATAGCTTGTGAACTTGTAGGTGATAATGTAGTTAATGAAGCAGTTATGTATGAGGATACGAATAATGATGCGTAAATCTTTAAATGTGTTGAGTCTGTTTGATGGTATGTCGTGTGGACGTATTGCATTGGATCGTTTGGGTATCCCAGTTAATGCGTACTACGCATCTGAAGTGGATAAGTATGCGATGGAGATCGCCAAGAAAAACTATCCCGATACGATTCACGTGGGTGATGTACGTGATGTGAAGGGTGATGACCTTGCTGAGATTGATCTGCTGATTGGTGGATCACCATGTCAAGGCTTTAGCTTTGCGGGTGGTCAACTGAACTTTGATGATCCTAGATCAAAACTATTCTTTGAATTCGTACGCATTAAGAATGAGACACAACCCAAATACTTTCTGTTGGAGAATGTCAAAATGCGTAAGGAATCTGAATATGTTATTTCCGATATGCTTGGAGTTAAACCGATTGAGATCAATTCCAATCTGTTTTCTGCACAGAATCGTAAGCGGTTGTATTGGACAAACATTCCATTTGATACAGCTATCACAGACAAGAATATTAAACTGAAGGATATCATTGAGCATGGCATTGTGGATCGTGACAAGTCCCACTGTTTGGACGCTAATTATTGGAAGGGTGGAAATCTTACTTCATACTTTGAAAAGAGTCGTAGGCAACTGGTGTTTAGTGAGGATGGATTATGCCATGTCGGTCTGGCTGATGTGAATGGGTATGACCTAATGAAACGGGTGTACCACATTGAAGGGAAGTCACCCACACTGAATGCTTGTACTGGTGGTAATCGTGAACCAAAGATTGCGGTAGGCGAGACACTTTGGCGTAAGCTTACACCACTAGAATGCGAGCGTTTGCAAACTGTACCTGAAGGATACACTGAGGGTGTCAGCAATACCCAACGATACAAGATGCTAGGTAATGGTTGGACAGTAGATGTGGTTGCACACATCTTCAAAGGATTATGTGAAGCGGAGAAAGAATTATGTGTGGCATAACTGAAATGGCAGAGAACCTACGGGAAGCGACAGCGATGTTGAGTCGTAATGCGATGGATATGTCGCCCCATGATTTGCGTACGTCTCTGAAGCTTGTGGAAGCTCTGGCGAGTGTTCTGAAGGAGGATGTGGACGATATGCACCACATCAATGGATTGCATGAATTCTACCTTGCAAGATCAGAACATCTTGAGGGGTTGAACATAGAAGTGGAATAGGAGTATACTCTGTCCACAACATAATCAATGGGAGTTGAAATTATGAATCTACGTAAGCGCAATGCGATTGTTAATGCTCTGACCAAAGCGGGTTGGGGCGATGTGATTATGACCGATTGGGATCGTGATGGTGATCTTGCTATCAACTGTGAAGAGTGGGTTGAGGGCAAAGGTCTGGCGGGTGACTACTACGCTGAAGACAGCACCATCTACGATGAGTTTGGTACGAACAAAGAAATCAATGCCATCATTGAATCGTACGACTGTTATGCCGAATGGTATCATGGTGGTACGTTCATGGTTTCTGAGTAAGGGAGGATAACAATGGGTAATCCATACAGCACGTACGTTTTTCAGTACATCAATAACTATGAGCATGATGCGGGTTTCAAACTTGAGCATGGTGAGATTGTGGAGTTCTCAGCATTGGATGAACCAAGAGCATGGGACGCATTTGATGAATGGGCGAAACTCAAAGAAGAGCGAGTTGAGCTAGTAGAAATCTTAGAGGTGTATCGTGATGAATGATATTTCAACAATTACGTTAGTGCGTGAATTGGACAAGCGATTGGCTGATTGGAACAGTGATCCTGAACCACAGCACGATTCATTCTTTGAACTGCTATCTAAAGGTCAGTGCAAAAGCTTGGAGGAAAAGCTTCATGCGCTATTAAGTAAGCATGCACGTGCTACCATTCGCAGAGTGATTGAGGGTGATCCTGAATTACTTGAACAGTATAAAGATCAACTGAAAGGATTCTGATATGCGTGATGAAATCCTATTAGAATATTGTACGTCTCATCATCACCCTAATGATCCTGACGTAAGCACTCAGGTTGTCACAGCGGATCTGTTAGAAGAGGCTGTAGGTTATTACGTTGAATGTATGACTGAAGAGGAGCGATCTGTCATGCTCTCAGATTTTCTTTATGAACAGATGTACGATCAAGCTAAACAGAATGATCCTATCGCTCTGGTTCAAGACATAGTGAAAGACTACATCAAAGACACGATGTAAAAGACATAGTTTAAAAGACACGACACTTAATCATTTGCTCCCTCATTTTCCCGCCAAGTGCGGGATTTTTTTTGTCCTGAATAAATACCCACCGATAGCCCTGGACTATCAAAAATTTTTTTCTGATAGATTTTGGCTATGGCACTACCTAGGTTGACAGTTTGGCCGGAAAGCCTTACCCTATGGGCATCGTTAATTAAAACGATATTTAAATATTTAAATGTTTATGGGAGTAAACAAAATGAAAAAAGAAAATTTAATTGAACTAAAGAAAATCGCTGATTTAATTTGCGATGTTAGAAATAAGACCGATGAATTATTATCTGATTTGCGGGATGATGATTCTTTTTGTTGTGATTCTGATTTGGAACATGACGTATTATTTGTTTTAGAAAATGCGGAATCTGCTATTGATTCAATTCTGGATGCTATAAAAGAAAACGATGGAATTGATTTAAACGATGTCCGCTATGAATTACATGATGAACATAAACCAAAAAATAACGTTATGAGTTCTGCGGAATGGAATGCTAATGTTTTAAAAGCATTTAAACCGGACGGGAGTATTTAAAATGAGTTATTCAATTATGTTTAAAACGTCTGATTCTGGAAAAGAATATTGCGCTGTTTCTGGTATTGAAACATTGCATGATGCCCACAAGCTAAAAACCTATATTGAAAACATAAAATATTCTGGAACCAATATTTATTGGGTTAAATCAGAATCTGAGGATTTCGCAAAATCTGTCTGTGATCATTTAAATAATGGGAGTTTTTAAAATGCTTATATTTAATTATCCATCAAAGAAAGTATTAAAAGAGAATATTGGCAATCGGTTAAATTATACTGAAACCAGTTTATTCGGCGATCAGTATGTTTCTACTGGTACATTAGTCGGCTGTAATCGTCCGCATTTAACAGGATTCAAAAGAGAATTTTTTGCGGAAGTTACTTTAAAAGATAATATTATTACGGGAGTCAAATAATTATGAAGTCTGTAGTCAAAACGTCAGTAATGACCGGTAAGCTTGAATTTATACCTGCGATAAATACCGATACGACTAGCAACGAATTCTGTTTGCGGGAGTATCAATCAGGAAATCCCAATAAAATATGCGTGTACTGTTATTCGCATAATATGCTTAATACATTTCGTAAAAATTGCGTACCTGCGTTTAAGCATAACTCGGACGTATTGAGTGAATCGGTTTTAATTCCCGATTGTTTGCCTAGAATAAATAGCGCATATTTTCGGTTTAATGGTCATGGTGAACTAATCAACGAAACGCATTTAATAAACTTATTTGCAATATGCGAAAAGAATCCTGCAACTAGCTTTGCATTGTGGACAAAACGAAAAAATATCGTTTATAGCGTATTGCGTAAAAACCAATTACCTAAAAACTTAATATTGGTTTACTCCAACCCAATATTGGATTTAGTAATGATTGAACCACCAGCAAAGTTTCATAAAGTATTTAATAACGTTTCGCATGGTGGTTATAAAAACGAAAACTGTACCGGACAAAAATGCATAGAATGTCTGGCCTGTTATAAAAAGGATTCAGGCATTGATTCAATAATAGAGAGAGTCAAATAAATATGTATAAATTATATTTGCCGATCTTAGGTTATTTTTTCGGTGTGGTTTTTATTTGGTTTATTTATTTATATTAAATTCAAATCATACTTTCTAAATAATTAACCCGTCTTCATGGCGGGTTTTTTTATGCCTGTCTTTTATCTCTCTTTTCATATCCTGATTTGGTACATAAAACCAACACCACACCACCACCATTTAAAATAATTCTTCTTAGATCATTTCGTTATATCTTTAGATCAAAAAGTAATAAGCTGTAGAAGGGCTCGTATGCAGCGCAGAGGTAGGGTAGCATTACTTATACAAAAATAATCGCATACAAGGCATTCTGATAGCTCTGAGACCCTATTTTGGACACTATGTAAAACCCTCTTTTTGCTGACATTTTGAACGATTTGAAAAAATCGGGCATTAAAGAGTAGGAGCGTTAGCGACTACCTAGTAGTACTATGTATGTGCCAGTGGGGGGTATAGGGTTGGTGTATACAACATATACAACGGAAGGGAAATTTAAGGTAGTCAGATTATAGTCAAGTTATCCACAACTGTGCAGTAGGTTATGCACAGGTTATGCAGGTATATTGCGTACAGGACTTTATAGGGGGATATAAGGGAGATATTGCGTACAGAGCTATAGTATATATATGTAAGCCCTGGACAAAGTTGAAATAACGATTGACGTTATCAACTAGTTATACCAAGAATTTTCAATCTGTCAATAGCATAAAACCCTTGACCTTTATATTATTTTGTTATAAGCTTTATAACGTATGGTAATAAGCATGGGGATGCAATAAATGGGAGAGATGCGTTAATGGAGATTTAACACGCTATGACTATTACCAATACATCGTACGAAATTTATGAAGAGACAGAGACTGAGCGCAAGTTAAGAGAATACGCAACCTTACCAGACCCGAAGAGACCTGAACAGGAAAGGTATCTAGAGATTGTGTACACGCAAATTGCAAACAATAAGATTCCCAAGCTGTCTAAGATACCCCACAGTGATTTGTTTTACATACGTGCGGCCCTAGAGAATCAATTTTCAGATAGAAAGTTTACTATGGATGAGATACGTACCCTACTGGACCAAGAGTTTGGTTTGTACAATTCGGATCGTCCAGAAAATAAAAATAAAGAATAGGGGTTGACAGATTATTCTTATTGCGTACACCACTTCAATACAAGTGCCACTAAAGGTTTACACTCTCACATTCTAAAAAGAGCTTCACAGTGGTCATACTTACGACAGGCGGTGCGTAAGTCCCTAACATATGGGGCAGTGCTCTGCGCAGCTTACGCAATGTAGGCCACCGCCTAATTTTATTCTTTTGTCCGTAAAGAAGGATTTGTATTCATGAAATTATGTGCAGGATGTCCTGCCCCAGCTAAGTGTACTGCTGCAGGTAAATGTTTAAAGACTGCTAAGAAGGCGTACGGTGGTATGGCTAAGAAAGCTAAAATGAATAAAGGTGGTGTTGTTAAGGCAAATTGTGGTGCTTCAATGAAACCACAGCAAGGTAATTAATTAACCGATGCCAAATACTTCCATCAACAATGCACGTAACCGTTCGGTAGCAGTACATTGTATAGTAGACGCTACAAATTATAAATTGTATACGTGCCCTGCAAATTGTAAGACGCATGTCTCTTTGCTGTTTATTACGAATGCGGGTACTGCGGCATCTGATATCACTGTTGATTGGTTGATGAAGGCACGTAACTTACCCACGGCAACAAGTGATACGCCAGTGATAGATGAGCTTGTGCATATTATTGGCGGTAAGAATTTAGGGGTAGGTGACTACATTAAATTTGATGGTTCTTTTATCGTGCTAGAGACTGGTGATTACTTACGGGCGCAAGCAGATAACACAGGTGGCGGTGCAACCCCAGACGTAGATGTGTTTATTACGTACGAAGAGTTCTTCTTCCCAGAAGGAGTCTTGTAATGCCAGCAAAAAAGACAAAGAGTAAAGTCAATGCCGCAGGTAACTATACAAAGCCTACCATGCGTAAAAACCTATTCAATCAAATCAAGAGCAGTGGAAAGGGTGGCAAGCCCGGACAATGGTCAGCAAGAAAAGCCCAGATGCTTGCCAAGCAATACAAAGCAAAGGGTGGAGGCTACAAGTCGTAATGAAGAAGCCTCAACAAAGTTTAAAGAATTGGACCAAACAGAAGTGGCGTACCAAAAGTGGGAAGCCATCTACTCAAGGCCCCAAAGCTACCGGGGAGCGTTATCTACCGGAGAAAGCTATCAAGGCTCTTTCGGCCAGCGAGTATGCCGCTACTACCAAAGCCAAGCGGAAAGCAACTAAGGCGGGCAAACAAGTTGCAAAACAGCCGAAGAAGATTGCAAAGAAAACTGCGAGATATAGATAATGGCGACTACAAAAGATGTTGAACGCTTACCTTCGGGCCGTATTAAGTATCGGGGTGAAACCTTCTCTGGATACAACAAACCAAAGAGAACGCCTGATGGCCCCAAGAAGTTTGCTGTTCTCGCAAAGAAGGATGACCAGATAAAACTCGTGCGTTTTGGTGACCCTAACATGGAAATTAAAAAAGATAACCCTGCACGTCGCAAGTCGTTTCGTGCAAGGCATAACTGTGATACTGCAAAGGATAAGTTCTCTGCACGTTATTGGTCATGTAAGAAGTGGTAGCAATGGATAAAGCAAAGTACTTAAACCCAGAACGTAACTACACTGAGAAACAAATTGCTTTCTTGGATGCGATGGCTGGAGAAGCCAAGGGTAACATTAATCAAGCGATAAAGCTAGCAGGTTACGGTGCGGTTTCTCATCGTGATGTTGTGCCTTACCTTCAAGATGAGCTAATTGCTATTGCAGAGTACATCCTAGCGTACAACGGTGCTAAAGCCGCCTTTGGAATGGTTGGCGTGTTAGATGATCCAACAGCTTTAGGGGCTAAGAACTCTGTTGCAGCGGCTAAAGAAGTATTAGACCGTATTGGAATCGTTAAGAAAGAGAAGTTAGAAGTTTCCTCAGAAGATGGCAACGGAATATTTATTCTTCCTGCCAAACGATCTGAAGATAACAATAACGAGGATTAATGAGTCTTTACGACTACATAGAAGATGAAGATATACGGGGTATTGCTGAAGAGTTGTACCCCGAAATCGTTGTGCGAACCCCTAGAGGTAAGGCGTACCGCCCGTACATTTACGACAGGATGCCTTACAAAGATAAAGAAACGGGGCAGGCGGTCTACAAACTACGGCATGATGATTTAAAGATTCTAATTGAAGGTATGCAAGCCTGCCGTAATGGTGTTGCCTACCGTAAAGTTGCAGACTTCCTCACAACTCAAATTGGTTCGCAGTGTTCGTACCAGAAGGTATCAGAAGAATTTAAAGAAATTACCGATAAATTACCTGCGTGGAAAGAGTCGCAAACTAAAGCTAATAACTTTGCAGGTGAAAAACACTTCTCTAAAAACCAAAATAAGGAAGAAAGAGAAAAAACACGTAAGAAAAAGCAACTTTCCCGCAAATTAAGGGATATGGAGCTTGAGTTAAAGCGGATAGTAGCCGAAGAAGCGGTTGAAGCAGGTAAATTAAGCGAAGAAGCATTAGAAAACATTGACGAATACGTCACAGACAAAGGCCGACTCAAGACTAAGAAGCAAATTCAGATTATTGAGGAGAATAAAGAGGCCGAAAAAGCACAAAACATCATTTTTCAACCAAATGAAGGCCCGCAAACAGACTTTTTGTCTGCACCAGAGCGTGAAGTGCTTTACGGAGGTGCTGCAGGGGGTGGGAAGTCATACGCATTGCTCGTAGATCCCCTAAGATACGTTTCAAATGCTAACTTTAATGGTCTCCTACTACGTAGGCGTTCAGATGAGCTAAGAGAGCTTGTATGGAAGTCTCAGGAGCTATATCCAAAAGTATTTAAGAGCGCAAGATGGTCAGAGCGCAAATCACAGTGGACGTTCCCTAGCGGAGCGAGACTTTGGTTTACGTATTTGGACAGAGAAGATGATGTTTTGCGCTATCAGGGACAAGCTTTTACATGGATCGGGTTCGACGAACTCACTCAACACCCTACTCCATTCTCTTGGGACTACATGCGTTCTCGTTTGCGTACTACAGACCCTAAGCTACCCCTTTGTATGCGAGCTACCACGAACCCGGGAGGTCCTGGCCACGGATGGGTCAAACAAATGTTTATTGACCCTTCACCAGCCAACAAAGCGTTCGTTCCTCGTGATTTAGAATCAAACGAAGAGTTGCGGTTTCCTCCAAACCATTCTAGGGCGGGGGAACCTTTGTTTTACCGTCGATTCATACCGGCAACGCTAAAAGATAACCCGTACTTGTTTCAAGACGGGATGTACGAAGCAAACTTGCTTTCTATGCCTGAACAACAGCGTAGACAGTTGTTAGAAGGTGATTGGACAATTGCTGATGGGGCTGCATTCCCAGAATTTAAGATTTCTGTGCATACCTGTGAGCCTTTTGATATTCCACATACTTGGACTAGGTTTAGGTCTTGTGATTTTGGTTACAGTTCGTTTTCAGCAGTGCATTGGTTTGCAATAGATCCTGCTTTTGAGACTCTGTACGTCTATAGGGAATTGTACGTATCTAAGCATACGGCAAGAGAACTTGCAACAAAAATTTTAGAGCTAGAGTCTGGCGAAGATATTCGGTACGGAGTATTGGATAGTTCTACGTGGCACAGCCGTGGTCATACTGGTCCGTCTATTGCAGAAGAAATGATTGCCGAAGGATGCCGCTGGAGACCATCAGATCGTACTGGAGGTTCTCGTGTTGCAGGAAAAAACAGATTGCACGAGTTGTTAAAATTCAACGAAGAGATAGAACAACCTCAAATTATATTTTTTAACACGTGCAGACAAATCATTGCGGATATGCAAGTGATACCGACTGACCCTAAAGGGACAGACGACATTGACCCACGGTACGCATCAGATCACGCATACGATTCTATCCGTTATGGAATCATGTCACGCCCCAAATCAAAAAGTTTGTTTGACTTTGGAAATGATTTCAATAAAACAGGATGGAAACCAATGGACCCCGTATTTGGGTATTAATAGGTGTATAAATGGCTATAGTAGATAAACCTGAGTTTGACGAAGAAGTAGTTGCTCTTGAAGATTCTGAGAGTGAGCAGGAAGATGTTCAGTACTCAGGTTTTGTAGATATCGTTAGAGACAAGTACCAACGGTCTAAGGACCGTCGCTTAACTGACGAGCAACGGTGGTTAGTTTCCTATAAAAACTACAGAGGCGTGTACGACGATACCACTCAGTTTACAGATACTGAACGCTCACAAATTTTTATTAAGATCACCAAAACAAAAGTACTTGCTGCCTACAGCCAAGTAACCGATGTATTGTTTGCTGGTAATAAGTTTCCTATCGGCATTGAAAATACCCCAATCCCCGAAGGCATTCAGGACAGTGTTCATATTGATGTTGCTGTTCCAGAGCCACTGCAGTCAATCTACGAAGAGTTAAATGTAGGGTATACAGGCGACGGACGAGATGTACCTAAAGGTGCTGTCTCTGCTCGTGACCTTGGTCCAATCCAAGAACAAGTTAAAGGCGCAGAAGATAAAATCAAGAGTGGTCCGGGAAACACCATGACTTCTGCTCTTTACGAGCCAGCCAAAGAAGCCGCTAGGCGTATGGAGAAAAAGATCCACGATCAGATTGCAGAGTCTGATGGTAACAAGCACCTACGGTTTGTCGCATTTGAGCAATGCTTGTTTGGAACAGGTATTATCAAAGGACCATTTGCTACTGACGTAGAGTACCCTCGTTGGAATTCTAACGGCGAGTACACTCCAGAGATTAAAACTCGCCCCCGCCTAGAAGCAGTATCCATTTGGAACTTCTATCCTGACGCTGATGCGTACAACATGGATGAGGCTGAGTACGCTGTGTACCGGCACAGAATGTCTCGCTCTCAAATGCGGGAACTCAAAACTCGTCCGTTCTTCCGTGATGAAGCAGTAGAACGTTCTATTCAAGCTGGACCCAACTACGTCAAAGAGTACTGGGAAGATGTCATTGACGACAGTAACTACACTAACGAAGTTAACCGTTGGGAAGTACTAGAGTACTGGGGCTTTATTGATGCAGATGCCGCCCAAGAAGCTGGCTTAGATATTCCTAAAGAACTTAAAAAACAAGATCAGATTCAGATTAATGCGTGGGTTTGCGGAGGTAATATTCTTCGTCTCGTGCTTAATCCATTCAAACCAACTCGTATTCCGTTCTACGCAGTGCCATTTGAGCTAAATCCATATAGCTTCTTCGGCATTGGTGTAGCAGAGAACATGGAAGATACCCAACAGCTAATGAACGGATTCATGCGTATGGCTGTAGACAACGCTGTGTTGTCGGGCAACCTGATCTTTGAGGTGGACGAGACAAACTTAGTTCCCGGTCAGGATCTGTCCGTGTACCCAGGAAAAGTGTTCCGTCGTCAGGGTGGAGCACCCGGTCAGGCATTGTTCTCAACTAAGTTCCAAAACGTATCCAACGAGAACATGATGCTGTTTGACAAGTCACGTCAGCTAGCGGATGAAGCAACAGGAATCCCATCATTCTCTCACGGACAGACTGGCGTTATGGGCGTAGGGCGTACCGCTTCTGGTATGTCTATGTTGATGGGTGCCGCCGCACAGAACATTAAGACTGTCGTTAAAAACATTGATGACTATCTGCTGTCACCGCTAGGTCAAGCAATGTTTGCTTTTAATATGCAGTTTGATTTTGATCCAGAGGCTAATGGTGATCTTGCAGTCATTGCTCGTGGTACAGAATCTTTGATGCGCAATGAAATTCGTTCGCAGAAGCTAATGCAAGTTATGCAGTTGGGTACTAACCCAGCGATGGCTCCGATGATTAAGTTTGACTATATCCTCCGTGAGATAGCCGCATCCTTAGACTTAGACGAAGATAAGATCGTCAACGATCCTCGTGAGGCTGCTATCCAAGCTGCACTAATGGCACAGTACCAACAAAATGCCCCTCAGACCGCACAGGGAGGCCCACAAGCGCCTCAACAGGGACAGGAAGGGTCACCTACGCCAGATAACCAAGCAGGGGTAGGAGCGGGCGCTATGGGGCCAGGAAACGCACCTGAACCGGGTGCTGAAGGATTTAGTCGCCCAGATGCGGCTGGACCGGAGGCTCTGCAGTAATGCAAATTGAAACTGCTCGCAAGTTATTAGCCTTAGTTAACGGTAAGCAGAACATGGAACGGTTAGAGACATACGTCGGTGACCGCTTGAATTATCTGCACACACAATTAGAACAATGTCCTACAGAAGCAGAAATGTATTCACTGCAGGGGCAGATACGGGAAATACGTCGATTGTTAACGCTGAAGGATGAGGCTATCCAGAAAGCGGGAGAAGGTAAGCATTAATGGCAGAAGAGCAGAAAGACGGTTTGATGTCAGAGGAAGTGGGTAAGTCTGTAACGGCTATTCCATTAGATATTGATCCAGAACGGTATAAAGCAATGGAGCTTAGGCTTCAGGAAGTTATACCTGAAGGGGCTTATGAGCTCTACATGAAGAGTGATTCTGATATTAGCGAAGAGTACGCTGATGTAAGAGAAGAAGACCCTGAAGCCTTTGATGCTGTACTTCGTGTTAATACTGACGTGAATCGTCAAGCAATGGACCGATCTCAGTTCTCTGTTGACGAGGCTGTAGCCGATTCACCAATACCAGAAATTGATACGTACTTAATGGAGAACTCTGTCTATCTCAACACAATTCCTCCTGGATTTGAGAGAAAAAAAGATTTAAACGCACGGGCAACTGCTCATGTTATACCTGAATCTCCTATTGTGGATCGCACCCAAAGAGGGCAACTTCCGGGGCTGTCAGAGGATGTTGAACAGCAAGATAGCGTTCGTTTACACGAAACTGTCCACGCTTCTGGTGTTATGGGAGAGTACGATTCTTTAACTACTAAATTGCTAGCAGAAACGGTAGGTGATGAATCCTCTGCGGAAGCGGCTACTACTGGACTTGATTTATACCGAGCCATCTCTAGAGATGATCCGATTGCCGCAAGACAATCTATTAATTATCTGCTAAAGCAAAAAGTAAATCTATACCTTTATCGTGATGAATTGATTGATAACATGATGCGAGCCATTGATGTCCTAGAAGAGACCTCCGATGGTGGTATTGAGTTGAGTCCAGAGCGTAAAATTGAAATACGCAAAGACATTGAAAAAGAATTTAAGAATATTCCACGCATATTAGAAAACATGCGACTAGAACGTGCAGGAGAGAAAGAACCACCTAAAATGGACGAGGGTGGACTAATGGCTGACCCATTAGTTGTCTCTGAGACTGCGGAAGAAGAAGCAGAGCCTAAGATGGGCATTGGAGATTACATTGAAGGCGCCAAAGAGCTAATCACTGACTTCTCCCCCGCAGGTACTGCACAGTCTATGATTGATGCCGCTGAAGAAGCGTACAAACTTGCCTCTGGTGCCGAAGACGCTAGCCTAATGGATTTCGGTATTGCTGCTATCGGAGCACTTCCAGGCGGAAAGACTGCAACTAAAGTTGTGGATAACGCCTCAAAGATTGCAGACGAGATTGCAGAAGCATCTTTAGAAATCTCAAAACTAGATAACTACGTTCCTAAAAAAACAGTTAAAGCATACAAGCTATTCACCAAAGGCGAAGACGACAACCTGTATCCTTTGTTTGTAGACGCTAACAAGCCGCTACCTGTCGGTGAGTGGATTAAAGCCAATATGCCTGACTATATTTTCCAAGCAAAGAACGGCAGATACTACGTCCCATCTAAAGCGACTGCACCAAAAACTGAAACTGGTAAGAAAGCATTTTATGATACTGGAGAGCGTAAGGCTACAGGTAGTAGTGTGGAAATACCAGATGATCCAGAACTTCGCAAGAAGCTCGTAGAAGCTGGGTTCATTGCCAAAGAAGGTACTAAGAGTGTTAAAGCTGTGGCGGCACGTCCGGGCTGGCATGCGGGGGATGTTCCTATCGCACATCACATCGGTGCAATGATTGATCCTGCGACTGGTGGGACTAAAAAACTGGAGATGCCTAATGTTCGCCGTGACGATCAAGTATGGGCAGAGGTTGAGTTACCAGCGGACGTAGATTGGCAACAAGAAGCGTTACGTAGAGCAAACGTCAAAAAGGATGGCGAGATTGATGTAGGTACTGCACACATTACTGACATGGTTCCTCATGGTGGTAGCTACAGATACAAAACAAATCC
>Ga0075480_10001057_pt1 | contig 17193 bp, 19 predicted proteins | sample DEB08_DNA_7_FD_81590 | JGI IMG/M metagenome (GOLD analysis project Ga0075480, IMG submission 81590) | Aqueous microbial communities from the Delaware River and Bay under freshwater to marine salinity gradient to study organic matter... | ecosystem: Environmental > Aquatic > Marine > Coastal ... | reverse complement strand
TTCATTGTCTATATTATCTGCTATTGCGAAAAATGAAGGTTACACTTTAAATGATTTGATTACTGTATTTAATCAATAAATTTATATCATAATTTATATCATAATTTATATCATAATTTATATCATAATTTATATCATAATTTATATCATATTAAATATCAAAACAATTTATTATGATTTAAAAATACTTTAAATACCATATTAAATACACTATCAATTCTAATATAATGAGCAATCTTGTTTGTTATCATCCCGAAATAAAAGAAAAATTAGATTTATTTTTAAGATCAAAAAACATTCCAAATATTATTTTTCACGGGAAAAGTGGTAGTGGAAAACGAACCATCGTTCATAATTTTATAAATGACATATATAACAGTAATAAAGAATTATTAAAGAATTACGTTATGTATGTTAATTGTGCACACGGAAGGGGTATTAAATTTATTAGAGATGAGTTGAAATTTTTCGCAAAAACACATGTAAACATTGAAGGCACTAGTAAATTTAAAACAATTGTATTATCAAACGCAGATGAACTCACAATAGACGCTCAATCGGCGCTTAGACGATGCATTGAATTGTTTAGCCATACCACTCGTTTTTTTATTATTATTGAAAATAAATATAAATTATTAAAACCGATATTATCACGATTTTGCGAATTATATGTATATGAACCTAAGATCAAAGATAAAGTAGTTAATCTTCACCGAATTTCTGTAAATAATACGTTTTTAAATAAAACTGTAAAAAACCATACAAAAAACATTTTTTTAAAAAAAATAATTAATGATTTCAATGAGAATAATGTATGTACAACTGATAATAGCAATAATAATACTGTTATTAATGACGAAATTACAAACAAAATAAAAAATATTACTAGTGATTTATATGAAAAAGGATATAGTGGGTTAGATATCATTTCTTATTTAGAGAACAATGATGTATTTGAACCAATTCAAAGATATCAAATGATACTTTTATTTAACAGAGTAAAAAAAGATTTTAGAAATGAAAAATTATTTATGTTGTTTATGTTAAATTTTATTTTATTACGTTCTAATTATGATTTAGAAAATATATCATTTATGTAAATATGGATGATTTTTCAGTTAGTAGTTTAACTGAATCAAAAAATGAATGGTGTGCTCGTTTGTTGACTATTCTTACACCTAGTGTGACGCAAGGATTAAAATCTATATTTGACGAGGCCGTTAAATTATGTAAGGATAATAATGAAAATGACAAATACCTGATGACTTTTCAAAATTTTCTTACCCGTGTCCCAAAATGGAATCAAACGATTATTGATACTGAGAGAGACCGCATTATTGAAACCTCAGGGTGTTCTTATTTAGAAGATTTAATTACATGTGTTCATATTATTCAATTAAAAGCATTAACATGTGTTCGTGTTGGTAGCAAACAAAAGAAAATAGATATTAATATTCCTTCGGTAAGTGAATTTATTCATAAAATTTATATACACATTGCCCGAAAGATGTATATGAATATTTATTTATTTGAAAAAAATATACAACCACTACAAGTTCAGAAAAATAATCGTGAACTTGAACTTATTGTCAAAGAATGTATTTTAAATACGATTCGTGATAGTGTCCCAGTAGAACATATATTGCGTTCCTATATGGACGAAACCGAAGAACAAGACGTGGAAGTAAAAGAAGTAGAAGAACCGTTGTCTGATGTTGAAGTTCAACCAGAACCAATGAAAAAAGAAACTACTACAAATTCTGAAACGATGAGTGAGAGCAAAAATAATACTAATAATGAAATTATATCTACTACATCTTCACCAATTACAAAAGAAACAATTGAAGAATTTAAACAAACCACTGATTTTACAAATGACCAAAACGGAAAACTGTCTTTTTCTGACAATGATAAAGTTTTAGACGATTCCGGTAAAGAAACAATTGTCACTGTTTCAAAGAATGAAGAAAATTTAGAAAAATTAGAAAAACAACGCGAGACGTCAGATTTTAATATCGGAAATGATGCTGACGATGACGACGATGAAAGCGAACGTTTAGTTATTGGTGATAGTGTTAAATTAGATGTACTTGATGTGAATGATTTGAATAAATCCTCAACAGTTGAATTGGCACCACCAGTGTTAGATTTTGAAGTTCTCTCTTAAAAAATATAATTTGTATATTTTAATTTTTATACATATGTATATTTACTTCATTATTTTACATTTATAATAATATAAAATAATGCGTTATGAAAATATACATTATTTATTTTTATAAATATATGGAAAAATATATTATACATTCAGGTATTATTGCATTTATTTATCTATTAATGAAATTTGTGGAAATGCGAATAATAAAAAAGGATAAAAAAGAAGTAAAGGATTTAATTCGTGATACGCTTATTGTATATTTAAGCGCAATGGTTGGGTTATATATCATCAGCGAATTTATGCCTACTGAATCAGTTATTAAAACCGTAACAAATGTATTTACAGATACGCCTGGATTTTAATAAAAGAATAAAATCGAAAATAAATAATTATTATACCTCATATTTTTTAAATTCTAAAAAATTGAAATACTTTTTAGAATTTATATTCATAGTAACCCCTACCAACTAACTGACAAATAAAAGTCTGTTATTAGAATTGTTCAAAATGAACCAGAACCAGAACCAAGATAATAAGCCACAGTGTGCCGCCGCCGAGTTTGGATATTGTTCTAAAGATGACGTAAAAGACCGAAAGGTGATTTTCATGAAGCGAAACATGAAAATCGGACCTGTTCCAGACGAAGAAGTAAATGTAAGTATGTGTGACTTCCACTATAAGTGGTTAGTGACCAAAAACAACGGAGTTGAACCACTTGAGATGCGTGGAAAGTTTGTTGATACCGCCATTGACGAGGATTTGTGTAGTGCGTTTGAACCGTATAATATTGTTCGGCAAAAATCACGTATCTTCACTATCTGGTGGAACCATTCGCAAAACAACCATATTGTCTTCTTTAATGGCGACGACACAAAACATCCTCCAGCACGATTTGAAAGAGGATGGGAAAAAGCAGGTGTTCTTCACTTTGATGAAGACGTCTACGACAAAGACAATGGGTTTGTCCAATTCCTTGAACCAATTTCCAAGACAGTGTCTGAACACTTGAAGGAGGAACTAGTTGAAGGGCGACTGGGTTTATACTTCTACATACTACCCAATGACGGCTTTCATACACATCCACGAGATCAGTTACTAGATGTGGATTGCTGGTGTGTTGACATTGATAACATTGTGCATTTCTTTGCAAATCCAATTGAAATGCCAAACGCCATTTGTAATTATCTGAATGGTTTTCACTTGGATTTAATCCAAAAAGAAAAGCACAATGAGTATGCAGAATGTATTGAATTCATTTTGTCCGAGGTTAGCAAAGACATCATGAAAATGCCCGGTCTGCGTGATAGATATAACTACGATTACGCATTTGAATATGATGAACATGCTGAGTTAGAAGCATGTGAAAAAGAAAAATTGATTGGAGCAGTTGAACAATTGATGAATCTGCTGGAAACTAAGAATGTATCCGGCATGTATGAGTTGTGGGACTCTACCGTAACCGACCACATTGATTTCACAAGCGTGTTGTGGATTGTTTACACGTTCACGAACCATCATCTCTATACCGAATACGAAGATATCGGTAAATACAATGAACAGTTAGTATCATTCTTTATGGACGAGGGGTTAGGAAAAGAGCTCCTGACCATTGCTATTTCAGGCGAACGACAGCGCTATGTAGACATTCATATGAAGACCTGCTATAACATTTTATACCCAAGTGTAAATGTCGTAAAAGCACTTGTCCCTGCTTACATTTCTACCAATGACATCATTCACGTTGCAAAAAAATTCGTTTACCGCGAAGAAGATAAAGTGGAGGAAGTAGATTCAACACCACTTACCGCAATTCAATACTGGCATCACTATGACAACACTATAACAAATGTTGCTGGTGGAGGTATTTATGGTGGGTTTGCTGAAGAACATTTTGAAAAAGACACAGACATTCTTGAATACTTAGAATCACAACAACCCATTGCTAACGAATAAAAAAATAGATAAGAACAAAACACTTCATAACAATTGTATTATATTATATGTATGTAACCCACCAAATAAAGGCTTGTCCCAAAAAAAAAAGAAGAAGAGTGGTATCAACCACTTTTTTTTAACGAAATGGAACACTGTCACTATTTTTTTTAATTTAAAAAAATCGAAAATAAATAAAAATAACAATACATTATCAAAAAATTGAAATACTTTTATTACTTTGTTATAATAGTAACACCCCCCACCCAAGAAACGAAACAAGTGAACCGAATATTTATAAAATGAGTCAATCCGCCACCGCTACCGCCAACAAAGCCAAAGTCGTCGTAGAACAAGATCTGTCATTGATAATCCCGCGCGTTTTTCCCCAATGGGACGACGAACAGTTAATCATTGATATCTTTGATCGGCAAAAATTAGGTAGAGTATATAAAGTAAGTATTATCTATATGAAAAGAGAAAGCCGGCGCCGTGGTCACCCGATGTACAAAGCGTTTGTTTACTTCAGCGCCTGGTATGACAACATCGTCGCATACAACTTTCAACAACGCATCTTCGCCAACGGCAACGCAAAAGTTGTTTACGATGATCCTTGGTATTGGGTTGCTATGGAAAACAAACAACAGCGCCTCAGCAACAATGACAAGCGGATTATGCGCGTGGCCTACCAAAATTATTTGAGCGAACAAATGATTGAAAAAATCAGCGCCAGCATCATGAAGATGGAAAATCAATTGACTGGATGGAGCAAAGTTACAGTGGAAGAATCAATGAACATACTTGGCGACGAAATTTCATTAACGGAAACGGCGATGGACTGTGCGGAAAGGGTGTTCTATAATGCATAAACGAATAAACGAATAAACAAAAAAAATAAAAAGGGTCTCATGACTTTTTTTATTTTTTATACATAACAAGGAATACTATCAATATCCATTATTTTGGTATTTTTTTTAATATCCTTCTTTTTTACAATAAATTTTTCAAAATAAGGTTTTTGTAATACATTCATTGGAATATGTTTACTTACTGTTCGCGCAATCATTTTATACAACTTAAAATCAGGATAACGTTCATCGCCATTTTTCTTATAAAGAATATTACGCCCCTTATCATCATTCACCCATTCTAACATAATCTTTGTTATTTTCGTCTTGGGTTCATCAACCAAATAATCATACAACGCACAACCTAACCGACATAAATCAAAACTATAACTCGGTTCTAATCTCGGTTTTTTATCATTAATATAAGGTTCACAATTATACTGAGTTGAAGCATCACCATCTTTTGCAAAACTATCACTACATAATGTTTGTCCACGAAATTTATATATTGCTCTTCCAAAATCTATAATTTTATAAATTTTACCATATGTTGGTACTTTATAATGAGTATGATTTATCTTGTAATATAAATATGTTTTATCAGTTTTAGAATACATTATATTGTTTGTATGCAAATCGTTATGTGTTAAATGAAACGCATTTTGAAAAGTAATTAAACTAAATAAAATTTGCATTACAATAGAATCCCATATTTCATCGGTAATATCTCCGTCATTCATTAAATCATCAAGTGTATTTTCACAATGTTCAAGAGAGATAACTTGAACTGGAAAAGATTTAATTTTTGCAATGAGTTCATCATCATCGCCTTCTTCACTATCATCATCACTATCACTACAATCTTCATAATCATTGTCGTTTTCATCACTGTCACATTCATCACTATCACATTCATCACTATCACATTCATCGTTATTAATATCACCATTATTGGAATCATCATTAAATGAACCTGATGTATTTGATGTTCTGGAAGAACAAGAACTTGTTTCACTTTGTAGTTTTGTTTTTTCATTTTCATTTTCATTTTCATTATTATTTAATGCCAAATCAATATCGGTAGGTGTTAATTCAAAATCACAAATATCCTTCATGATATCATTTTTAATATTTATTTCCTGTGAAACAATTGTTTCTATTTTATCAATATCACAAATATCAGATAAGGTTAATATATTTGTACCAATCTCTCTATCTTCATTATTTTCTATGACAATTTTTCTTCTATAATTTCGTGTATCGGTATTTAAGCTATCTACATCAATATGCTCTAATTCATATAGAATTTTATCGTTTTTCCTAAAAAATGTAGAATCATTTAGATAATCTATATCATCAATAATATTAATTCTAAAATCAGTTTTTATTGCCAAGAAAGAACCATAAAAATCTACTCCATTTAAAAAACCATGTTTATGATACAGTTGACTTGTTAAGTAACTAAAAAAACTATCAACATAAGCAGTATTGTTGTAATCTTTTATCTTAGGATTACAATCATTAATAATAGAGTTAGATGAATCTGTTATTGAGTCCAGTGTTGGTAAATTAAACAATGCTGGGTCTTCTGTATTGTATTTTCCAAGTAAATATTTTAAAGGATCTAATAATGGACTAAATTTTAAATATGTTTTTCTCTCTTCAGTATCTTTAGAAATATCATTTTTAATGCTACAATCAAAAATATTATTGGTTTCTTGTGAAATGAGGGATTCTAATCGTAATGGATTGTTTAACCCAATGTGTTTGTAGTTATTTTGGGTTAATGAAAAATAACGATTATAAAGAGGAATATAATTTTGAGGTTTCTCAATACCAAATATAGGATTTCTCTCTAAACTCTTGAATAATCTATGATTATCGTCCTTTCTATAGTTAAACTCCATTATTACTTGTATTATATATAATTTATTTGTTTTTTAACTCATTACTGTTTTATATATTTATTTTTAATATTCTTGTGCGGTATTTCATTTTCTTTATTTTCTTAAAGCATTTTAAACATTAAATGACATTAGAATTAAAAAAATTTGATATGCGACATATTAGTTTTAAACCGGATGAAAATAAAGGTCCTGTTGTTGTCCTAATTGGTCGTCGTGATACAGGTAAAAGTTATTTAGTCAGGGATTTATTATTTCATCACCAAGATATTCCAATAGGCACAGTTATTTCCGGAACTGAATCGGGTAATGGATTTTATAGTTCTCATGTTCCAAAACTCTTTATTCACGAAGAATATAATACTTCTATCATTGAAAATATTCTTAAACGACAAAAAACAGTTTTAAAACAAGTAAAAAAAGAAATGGAACAATTTCGTCGCTGTAATATTGATCCTCGTGCTTTTGTTATTTTAGATGATTGTTTATATGATGCCACGTGGACAAAAGATAAAATGATGCGATTGCTTTTTATGAACGGACGGCATTGGAAAATTATGCTTATTATTACAATGCAGTATCCATTAGGTATTCCACCGAATTTACGGACGAATATTGATTATGTCTTTATTTTACGTGAACCATATATTGCCAATCGCAAACGCATTTGGGAAAATTATGCAGGTATGTTTCCGACCTTTGAATCTTTTTGTCAAGTCATGGACCAATGTACTGAAAATTTTGAATGTTTAGTTATTAATAATAATTCCAAATCAAATAAACTACACGACCAAATATTTTGGTATAAGGCACAACATCACGCCGATTTCAAGTTAGGTTCAAAAGAGTTTTGGGAGTTGTCCAAAGATTTAAATTCGGATGACGAGGATGATGCTTACGATCCCAATAGTTCTAAGAAACGTGGTCAAGGGCCAAAAATCAGTGTAAAAAAAACGTCCAAGTGGTAGTAGTAATAGGACTAGATAATGAATTATAGTTTTATATAATTTTTATTACTCCCTCTCTTTATCTAATGCTGCTTAGTTTCAAATTATAATTAAAAATATATAACTTAAAAAAAAGAAAAAAGGATAGAGTGATAAATGTACTTTTTATTTTTATATATATTTTTATTTTTTTATTTATACTAATCAAACTTAATATACCTAACTTGATATTTAACACTTTTTGGTGGACTCATCTCATTCTCATACACAGGCAAGATTAAATAACGACTTCCTTTGTCTGTTGAAGATATACAACGACTAGGTGGAATTATTCTGGCTTTTTCCATCGTAATTCTATCGTCCTTGGTAAGATCAGCAACTGTTTTGTTATCATGAAGCAGTTTAGATGTAACACAATAACCTTCACGCTCATGAATCACACTATTTTTTGTAGTTTTTACCTTACACTCCATTTCTCTTTCTTTTGTAAACAGAAATTGTTTTGCTTCCTCAAAACTATTAAATAATTTTTCTGAACATATGTAATTAAATGGTTTGTCGCAGGTTTTAAATTCATGTTTATATATAACAGTAGTCATTCCATTTTGCTCCTTTTCAAAGGCTAATTTTGCAAGTTTCTTTGATTTATTTTCCCACTCAATTGCTATTTTATTAAATTTTTCGGTTGTAAAAATCATGGGTAATTTTTTTTCTTTATATGTTTTAAACCCTTTTATATTCCCCTTCATTCGCCCAGCAAGTTGAGATGCTTCGTTCTTACTTGAATAGTGTGATAAAATCGCATAATCTATCATAAAATTATCAGACATAATTGTAATGCCTCTCCCAATACAAATGTATCCAGTAATAACAAATGCAAACCGTTCTAACTTATGTTTTATATATATATCTATAAGTTTACTATTGAAAACATCATCCTTTTTGTATGTTATTCGCTCTAGTGTTCCTGGTATAGTAAGAACCATACCATCGCCATTTACACACAAAACAGCCATGCCTTTTTTAATACAAAGGCTTTTAATTGATTCATGGCTTTTTTTAATAGTTAACCCTGGAATAAACCATTTAGTTCCTGGATTTATTTTGTCAGAAGCCACTTTTGTCAATATATGATCAATAAAATCAAAATAACTCCCTTCTTTTTCAAAAACCTTGATGTTATTCGTGTAATGGCTATGAGCTGCTTCGGCATATTCGCAATTAGTATTATAACACTCACCCCCAATATAGTCAGTCCAACCGTGATATAATTCCGAAGTAGTATTTTCAATTGGCAATACATTCATATATTCATATTTTTGAAAAAGATTATGAGGAGTAGCTGTAATCAATTTACAATTAACATTTAAGTAATTCTCTACAATTGGGAGTAACGTACTATCAATAAACTTCATAAACTTATCCGCTTCGTCCAACCAAACATTAAAATGAAATTTTCCTTTGGTAAACAGCGATGTGTTTATATCTGTTATTAATTTATAAATGTCATCCATCCGTTTACCATTTGTACAACATATTATATTTCTAGCTCCATCCACCAAAATTGCATGAAATACTGATGCTGTGTCATGGTACTCGGTTCTTGAATGTGATGACAACTCAATATATCTATCTCCTTCAAGTATATATTCTATCAAATCATGTTCAACTCTATCACTTGTTTGTTTTGTAAGAAGTAAATTGTTGTCACACAATATAAAATTAATTATTTCTTTGCCCTGTATTGGCTCAGTGATGTCTTTTATAATATGACGAATCATAACAAAGGTTTTACCAGATTGTTCTGGCTTGCAAATCAATTGAAATTTAAGCCATTTATCTTCATCAACAAGTGATATGTAATCCGACATATTTTTAAATGTTTCTTAACGCAGTTTTAGTTAGCTTAGCAGAGAAAAAAGTGTTTTCAATTTTTTGATTTTGGTGTCATTTTTAAGCTTATTTTGAATTTAATTTATATTTAAATAAATAAATAAAAAAGAATCTTACCTTATTTCTTTTTTATTATTATTTATTTTACTTACACCTTTACTATATACCAATCGGGCTTTTCACGTAATTTTTTCCAACTAGCTATTTTTTGTTTTTCTTCCGACATATAATAATTGCGATACGATTCAACCGGATCATCAGTTTTGTATTGGTCAGGCATTGCGAGTGCGAATGGCGTTAATCCTTCTGTTTCAAAAGAATCATCTGATGGCATATGTTCTCGCAAGTATTGTGCCATTAAATAAGATTTATGCTGTTTTGTCTCGGGGTGTCCATAGCGGTATTTCCATTCGTTGTGCATTTCGTCAACTAAATCTAAGGTCCACACATAATTCGCTTTTGACGCACGGCACCAAATAGTTACCGGATGGTTCTTGTGTGCCATTTTATACAAATTTTCATTGCTTTCATCATCAGGTGAAAGAACGCGTTTTGCTGAACAAAGCATCTGTACTGCTTCTAATAAAATCTTACTGATGTGTTTATCCATCATAAATTCAGCAATTTCTTTTTTAATCAATGAGAGAATGAACAAATTCATTTTTTGGCGATTTTACTCAATATCACGTTTTATTTATATTGTCCTGGTTTGTTGTATTATTATTAAAATAAAAAAGCATTTCAATTTTTTATTTTATTTATTTAGTTTTTCTCATTTAGTATTTTATTATTTAATTAATTCTAGTCTGAAATATCGTCAAACCATTTATATAGCGGCGTATCTTCGTCCAAATATATTTCTTGTCCTTTTTCGTTTGTTACACAGTATCGGTAATGATGAAACTTAAATTCACTTCCTTTATAACTGTCATAGGTAATCTTAACACTTTGTACAATAGTAACTATTGGTGTATCCTCTGGAATTTCTTCGTCATCTACATAATGTGTATAATAAATAACGCCCATGTTTTCCCAACGATGCGTATCATTTGAATGTGGCGAATTCAAAAGGGTAAATCCATCCGGAATTGTTTCGTGCCATCCTTGAACCATACAACCGTGATGGTGTTCAAAGCAATACATTAATGTGTAATGAGTATTTTCAATCATGCTGAACTGTATTTATATTAATCCGATGTTTTTATATTAATATAAATAGAATGGAAAGGTTTTCAATTTTTTATATAATATATGATATAATATATACAACAATGAACCTTTATAAAACTCAAATAATACAATTTATCGTTATGATGTTAGTTGGAATTGCATTTAATCCAATGAACATACTTGCGTTTCGTTTTACTGATATCTATTTATCCACAACACTTGTCTACGGTGGTATTTTAATGGCATCAAATATGATATGGGCGCATGAAATAGTCCATTATTTTTCAATGAACCATTTTAATAAATATTTGTTTGGGGTTGGTGTAGTATTATCTGTGGCGGTTAGTATTTTCTTATTACGAACTCAATTCTTAGTAGACGACAATCAATGGTTACGACGTATGATAAGTCATCATTCCACAGCATTAACAACATCGGACAATATCCATAGTAAATCCACTAATCCAACCATAAAAAAATTAGCAAAGGATATCATAGAAACACAAGAAAGAGAGATTACGTTAATGAAATCGTTATTAAATTAAATGTGGTTATAGCGCTTCATATAAGAGATTTATTTATTAGAATTCTCTTTTATGTCCAGTATATTTTCTCGTGACGCATCGTCTATTATTGCGTTTTGTTTTTTTTGTAAGGTTTTTTATTACGGTGTGTCTTATATCCACCCCATTTTTTGTCAAGTGTTATACCTAGTTCCCTTGCATATTTTTCTCTAAATTCTTTGTTTTTTCTTTCAATCCTAGTTATTTCAGATTTTTCTAAATTTTTTAATGCTCTACTATTTCTATTATATTCTTTCCCTTTTTCTATATCATATAAATAATTTGCTCTATTTGGACCATTACCAGACAAAAATGTGAATCCAATTGGGTTAATTTTTTTATCATATATTTTATATTCATTTAACTCTAAAGCATCTTTTGGTGTTGGAGTTCTATGTTTTGGGCTATAAGTTGCAAATTTTATTTTGGGGGGGCGTGATGGTGGTGTAGGTATCTTGAGACTAGATCTAGATATAGCTTTAGACCTTCCTATGTTGTATTTTTGACCAGGATCAGAATTAGGTCTTTTTTTGGTACCTTTACCTTTACTATTCCTCTTTAAAACAGGTATTGAAACCGAAATAGACCTTGATAATCCTTTACTTGGCATACTATTATATATATACATATATAAATATATTACATCTGTTCAAAAATGCGTTCATATTTCAAAAGGATCGGTAATGGAATATAATCAGTAATTGTCGGAGCATATAATTCGGTAAATTGTTCCGAATGGCAAATCTTTTCTTTATCCACTGTATTGTGTCCGTGCCCAGAAATCACAATCGTTTTCATTGGGTCTAATTGAATCATCGGTTCTGTAAAATCATTTGTAAAACTTGGTTCTTCGCCGCGTGATATCGCATATTCATGTGAATGGTTTTCCAAATACTCACGTTTATACGCAAGACAATTGTTGGTAGAATGCCCTTCGCCAAAACTTTTAGATTGGAAGAAGGCCTTGGTTAAATAAAAGTAGATGTAAGCGCGCGAACAACCCGCAATAAGTGCGTTGGAAGATGAAGATGAAAATGAAGTCGTTAGCATATGAACAGCATGACTAATACGCGTCGGAGGGTAATAATCATCGTCGTCCATACACACAATAATATCCCCACTGCATGCGTTATTTCCATTGTTGCGCAAATCGCTCAAATAGCGCGGTTGGGACCCTAAAAAGGGATTGTAGGGGATATAATTAATATTAAATGGTAAGGATGTGAACTCACTATGCGAAAAGAGATAATTTGAATTTGCGGTTGCATCTGCTTCTGTTTGACTGCCTTCTACAATCACCCATTCCGCAATATTTTTATAGATTTGTTGTTTGATTAATCGCGCTAAAACGAGCATACATTCTCGGCGCGAATATTGAGTCACGGTAAGGATGGATACACTGGGAGTAGTAGACGTAGCACACGACATCTTTGGTATTATGCTATAAGGGTTATATAGTATAATATATGGTATAGTTTAAATCAATTTTAGTTAGTATATTGTAAATCTATTACATTAATTATTTTATTGGGCCCTCCCTCCTACTATAGGCGGTTGTTCTTTTTTCACGACTTCTTGCGTCAAGTAATTGAATTAATTTAACAAATCGATTTGTACGGGATTCATTATTAAGTTGTTCAATGTCCTCCTTAAATAACTGCTTAATTCTCTCATCAGAATAATTTAAATGTTTCCGAATTGTTTTATATGGTAAACCAAAATATGGAATAGTAAATTCATCCGTAGTGTAAATTAAATCATTTAATTGGATACCGGAAATTGGTTTCTTGGTCTCAGTCATTCTACTACTCTTACTACTAAACAAACCACCTCTTTTATTCATTTTTCTTGTTCGGTGCCCAATACTTTTCCTGCCTTTTCTTGAACGTCTCACTTTTTTAACGCGGCGACTCTTTTTAACTCCTCGTTGGTGACGGCGTCGTTTCGTGATAGGCATTTTTATTTATATATTAACTAAATAATATATTATAATTAATATATTATAATCAATAAACTATAGTATTATCTTTCTTACGCCAAACACGGAAAGCAGTTCTTGCATGCCTTTTTAAGTTTCGGTTGAACCAGCACTAATTTCACACACATATCAAACAATCGCTTAAATTGTTCTTTTTGTCCGTCATCTTCCGGAAACAATTTATAATGCGTCATAATATACTCATACAATTCGTTAATTTTTTCCGCCAATTCTTCAACTGTCATTTTAGGGCTCGCCGGCGCCATTAATAAATCCGTAATCAACAACATAATTTCCGGAATATCATTCTGGTCAATTTTGCCGTCTTTCATAATCGCCGTAACCGATTTTTGAACACGTAAATGAAAATCAATCAACTCTTTCGTTTGTGCCATCTTATACTATTATGTAATAATCATATATAATATTATTGTTGAACTTAACGCGTAATATTATATGCTATATAAGGTTATATAAAGTTTTAATATTTATTCTTCCTTTGCCTTTTCATTTTCCTTTTCCTCTGCCATCTTCCCTTCCACTTCCTTAAGAGCATCTAGCATTTCCGCCGGCAACTCCCGAATCTTCGCTACATTACCAAGACCATGATCTGAGTGCTTACCAGTAACCACATTTTCACCATCAAACAATTCCTTACGCAAATCCGCAACCGAAATTTCCTTTTGTTCGCCGTGTTCATCAATATCTTTCACACTCACCAAATTTCCGTCATCATCAATCGTTTGCGTCAATACATTACCACTTTCTATTGCTTTTTTCTTGTTGTCTTCAATTGCCTTTTGTTTAGATTCCTTGATACGTTTGTCAAATTCAATCTTTGCCGAAGATTCATTCTTAGTCTTTTCTTGCATCAACTGATTCAATTCATCTTCCATATATTCAACCCGTCCGGTTTTGTAAGATTCGGGGTGAAATGGCATCCACATACCGACTGGACCAACATACACATCATGATTAGGATCAACTTCACGCAACAGCTTACAGCGCATTTCGGCTTCTTCTTGTGTAGGATAAGAACCACGCACCTTTAATCCACGCACACTCGTCTGAAATTTGTGTTCTTTACTAAACTCTTCAAGCAAACGTTCATCATTCATATCAATAAAAGATTTAAAATCATCTTCTACTGAAGAAGCTGTAATACTTTCCTTTTCGTCCTTACAAAAATCTTGTAAATCTTTAGAAACATTATCAAAATTTAAATTGTATTTATAAGAAACAAAACTCAAGAATTGATTGAATTTCTCAATAGATTTATTCATATCCCACTGTTTTAGGAATTGTTGGAAATTATACATTTCGCGTTGTTTAATGATTTTTTCAGGGGAAATAAAAGAAACACATGCAAACTTTTGTCCGGCAATTGGCTTATCTTCATCTAATACATCCACATAATTGTTATTAACCGTACCATCAGGGTTAATACGATGAGGAAAACTATCTTTATTGTCACTCATTTTATATAATTATAAATAATGACAATATTTTAAGTTGTTTTATATACAAAGTTATATAGTTTTATATAATTAAATATAATTTAAAAAAGTATAATTAATTATTAATATTAAAATCTTTTTTCTTTATAGTTAATATAAATATGTTAGGTATTGACGCAAAGGAGTTAATTAAAAGAGCTATTAAGTATTTAGTGGAAGGTTTAATGGTTGCTATCGCCGCCTTTGCCATTCCTCAGCAATCCCTCAAGTTTGATGAAATTGCCCTTATCGCTCTCACTGCTGCCGCGACATTTAGTATCTTGGATACGTATGTCCCCAGTATGGGTGTTAGTGCTCGCTCTGGTGCCGGTTTCGGTATCGGCGCTAATTTAGTCAACTTCCCTGGAGGTTTTTAAATAGTTTAACATTTTTTTTCAATAATTATATATGATTTATTATTGAAAACATTTTTATAATAAATACTATAATAAATACTGTAATAAATACTGTAATAAATACTATATTGTCGGTATATATTCCCACCCTAAATCTTCACAAATATTTTTCCATATTTCGTCTTGTTCAATTCGTTTTTCTCTATCTTTTAACATTGGAAAATAAGGAAGAAAATGACGCTGATTTAATAATTCACATAATTTATAAACTGTATAATAATAATTCAAGAAATTTACTCTACCGTCCGGACAGTATTTAGCATATGGTCCTTGAATATCCATAAATAAATTACATAAAGTAGTTTCCAAATCAGAGCTCATGATTGGTGGTTTTATACCCAATTTATCTTTTATAAATGGTATATGTTCATAGTATTTATTATACCCCAACTTTTTTAGTATATCTTTTGTTCTTTTATTGGTTAATTGATAAATATCAACTCTCTCTTTTTTAATTTGTTGAATGATATTCTCAATAACTTCATCTGGGATTTGTGTAGTTTCTTTTGCTTGAAATTGAGCCAAAATTTCACGAAAATGGTTAATTCTTTTATAAGCATAAAAACATACTTCTTTAGGTGGTTCTTTATATGAAGGTTTTTCATTTTCAACCAAATATTTAACACTTGTTGAACAATTATTACATATCATGATTCCTTCATAATCAACAGCAATCATTTCACCTTTATTGCATATATTACAAATATCCGTTTCTAATATAAAATTATTAATATCTAGAAAACCTTCATCAACATTTCTCATATATGTTTGTATATTTTTCTTTTCATTTGAAAGTTCGTCACTTAGTGTAGTATCGTCTGATTTTATTTTGAAAAAATTGTCCAACAATGTTGTTTTATTTTCATTTTCGGCAATTTTCTTTTTATTTTCAAAATAATCAAATACATATGAAGAATTATTAAGATAATAATCTTTTTCTCTTTTCTTTATTAATAATATTTCCTTTTTCAATATTTTAATCCGATCTTTTATTTCCAATTCTTTATCTATAGTAATATTTCCAACTTTTAATAAATGATTTAGTTCTTTATTTTCATTTATTAATTGTGGAAGTTCATTTTCTTTTGTATTATTTATATCTTCAACTATTTCTCTGTGTTTACTATCTACTGTAGTTATTTTTTTTTTGGATAACACAATTTTTTTCAAATTTTTAGGTTTAAATGTTGGCATATATAATTATATGTATATACCTTTTATTTAAGCAAAAACAATATTATTTGGTTTAGAAATAATTAATGTTTTCTATTCTATTCCTAATAATGGATTTTGATATAAATGTTTCATCTAATATGAATATTGATTTTATACAATTTCAAAAAATGTCATTTATTTGGAATGCTTTAGAGTAAGGATGGTGTGTAAAAAAAAAAGAAAATAAATTTTACTTTACAAAAAAACATGAGGGGAAAAAAGAGGTATATTTAGACACATATTTGAACAACTTTATTAAATCTAATTTAAATTCAATAAATACAAAATAGGATTATATATAATTTTATAAAAATAATCAATGTTTTTATAAAAATAATCAATGTTTTTTATAAAAAAATAATTAAGTTAATTAATTATTTTTCCATGATTTTTTTTTCTTTAGCAATAGTATAACACAATGGGAGGAGGTTTGATGCAACTCGTAGCTTATGGCGCTCAAGACGTTTACCTTACTGGTAATCCCCAGATTACCTTCTGGAAGGTGACTTACCGTCGCCACACTAACTTCTCTATGGAATCCATTGAGCAGACTTTTAACGGTCAAGCCGACTTTGGTCGCCGTGTGACCTGCACCATCAGCCGCAATGGTGATTTGGCTTACCGCACCTACCTGCAGGTGACTTTACCCGAAATCAACCAAAACATGAAAAAC
>Ga0075480_10001049_pt1 | contig 17268 bp, 12 predicted proteins | sample DEB08_DNA_7_FD_81590 | JGI IMG/M metagenome (GOLD analysis project Ga0075480, IMG submission 81590) | Aqueous microbial communities from the Delaware River and Bay under freshwater to marine salinity gradient to study organic matter... | ecosystem: Environmental > Aquatic > Marine > Coastal ... | reverse complement strand
CTTCGGTGGATCGGCCCTTGATTGGTGTGGATTGGGAAGCACCGAGCGATTTCGGTAGCGCCGCCAGTGACCTCATGGAAATAGCGGAAGTGGGGTTTTCGGCCGTACGTATGCCGCCTGTGTTCGACAGGGCCTTTTATTCCCTGGCCGATTCACTAGGTCTCACGCTCTTCATTGAGCTGCCCTTCGCCCAGCTCTCATCAGGCGCACTGCAATCGGAACTGGCTCAGGCCGATTCGCTCCTCTCCCTTGTACTGGCAGCCGGGCAGGGGCATGCATCGGCCGGCCCCGTTGGCATCACCCGCCTTTCAGATACCCGATCCCCAGGAGGATGCGATGCCATCGCGCGTGTAGCAGAGCGTATCCGTGCTGCGGGTCGGCGCGCCTACTACACCTCATCGTTCCTGTCGGCAGACCGCTGCACTGCGGTGGTTGACATGGTGCTTTTCGATCTCCTGAGTCCGCACGGCAACCTGCCGGCCTTGGCATCCATGATTACTCAGGCCGGTCCAGGCGCCGCCGCACGCGAGGCAACGCAGAAGGAGGCTCGAGCGCGCGATACCCCATCGGACGTTTCGCAGCGCGGCATCGCGGGACTCGGCGCCGCCATTACCCGCCCCGAGGCCTCCGGGTGGATGAACGAAGGGAGTCCCCAAGCGCAGGCGCGCTTCATGGAAACGGCGCTCAACCAGGTTGTGCGCTCCCGCCTTCCCTATGTATTTGTTCATCGCTGGCGGGACCAAGCGCCCCACGCGTCCACGCTGCCCGATCCCTGGGCCCGCTCCTACGGCCTGTACACGGAAGCCTCCGATCCACGCCCGGCGCTTCAGGTCGTCAGGGGGATCCTGCGGGGCTTCCAGGATACATTTGCCGTTGACAAAGGCGTCCCACCCCCGCCGAAAGATCCCTGGTACCCGGTTCTGGGATGGCTCATGGTCATGCTGACGGCGCTCCTCTATGCAGGCAGTCCTCGGTTTCGAACCATGATTCCGCGCTACTTTTTTGCGCACGGATTTTTTCGCAATGCCGTGCGTGAAGCCCGCGAAGTGCTGCCACTGACCTCTACGATCATCCTGACCATCATCGGTCTGTCCATCGGTCTGATCGGCTCCTTCGTTTTTTCGCAACTGCGGGAGCTTCCGCTGAGCATCCACCTGCTCCGTTTGCTGAGCCCCGGCTCCCGGGCCTATCTGACGGCCATCATGGGCGAACCTCTTGTCTTGACCGTCCTTATCGGCAGTGGGACCCTGCTCTGCACCTCGGTGTGGATGGGATGCTGGATGGCCCTGACGCGATGGCGGGCTCGATTGCTTCCCAGTCAGGCCCTCATGCTGGCATCATGGCCCCGTTGGCAGATCCTGCTCATCCTGCCTGTGGCCATGACGCTGGAGGCCACGCCCGGCGTGCCGCTCTGGGCTGTCCTGTGCCTGGGCATGGTGTGGTTGGGTACGGCCGTGTGGGCCACAATCCGTACGACGTTCGATCTCTACAAGATCACGACAGTTTCGCCTCTTGCGGCAGGGTGTGTCTGGATGCTGCATCCCCTCAATCTGGGGATCGCTACCCTGTTGGGCTGGAGCCTTCTGCACTGGGACCAGGTCCGTTTCGCCTGGCATCTGCTCGTGTCAACCTAGCCCTGAAGTCGGGTGGGCCCACGGGTCACCGCGCGGCCAGGGGTAGCGGTGTATCGACCCCTTTCTCATATCCGACTGTTCCTCGTCCGAGGCACGTTTCATGCCACAGTCGGTCGGCCAGGTCATAAAAGGGTTGCTTGTGGTGCATCCAGCCGAAGTGCAGGGCATAGGGGGTCACCCACATGAAGTCGCCCTTGCCCGGAAGTCGTGTGAACAGGCGAACCAGGGTATCGCGCAGCCCATCGAAAGGCAGCCCGCGAAGGCCGTGGACAAAATCGTCTGCGTAATGGCGGCACCGCACCGCGTGAAAATCGCGGTCGTGGTCCACAAAACCCTCGATGAAGTCGAGCTGCGGGCTGTCCTGCCCTTGGAACCAATCGAAAACGGGCAGATCCAGGTAACTCATGGCCATGGCCATGCTCCATTCGCAGCTTTCCTCGGAACGGCCTTCGTCCAGCCGGCTGCGGAAATGGGTCTCATGCCGGCGAGCCAGGAAGTCCCGCGCAGCGGACATGACGTCAGAGATCGCCTGTCCGCTTGCCCCGTAGATCATACCGGCCTGTACCCGCGGTAGATAGGTCAGACCGAAGCGTCGCATCGTTCGTCGCCGTCGATCGAGGATCCGATCGGCCAGGATACCGAGTCCTTTGGGTCCTCCGAACCAGAAATCAGCCTTGTGCAATCCGGTGGCCGTGAACTCATAGGCAGAAAGACGTGCCCACAGGGGATCGGGGTTGCGACACCAGACAATGTCCGAGTCCACGTACAGGTTGCGCTCGAACGGCCGAAACGCATCCAGGTGGTGTTTGAATCCGACAATTGACTGGTGTGCCTCGGGCAGGACGTCAAGAACCGAAAACAGGGAGTCAAGCCCCAGTTCGTGCAGACGCTCAATCTGGGAGGGGTCCGCGTAGAGCGCCACAGGGCGCTCGGTATCATGACGCCGAAGCGTCAGCACCGAGGCGACAGCGTGGCGCAGATACTTTTCAGATCCGTAGGTGTGGAGTACGTAGCCTTCCACGTAGCGAGACCGCATTGAACATCGTGAATCCTGGGTCGCAAGCGAACGCAGGCTGCTCCCGATTGTTCGTCCGGCTACTCATTCCACGTCAGGACCGGGAGCGATTCTGCTCGAGACGCTTGTTCAGGTTGTCCATCAGCGCATCGAATCCGCGCTTTCGGATGTAGGACTGGAACGAGCGGCTGTAGCCTTCTACCGTACTCACGTCGTCGAGCACCACGTCCGTGGCCAGCCATTGCGCATCGGTGCGTTGCAGCGTGTAGGCTACGACCGTCGGCACGTCTTTATACACGGTCGTCGTGAGTACGTGCGCCGTGTCACCCGATACCGTGATTTCCTCGTAGGTTACCTGGGCGCGGTAGATATCCACATCCCCCAGGCTCTGGTAGCGAACGATTTCCGAAAATACGTCGACAAAAGCCTGCTGCCGCTCTACGGAGAGCTCATCCCAGTGGCGACCAAGGGCCTCGCGTCCCATGGCGCCGAAATCGAACATGTCGTTGACGGCTGTCCGCAGGGAAGCCATCTGGTCATCGCTCAGCTCCTGATCCGTACCCAGGATGGCTTTGATTTCCCGCTCTCGCTCTTCGAGCATGATGCGGATGGCATCGCTCTCCGAGCTTTGCCGCGCCATGACCGGTGGAATCGTCGCGGTGATGAACAGAAACGTCAGGAGGGCGAAGGATGTGTATAGTCGGGTAGACATCATGAGGGCGTGTCAATCAGTGTTCAGGGGGCTGGAGGGTGATTGCGTGGTCTGTGACTGATTAAAGACCAAGAAGTGTACCATCTCCCAAGGCCGTCTTCAGGTACCCGGCTTTTCTCCATAATCGAATGAGTGCCCTGTTGAACTCGAAGACGGCTTGTTCTCGTTGCGCCTGCAAGCTCAGGTTATCCCGGACAGCGCGAACGAGGTTTTCTGTATCTCCCAGGTCGAGGTCGAAGTTGATCTGCTCATCCCGCAGCCAGCGTTTGGAGATGAGAAGGGCTTCTTCCCGCGCCGAGACGGCTGCTTGGGCAATGAGCACGCGGCGGTACGCCTCCTCTACCTCAAAGAGGACGAGCTGCCGCAGGCCTTCCTGCTGGCTGCGAACCTCGGCATGCTGGGCTTCGGCCTGGCGCACCTTGGCTCGTGTCTGGGAGAAATTCAGGTTTTGGCGCACGGCAAACCCTGCCTGCACGCCGCGTGAGAGAAACGGGTCGCTGACGTACGGATTGCGCTGCCGCTCCCGTCCTGCGGCGTAGGCCCATTTTCCCGAGAGTCCCAAGAAAAGCTTGGGGAAGTAGTCCGACCGGGCCACCTCGACAAGCGATGCACGGGCCTCGACACCCGCCGTGATACCAGCCAGCTCCGGCCGCTCGGCCAGCGCCAGCGCCTGCCATTCCTCCAGTGACTTCAGATTGATCTCGATAGGCTCGAGCACTTGTGCCTCGACATCAACCGTTTGTCCTTCGGGCAGAAACAGTTGCCGCGCCAACGCTGCCCGCGCCAGTTTGCGGCTTTCCTCTACCTCGATCACGCGCTGCAAAAATTCCTGCTCCGTGATTTCGACCTGGAAGAGGTCAGCATAATCCACATCGGAGGCGCCTTCCTCCAGCAGTCGATCGATTTCCCGCTTGGCTTGATCCACGATATCGCCTGCCTCCCGGGTCAGTCGTCCCAGGGCATCAGCCAGTTGCAGGCTGTAGTACAACTCCGCGGTGCGCTCCAGGACATCGTTCTCTGTCACCCGAACGCCGGCCGCATCCACGTCCACGCCTGCACGGGCCGCATCGATCGAGGATCCAAGCTGTCCCCACGTCCAGAGCGGCTAAACGGCTTCGAATTCGATGCGATTGAAGGGAGACAGTACGCTCCAGTCATTACGCACATCAGGATCGAGATAGAGGCGATCGACAGGCGTGGCGTTGGGGTTGTCCAACGCCGGCGCAACAGCATGCGCCGACGTGGCAGAGAAATCTGTCAGGTATCTCGATGCGCGCGCCAGAGACAAGCGAGCCTCGGCATAGGTCTTTTTGGCCTCGGAAGCATCCACTTCGGGACTGGCCTCCAGAGCGTGCTCCAGGGCATCTTCCAGGCTGATCACGAGCGTGTCGCTCATCTGAGCGACGGCGGGCCTGGGTAGCAGGGAGAGCAGGACACATAAGAGGAATAGCAAGGTGCGCACGAGCATCTCAACGGGAAAACAGAGTGGAAGCGGGGAGACAAACGTATTCCCCGTCGCTGTTGTTCTTGACGCGGACAGCCGCCATGGGGTAACTTGCCGTTCGCTCTTTCTCACTCCTTCGACGGACGCGCTGCCACGGATACGATCGTGTTGCAGCGCAGGGAATCCGGGTCAACATCATGCTGCAAGAACCTGAAAATGGTCACAAGGCATGTTGTTGGTAGCCGGAGCTGTACCCGCAACTGTACGAAACGGGTCACGCCCCAACGAACGATGGCACCACTGATGTCCTTTTCTTGTCGGAAAGGTCTCGGGAAGGTGGGTCGGGAGGGGTCGTGGCGCAACTGTTTCAAGCCAGGAGACCGGTCCGACGAATGGTGTCCACTACCTCCGGGAACAGAGGTGCCGGCATCGTTTCGCTGCATGTATCGTGTCTCCCTGCCACTGCCAGTGGCCTGGGATTGCCTACCCGTGTGGTAAACCGGGCCTGTACCTCAAAGAGGAACAGGCCTTTTTTTGAATCGCGCTACCCACGTCATTACTGTCGGCATTCTTGCAGCCATGCTGACCATCACTGCCCTTCCGGGGTGGGCTCAGGTAGCAGATTCGGTGCTGGTGCTCGAAACCATCATGGTTGAAGGGGAGCGGGAGGACCAGGTGGCCTTTCCCGGGGCGCTCTCCATGCGTCTGGGGATGCTCTCGGCGCTGGCGGCACCGGATGCAGCGCGCCTGCTGGATCACGCCCCGAGTGTAGAGGTTGGGCGGGCTGGAACCAGCGGGGCGGCCCTGGCTTCGTTCCGGGGTCTGGGCTCGGCCTCAACCCGCATTGAATTCGACGGGATCCGCCTGGTTGACCCTGCCACCGGGTCGTTTGATCTTTCGCTCTTTCCACCGTCCCTGATCGGTTCGATCGCCGTCGTTTCGGGCGCTGCTGACGGATCGATTCCTGGTGGGCGGATCGTTCTCGGCGCGCCTCGGGCAGCCCCTTTCCAGGCATCCCTCCAGAGAGGATCCTTCGGATACCGGGAGATGGGCGGCCGGGTCGGCACGACCCGGCCGCACGCATCGGCATCGATGATGGTATCGCGCTCCTCATTCGATGGCGCCTTTCCCTACCGTCATCCCGTCTGGCCCGGTAATCCCGTTGTGCGACGCCGCGGAGCGGCTCGCTCCCACACGGCAGCCCTCCTGAGCTTCCACCACCATGCGCGCCCGATACCGGATGCAGGCGGGCAGTCTGCGGGAGGGGTCCTGTATCGCGCTGTGGTGCTGGCTACCCATGTCGATCGCTTGTTGCCCTCGCTGTCGATATCCGAGGCGCAGGCTGCTTCCCAGCAGGATGCGTTGGTCCTCGCGGGGCTTCACATGCAGACGCAGTGGGGTGACATGCCCGTGCAGGCAACCGTGTCGACGACGCACAGCCGATTTCGATACGAGCACCCCGAGCGGGACTCATCCCGCGTGGCGCTGGGCCAGGTCGCGCTCCGGGCCCGACTCGACAAAGTGCTCTCGCGGGCGTGGACCGTGGCCGTCGAGCCGTCCCTGGCCATGAGCCGCACGACGAGCGTAGCGTCCTACGACGTTCATGATGCTGCGCTTCGCCTCTCGGCAGGGTATGTCCGCAGGGGATGGATGCTCGGGGTATTTCTCGATTCCCGTCATCGCTCGACCCGCACGATGGGCTCGTCTTCCGGTGAAAACGTACTCGCGATGACGCCCGGTGTGTGGTGGTCCTGGGTCCTCATTCCCGGACTGGAGTCGAGGCTGGCTGTTGCACGTGTGCTTCGCCTGCCAACCCTGAACGAGCGCTACTGGACGCCCGGAGGCAATCCCGAGCTGCGCTCCGAGCAGGGCCTGCAGGCCGAATGGATGCTCTCCTACCAACCGAACCCGTCGCTTCACGTACGGCTCGTCTCCTTCCTCAGCCGCATGCAGGATCGTATCGTCTGGCGACCTGCCTTACTCGACCCCTCCCGTCCCATCTGGACGCCCGATAACGTGGCCCTCGTGCAGGGCCACGGGATGGAATTCTACCTGAGCTGGTCTCCTCTCCCATCCATGACCGCCATGTTCTCGGGTACGCGCCGCATTCAGCTTGATCGCTCCAATCCTGCAGCCGCCTCCCATGGCCATCAACTACGCTTTGTTGCTCCATGGTCTGCGCGCGGCACGCTGGAGTGGTCACGCGGTACACTCGGCTTTTTTGCGACCTGGTATTACAGCGCGCGGCGCTTCACAGCCACCGATGAATCCACGTGGATGCCGTCGCATCGGACGCTCGATGGCGGTCTGGCGTGGCGGCCCATCCTGAAGCGTGTCCCCTTTACTGTCCGTCTGAGCGGAATGAACCTGCTGGGCGCAGCCTACGAATCCTCTCCATGGATGCCCATGCCGGGCCGATCCTGGCGATTCGGCGTTGCCGTTGGCGGGTGATCCTTTTGTTTCCTGCGTCACTTTCCGACATGACTCCTTTCTCCATGATCCCGATCTCCCGTCTCTTCCCTCGTTTGTTCGCTGCAGCGGTCCTTGTTTCTCTTGTTTCCCTGACGGGATGCGATGCCCTTGACGGCACCGAGGCGGACTCCGCTGTTCCGTCTGCCGAGGCGATCATCGTTGCGAATGGAGGTAATTTCTCGGATCAGAACGGCTCGTTGACCTTTTTCGACCCTGAAACAGGTACGGTCACCCAGTCTTCGTCCCGAGCCGGGTTCGTACAAGGCGTACTGGCAACACCAACCGGTCTGGCCATCCTTATCAATACGTTTGACGAGGGCCGTATCGACGTTCTCGATCCCGTGGACGGGGTCCTGCTGGCGCAGTACACTGGCATGGACAATCCACGCGATGCCCACGTGCATGATGACACGCTGTGGGTGACAACGTCCACCTTCGGAGAGATCGGACACGCCCTGGCGCTGGGACCAGCCGGGCAGGTGCATTCCGCCACGCCGGTCGGATTCGTTCCCGAAGGTATCCTCTCGTGGGCAGGCCGTACGGTCGTGGCCAACAATGGAAGCCTCGGGAGCGGCACCACCCTCAGTCTGGTGGCTTCTGACGGTCAGGAGGCTGAGGAGATCGAGGCTGGCTGTGATGGCCCCCGGGACCTGTACGCTGCCTCTGCCCTGATGGTCGTATGCTCTGGAAAAACGGTATACACCCCGGATTTTTCAGCTGTTGTGGAGACCACCCCGGGTCAGGTCGTCTTCATCAATGATCAGTTCGACATCGAACAGACCCTCACGCTTCCAGGTCAGGCCGGGTCCACAAATGGTACTGAGACAGCCTACTACGCTGAAGCCACGGGAGAGCTCTTCATTACCCTTTCGGCATCGGAACAGGTTGTTGTCATCGACGCGGCCACCCGTTCCATTGCCAGAACGTATGATCTCTCGGGGCATCCCACATTGGTGGGCCTCTCCGGTATTGCCTACGATGCCGGACGGGGCATGCTCTACGTTGGACGGTTTCCGCAGTCGAGTGCCGGACCCTTTCCGGACTATGCCGCTGCCGGAACCGTGCAGGTCCTGGATACCTCGGGTGAGCAGATCGATGCCTTTCCGGCCGGTATTGCCATCTCCTCGATCATTCTTCAGTGAGATCCAAAGCCATGCACCGACACCAAGGGATATGCATCAAGCGCTGCGTCTGCAGCCGGGTTGATTTTGCTGACCTCAAGGAGCTGGCCGATCTGCATGGCGCAGAAACGATCCCGCAGCTGCAGGCGATTCGTGAGTTCGGCGTCAACTGCCGACTCTGTCATCCCTACGTGCGTCAGATGCTGCGTGATGGAACGACCGAGTTCTCGCACATTGTGCACGGGGATGAGCGCAGCTGATGTCCGGGCCGTTGAGGAACCGTTTTTCCGGCCCGGAGTGCCAATTCGACACGGTATGTGTCCCATGGCTGAACCCCTGCAACATGGCTCCCGCCACTCTTTCCGGCCCACTGCTCCGCGTATGCTGGCCGGCATGATGCTCCTGCTCCTGCTGCCATCGCTCTCGCTTGGGCAGGTGGCAGAACGGGCAGGAGACCAGGGCGCCCGGGTTACTGTGGTGCCGCCCGAGCGCGTTGCCAGGGTGCTCTCCGAAGGCCAAAATGCCTTTGCTCATGAGCTGAGCGGTCTGCCGCATCCTCCCCGGCAGGCACGCCCGCTGACTCAGGCGACTACGGGTGCGCGGCCCCGGCAGGATGCCTTCGATGTCCACTACTATCATCTTGATCTGAACCTGGATGGTGACCGCTCCCCGGAACTCATCGGACGGGTCCGGATCTTGGGTACGGCCCGCTCCCGTATCGACACATTGGAATGGGATCTCTTCAACGCCATGGAGGTCGTGTCCGTAACGGACCAGAATGGAGATGCGCTCCGTTTCATCCATGCCCCTGCGCAGGCGCCGGATAAGCTCTTGATCCTGCCATCGCAAACCGTCGAGGCAGGCGAGCAGCAGAGCATCGAGATTGCCTATCAAGGCAACCCGGTTTTTGACGGCGCGCGGGGTGGATACCAATCCGGTCTTCGAAGCGGAGGAGACCCGTACATCTGGACACTGTCCGAGCCGTATGGCTCATCGGCATGGTGGCCGACAGAGGATCATCCCTCGGACAAGGCCGACTCGGTGCGCGTCACGCTTACGGTGCCCGAGGGCATGACGGCGGCCTCAAACGGCATGCTTATCAGTGAGCAGCACCACGAAGAGGGCACGGTCACGTTCGACTGGCTGCACCGTCATCCCATTTCAACCTACCTCGTTTCGATTGCCGCCGGTGACTATGACCGTATTGTCGAGACCTACGTACGCCCTGCCCATCTGGCTGCTGAGTTCGGGCCGGCAGAGGTGCCCATCGAGCACTACGTGTACAAGGATATCCCTGCCTTCGAGGGGATCGGGTCGACGAGTGGTTGGCGCTTGACAGCCGACGCCATGGCTGCTCAGGAAGACTGGTTCGGGCCCTACCCGTTCGCCGACGAGAAGTATGGTCATGCCCACGTCACCTTCAGGGGGGGTATGGAGCATCAGACCATAAGCTCCATGGGCAACATCGGCATCGAGCTGGTTGCGCACGAATTGGCCCATCAGTGGTATGGCGACGCCATCACCCCGGCGTCCTGGCGGGACCTGTGGCTCAACGAGGGCTTTGCCACGCTTGGGGAAATGCTGACGTTCGAGGCCGACCCGACCTTCGCCTCGGTCCGTGATGTCCTCTTCGACCTGTATTACGAGCGTGCACGGGCGGCTGCGGGAACGCTGGTTTTAGCCGACACCACGGATGCCGCGGACATGTTTTCCCACGGAAGGGTCTATGCGAAGGGCTGGATGGTACTGCGCATGATACGTTACCACATCGGGGATGAGCGCTTCAGAGAGGTACTGCGGGCCTGGGCCGCGCATCCTGACGCGCGGTATGGCACGGCCACCACACAGCAATTCCAGGAGACGGTGGAGCAGGTTACCGGCACCGACTGGTCCCGGTTTTTTGAGCAGTGGGTAACGCGCGGTACAGGCCTGCCGACCTTCACGGTGGACTGGGAGGACACGTCGACGGCTTCATCAAACCGGATCCGCTTGCACGTTGCGCAGACCCAACATCCTCTGCACTCCAACGTTGAGGCCTTTGCACTTCGTCTGCCCTTGTGGGTGCGAACGGCGGGCAGTACGTACCTGATCCTGCTCGACGTGGGAGCGCGCGAGGAGACAGCCGACATCGCGCTGCCTGAACGACCACTGGCCGTGCTCATCGATCCGGAGCGATGGATACTGCGTTCTGATGCACCTGTTGGTGCCAATCGGGATGAAGGGTTCGTCGCGGTGGGATCGCCGCTCACGGTGGGCGTGGCGCCGCATCCAGCTCAAGGGCCTATCCATGTGCACATCGCAGCAAAGGAACCCTTGGGCAGCTCCGTTCACGTGTCACTGTATGATATGTCGGGCAGGCGTTGGTGGTCCACGGAGCAGGCGCCGGGTGAGGCGCTCATGACCCTCAGCATTCCACCGCCAGCCGCCGGCCGTTATCTTCTGCGGGTGCAAAGCGGCCGCCACGTGCATGAGCAGCTGGTCGTGGTGCACTCACGCTGACGACCATTTTTCGCAACCATCGCCCTGACATGTCTTACACCATCCGTGCAGCCCGTCCTGCCGATGCTCCCGATCTGGTGCGCCTGATCAATGCCCTGGCTGCCTATGAACGGCTTTCGCATCACTCCAGACCGGACGCAGCCGTGCTGGCCCGTCAGCTGGAATCAGATGCCACGCCGCGCATCGAGGCCCTTGTAGCAACGGAAGAGGCTTCCGGTGCATGCGTCGGTTTTGCGCTCTTCTTTCACAACTATTCGACCTTCCTGACCAATTTCGGTCTGTTTCTGGAAGACCTCTTCGTTGAACCGGAGCATCGGGGTGCCGGCGTCGGATTCACCCTTTTCCAGCACTTGGCCACCATTGCCAGGGATCGTGGATGTCAGCGCTTCGAGTGGAATGTGTTGGATTGGAACGAGCCCGCCATCTCCTTTTATGAGCGGCGCGGCGCAACCATGCTGACCGAGTGGGAAACCATGCGTCTTGAGCGGGATGCCATCGTGGCCCTCGCCGGGTAGCCGGCTAGAAGCCACTGGCCGGAACGATACGTCCGTCGCACGTGATGCGCTCATCGGCGTCGGGCTCGCGTGTGGGTGCATCGCCCGGCGAGAGGGGAGGGTCGCAGTCCTTGGGCACGTAATGTGTGTGACTTCCGTGGGGCACTTCGTAGTAGGGCCGCGCGTCAAAGGTGCCCAAGGAATCGATGAAGACGACGACCAGAAACAATCCGATGATAAGCAGCAGGTAGAAACGGGCTCGTTTTTTCATGGAACGCGGGGGCAGGCTTCGTAACGAAAGATCCACAGTTACCTTGGGGATCACAGAGCACCAACCCTTGCCGCTGGGCAGTGTTCTCGCCCCCGTTGAAATTCTCTTTGCTGTCGAATGTACCCTGCCTGTTCGGCGTCCAAGAGGCCCCTTTCGAGCCTCCAAGGCACGGACCGGTTCATTTGCGCATCCCGGCTGACCATTGATCGATGCACGACTACATACGCGATGGGTGGCCCCACTCCTGGGCTGCTGTCTGCTCGGCCTCTGTTTGGTGGCGGGTGATGCAGAGGCCCAATCCCTTTCCGGGCGGGTTCTTGATGGCGAAACCCGAACCACGCTTCCCGGCGCCACGGTGTTGCTCATGCAGAATGGCGTGCGCATTTCCGGACAGATTACCGATGGAAGCGGTGCGTTCGAATTTGCACGCCTCTCAGCGGGCCGTTACGAGATTGAGTCGTCGTTTGTCGGGTACGATGTGCGGCGAGACACCATCGACGTGCCCTTGAAGCGTCCGCTCGAGCTGATCCTGACGCCGGGTCGAACGATGTTGCAGGAGGTTGTGGTCGCGTCCCAGCGGGTGGATGCCGATCGCTATGCGGCCGGCCTGCAGGTCATACGCCCCTCGGATCTGGCACGCATTCCAATGCCGGATGTGACCTATGACCTGGCCGGTTATCTGCTTACGCTGCCAGGCGTGGTGTCCACCGGAGATCGCGGAGGACAGCTTTTCATCCGGGGGGGTACGCCAACGCAGAATCTGGTTTTACTCGACGGGATGCGCATATTCCAGCCGTTTCACGTGGTTGGCTTCTACAGCGCCTTCCCGGCGGACATCATTGCGACCACCGATGTCTACGCGGGCGGCTTCAATGCCCGCTACGGAGGTCGGATATCATCCGTCGTAGACATCCGCACCCGTAATGGCAGCAAGGAGCGCGTCAGCGGATCGGCCTCGGTGGCTCCGTTCGTAAGCGGTATCCGACTCGAAGTACCGATTCGAAAGGAGGAGGCTTCGCTCATCCTCTCTGCCCGTGAGTCCATTATTGACCGGATTGCGCCACAGGTCCTCGGCCAGGATCTGCCATTTCGATTCGGCGATCGGTTTGCCAAGTTCCACGCATTCCTCACGCCAACCTCGAGCGTCACGTTCACGGCCCTGCGCACCTCGGATACAGGCAACCTCGGCGGAAGCGATGGGTCAGCGACACCGCAGCCACAGCGACGCTCCACCTGGAAAAATGAGGCCTACGGCGGTCGCTTCATCTACATTCCGGAGGAGGCAGCCGTCATGTCCGAGCTGTCCGTCTACTATTCGTCCCTGCAGAGCCGATACCGCCAAACGGCCCAGGATGTGCGGCAGGCCGATGTATCCGAATTGTCCCTCAATATCGGATTCACGTACCTCCTGGGTCTGAATCAGATCAACTTCGGTCTGTTCGGCAACACCAATTTTTTTGATTACACGTTCGGTCAGGGCCGCAGCGAAGTGAGTAGCGGTGTCAGCAGTGGCGGCGCCTTCATCGAGGGGCGGCTCGTCACGAGCGAGCATCTTCAGATCGAGCCCGGGCTGCGCATCGAAGCGTTTTCGCGTGGCTTGCGTCGAACCATGGCTCCCCGGCTCCGGCTGCTTTTCCTGCCCGGTGGTACGGGCAGTCGCCACCGGTTGAGTCTGGCCTGGGGACGCTATCACCAACAGATTGTGGGCCTGAACAATGAGCAGGATGTTTCGGACGTGTTCACCGTCTGGACCGCATCCCCGAGGGGCACCCAGGTGCCTACAGCGGTTCATTACATTGCCGGTTGGCAGGTGCGCCCACGGCCTTGGCTTGAGGTCTCCGTTGAGGGGTATCGAAAGGACCTTTCGAACCTCTCCTTCCCCGTATTCTCGGACGAGGTAGGAGTGCTTGCCGAATTCTCTCAGGTCAATGGCCGCGCCGAAGGGATAGATGTAAAAGCCGAGATTACCTCCCGTCGCCTCTATATGTCGGCCACCTACGCGCGTGCCCGCGTAGCCTATGTTCGGCCGGTCCAGCGCTCGCGCGCCATCTTTTTGGCGGGCACGGGACAATCCATCCTTTTGCCCCGAATCGACTTCAGCCCCCCGCATGACCGCCGTCATCAGGTGGGCGCTACGGTTCGATTGACGGCCGGCGATTGGGCCTTTGGGTCTCGTTGGCAGTTCGGATCGGGCTTGCCGTTCACGCAGGTCAACGGCTACTACACCGGCCTTGAGGCGGACGAACCGGGGACGACCGATTTCCTGTTCGATGAGGGCTCTACGCTTGTCTCGCGCGCCCGTCCCTACGGAGGGCGCATGCCCACCTACCATCGGCTGGATGTCACGCTGGAGCACACGCGTGTGCTTTCTGCGGCCGACCTGACCGTGCAAGCAGGCGTGATCAACATCTATGACCGCGCCAACATCTTCGAGTACAATATTTTCTCCGGAGAGCGGGTGGATCAACTGCCCCTGGTACCATCGCTTGGATTACGGGTGGACCTCAGATGAGTAGACATGCTGTTCACATCGTCCTGGTTCTGATGCTGCTCGCAGGGGCGGGATGCGATAATTTTGTTGATCCCATTTCGGATGATCGAAACGGCTCGGTGGCCATGTATGGCGTGCTTGACATGCGTACCGAGCGACAACTGCTTCGTCTTGAAGCACTTCGATCCACCATTGAGGAAGCACCCGGCGGGCTGCAGGGCGTCGACGTGCGCAGTATCGAAGAGGCCACGGGGAGCATCCAGACCTGGACACGGCTGGACACCACGGATCGATCGGGCGCCCCGATCACGCTGTTTGAAGCCTATTTCGAACCTGCCGTCGGGGCGACCTATCGATTGGAGGTCTATCGGGGAGATGTCGTGCTTTCCTTTGCCACGACCACGGTTCCGCCGCGGCCCCGCCTGACGGTCGGTCCGGTCGCCGGAGACACGTCTTCCCTCGCGCAAACGATCTTTCTGGAGAATCTGGAGGGCGTACCTGAGCGTGCGCACGTGGACTACGCAGTGGTGGATACCGGGCAGGCGCTGCCGGTTATCGTCCCGGTCACGTACGGTCGGCTCGCGGCCGGATTGACGGAAGAGCTGCAATTCCAGGTCAATTACGGGTCGGATCGCTACGTGGTCATGGCCCAGTTGGGTAAGCTGGTGGACGAGCCGGGCGTACGCTTTCGGGGGCTTTCCCTCACCTTTGACGTGCCCAGCCAGGAATGGGCCGACCCGGTGGCGAACAATGTGGCCAATGATCTCGGTTTCTTGGGCGCTGTCGGTCGATACACCTACGAGTGGACCGTTGATGGGCAAACCGTCGAAGCGTTGGGCTGGGTCAATGAGCAATCCGTGGAATGACTAGACGATTACGGGCGTCTACTGAAGGTTGAAGGAATTGCCCTCACATCGGCTTCATTCTGTATTCATCACGCCGTACCTTTTCGGCTCCCGTGATCCATACCCCTGTATCCTTGCAATCCCACTACCGCGTCCCGTCCCTGGTTCGCCTGATCGTTCTGCTGCTCCTCCTCGTGGCCACTCCGGCCCGCGCACAGAATGGAACCATCCGTGGCTTCGTGACGGATGCCTCCGATGGGCAGCCCCTTCCCGGCGTCAACGTCATTCTCATCGATGAAGCCGGCACGCTGTACGGCAATGCCTCCGATACCGATGGGTTTTATGCCATTTCCCGGGTGCCGGCTGGCGCCTACACGCTGCGTGCCACCTTCATCGGCTTCGAGGACTTCGAGCAGGCCGTGACTGTGGTAGATGGAGAAATCCAGACAGTCAGCATTGCCATGGCCATCGAGGAGACCGAACTCGGTGAAGTGGTTGTCGAGGGAGCGCGTGAGACGGCCGGTGCTGCCAACGTCACGGCAGGTCTGCAGACCGTACGTCCGGCAGACATCTCGCTCGTGCCTGCCCCGGACATTTCGGCCGATTTGGTCAACTACCTGACGGCGCTTCCCGGCGTCGTCTCCCAGGGTGATCGGGGCGGACAGCTCTTCATTCGCGGCGGTGAGCCCACGCAGAACCTGGTGCTCCTCGACGGCATGCAGATCTTTCAGCCCTTCCATGTTGTCGGTTTCTTTTCGGCCTTCCCCTCGGACATCATCAACACGGCGGACGTATATGCTGGTGGATACGGTGGCAAGTTCGGTGGTCGCCTCTCCTCGGTCATCGACATCACGGCCAGGACGGGAAACAAGCGTCGTCCGGTAGGCGCGGTCACGGTAGCGCCATTCGTCAGCTCGGTCCGTTTGGAGGGTCCCATCGTGCCCGGCAAGGTGTCTTTTTTGGCCTCCTATCGAAAGTCCGTCATTGAGCAGGGAGCAGCAAAGCTCATCGACGAGCCGCTGCCGTTCAAGTTTGACGATGCCTTCCTCAAGCTCCACGCCAACCTGGGAAAGAGTGCGCAGTGGTCGCTTTCGGGCATTCGTACGTCGGACAATGGGCGCCTCGGGATCAACCCCCTGAACGAGGATTCGGACGGGATTACGCAGGATGAGGTCAACTGGGAAAACCTGGCCGTTGGATCGCGCTTCATTTTCCTGCCGGCCACGCTCCCGGTTTTTGCCGAGATCGTAACCAGTTATTCTGAACTGGCCAACGAGTTTGGTCCGCCCGGTGCGGCAGAGCGCACCACGGAGGCCAGTATTTTCGCTTTTCAGGCCAACGTGACGCACTACGTCGGCAACAATAATTTCAACTGGGGCATTTTTCTGAGCTCGGCGCAGCTCGATGCCAACCTCGGGGGCTTGTTCCAGAACGTGCAGCTCCAGAAGGAATTCATTACCGAAGTGGGCGCCTACCTCGAGCCTGAATTCAAGCCTACCGAAGGTCTCAACATCCAACCTGGTGTCCGCTTGCAGTCCTTTCCCTCGAAAGGAGAGACCTTCATCGAGCCGCGCCTGCGTATCGTTTGGAACGCAGGCAAGCACCGGTTCTCCACAGCTGCGGGCGTTTACCATCAGGAGATCACAGGTCTCAATGACCGCCGCGACGCTGGGGACATCTTCACGGCCTGGACGGCAGCGCCCTTTGGGTCGATTCCAGAGGCGCGGCATGTCATTGCGGGATATCGCATCGAGCCAACGCGATGGGTCCGTCTCTCGGCAGAAGGGTTTTACAAGGATCTGGCCAACCTGAATGTCCCCGAGTGGACGGCATTCCCGCGATTCACCACGAATGTGCAGCTAGCCGACGGTACGGCGCGTGGTTTCGACCTGCGCATGGAGCTGGGCAGCTCGGAAACCTTCCAGGCAACCGTGAGCTGGGGTCGATCGGAGGTGGAATATGAGACCACCGCCCGCGCATTGCAGATCCTCACGGGCGAAGACGCTGTGGCCTATACACCGCCCCATGATCGAAAGGATCAGCTCAATGTCATGGCCAATGTCAATCTGAAGGGGTTCAATTTCTCAGCCCGCTGGCAGTTTGGTTCGGGTCTTCCCTTCAACGAGTCGCTTGGCTTCGATCGCTACGTACTTCTCGATTCCCTGGTATCCGTTACCGAGGTTCCGGGAGAGGAGCGGGTGCTCTATGGACGCCCCTATACCGGCCGCTTGCCCACCTACCATCGACTGGACATATCGCTGGATCGCGAG
>Ga0075480_10001048_pt1 | contig 17275 bp, 14 predicted proteins | sample DEB08_DNA_7_FD_81590 | JGI IMG/M metagenome (GOLD analysis project Ga0075480, IMG submission 81590) | Aqueous microbial communities from the Delaware River and Bay under freshwater to marine salinity gradient to study organic matter... | ecosystem: Environmental > Aquatic > Marine > Coastal ... | reverse complement strand
GGTGCTTGCTGTGGAGCACGATGAGAAGGAAGCCGAGGATGACCCCGATATGCAGGATGATGCCGATCGTCTCGATCCACTGCAGGCTTGTGACCGACAGGCCGTTCATCCAGCCAGCGAAGATGTTGGTCAGGAAGGCGCCGCTGTAGGGAGCTCCACCCTCAGCCTCGTGCAGGGCGATCTTGGCGCCGCGATAAAGCTCAAGGGTCCACAGCACGTTGAAGATCATGAGCAGCACGATCCACGCCGGCCCGGTGTGAGACCCGAAGAAGCGGGAGGAGCGACCCTCCTTCTTCGGGTTGTTGGCTAGCCGGATGATCGCGAAGATCGCGATGCCGACGAAGACAAGCACCACGAACAGATCGATGAGGAACAGGACGGGTGCCCAGGTGCCGATGATGGGGAACCAGAAGCCGGGGAGATAGACCTCGACGAACGCCTCGAGGACGGTGATCCCCAGCACGAGGAATCCCCAGAAGGCGAACACATGGGCGGTACCGGGGACGACCCACTGCAGCAGCTTCTTCTGCCCGAGCACCTCAGTGGCCTCCGCCTCAGCGCGGCGGCCGAGTTGACCGGTCCGGCCCACGGCTGGCTGGCCGGAGCGAATCATGCTGTTGAGGAACAGGCTTCGTCGGGCCGCGAAGGCGAGGCCCCCCACGATGATGAGCGTGCCCAGAGCAATCCGCAGCCAATCCATGAGCTCCATGAGGCCAGGGTAGTCGTCAGCGCCGTGAACGCTCCTTCACAACCCTCGATATGGCGCAGGTCACATCCCCGCGCACCTGACCCACTATGAGTCGATTTGACTCATAGTCTCTGATGAAGCATACTTAACACATCCGCGTCACGGCGACGCATATAAGACCTGAGGCCTGTCGGCCTCGCGACATGACACTACGTACAAGAAAGAAGGACACCCCTGATGGCCCGAGCAGTCGGCATCGACCTGGGCACGACCAACTCCGTCGTGTCCGTACTTGAGGGCGGCGATCCCGTCGTCATCACCAATGCGGAGGGCGCCCGCACCACCCCGTCGGTCGTCGCCTTCGCCAAGAACGGCGAGGTGCTCGTCGGCGAGGTTGCCAAGCGCCAGGCCGTCACCAACGTCGACCGGACGATCCGGTCCGTGAAGCGTCACATGGGCACGAACTGGACCATCGACATCGACGGCAAGTCCTATACGGCGCAGGAGATCTCGGCGCGCACGCTGATGAAGTTGAAAAGGGATGCCGAGGCCTATCTCGGCGACACCGTCTCCGACGCTGTCATCACCGTGCCCGCCTATTTCTCCGACGCTCAGCGTCAGGCAACCAAGGAGGCCGGCGAGATCGCGGGCCTGAACGTCCTGCGCATCATCAACGAACCGACCTCTGCTGCCCTGGCCTATGGCCTGGACAAGGGTGATGCCGAACAGACGATCCTGGTGTTCGACCTCGGTGGTGGCACCTTCGACGTGTCCCTGCTGGAGATCGGCGATGGAGTTGTGGAGGTCAAGGCCACCAGCGGTGACAACAACCTCGGTGGCGATGACTGGGACGACAAGGTTGTCGAGTGGTTGGTCTCGCAGTTCAAGAACGCTCACGGCGTGGACCTGAGCAAGGACAAGATGGCCATGCAGCGACTCCGCGAAGCGGCAGAGAAGGCGAAGATCGAACTGTCGAGCTCCATGCAGACCTCGATCAACCTGCCCTACATCACCGCGAGCGCGGACGGCCCGCTGCACCTCGACGAGACGCTTAGCCGGGCTCAGTTCGAGCAGATGACCTCCGATCTGCTCAACCGCACGAAGGCCCCCTTCGAAGCGGTCGTGAAAGATGCGGGAATCAAGATCAGCGATATCGACCAGGTGGTTCTCGTGGGCGGCTCCACGCGCATGCCGGCCGTTGGCGAGTTGGTCAAGGAACTGACGGGCAAGGACCCCAACAAGGGTGTCAACCCTGATGAGGTCGTGGCGATTGGTGCGGCCCTGCAGGCAGGTGTTCTGCGCGGCGACGTCAAGGACGTCCTGCTGCTCGACGTCACCCCACTGAGTCTCGGTATCGAGACCAAGGGCGGCGTGATGACGAAGCTCATCGAGCGCAACACGACGATCCCGACCAAGCGCAGCGAAATCTTCACCACCGCTGACGACAACCAGCCCAGCGTGCTCATCCAGGTCTACCAGGGCGAGCGCGAGATGGCGGCCTACAACAAGCGCTTGGGCACCTTCGAGCTCACTGGCCTGCCCCCGGCCCCGCGTGGCGTGCCGCAGATCGAGGTCACCTTCGATATCGACGCCAACGGCATCGTCCACGTCTCGGCCAAGGATCAGGCCACGGGCAAGGAGCAGTCGATGACGATCTCGGGCGGAAGCGCGCTGAGCAAGGAAGACATCGACCGCATGATGCGCGAGGCTGAGCAGCACGCTGAGGAAGACAAGCGTCTGCGGGAGGAAATCGAGGTCAAGAACACTGCGGAGGCGCTGGTGTATCAGACCGAGAAGTTCATGACCGACAACGAGGCGCAGATCCCCGCGGATGCGAAGGCTAATGTCGAAGGTCCGCTCGATGAGTTGAAGAAGGCGATCGAGGCCAACGACATCCCGGGCATGAAGGCAGCGACCGACAAGGTCGCCCAGGCCAGTCAGGCGCTGGGTGCGGCGATGTACGCCACAGCCCAAGCAGCTGGTGGCGATGGTGCTGCCGAGGCCGAAGCCGATATGGCTGAGGACGACGTCATCGACGCGGAAATTGTCGATGATGACGCCAACGACGCCCAGAAGTGACGAGGGGACGCGACCAGATGACCGAGAATCCTGACCAGGAGAACGAGGGCATCCGCGTCCACGACCGACGCCGCATTGATCCGGAGACCTTCGAGGTGCGGGAGCCCAGTGCTCCCGCACCCGAGGGTGCGGCGGAGGGCACCATCGTGGAAGAGGACCTCTCCGCGACAGAGGCGAAGGTCGCCGAACTCACCGACGACCTTCGCCGGGTGCACGCCGAATACGCCAATTATCGCAAGCGCGTTGATCGTGACCGCGAAGCAGCGCGTGAGGTGGTCATTGCCGGTGTGCTGAACGATTTGCTCCCGGTGCTCGATGACATCGAGCGGGCACGTGAGCACGGTGAACTCGAGGGCACCTTCAAGACGGTGGGAGAGAACCTCGAGCAGGTGGCGACTCGACTGGGCCTGGAGAGCTTCGGCGCTGAGAACGAGCCCTTCGACCCCATGGTGCACGAGGCACTCACCAGCGAGCCACGTGACGGTATCGATGAGCCCACGGTGGTGGCTGTCTATCAGCCCGGCTACCGGATCGGGGAGCGCATCATCCGTCCGGCTCGGGTGGCTGTTGCGGGCACCGACTGACGTACATGACAACAGATCGTCGGATGAGCGATCACGAATGCAGATGAGGTAGGCACGAAAGCAGATGAATAAGGACTGGTTGGACAAGGACTTCTACGCCATGCTCGGCGTGTCCAAGTCTGCGTCTGCCGATGAGATCAAGAAGGCCTACCGCACGTTGGCGCGGGAACTCCACCCGGACAAGAATCCCGGCGACAAAGCCGCTGAAGAGAAGTTCAAGGGCGTATCGGAGGCCTATGACGTGCTCTCCGATGATGCCAAGCGCAAGGAATACGACGAGGCTCGTTCGCTGTTCGCTGGCGGCGGTGGGTTCCGACCCGGCGGCGGTGGCTTCGGAGGCGGTGGCTTTGGGGGAGGGGGGCAGACCTACGACTTCTCCGATGTGTTCAGCGGTGAGGATGGTGGTCTCGGCGACATCCTCGGCAACATCTTCAACCGTGGACGTGGCGGACGCAGCGCCCAGCGAGCTCGGCGCGGAGCCGACCTCGACAGTGAGATCACCCTCGGATTCGACGAGGCGCTCTCCGGGGTGACGGTGCCGCTGCGACTCTCCAGCGAAGGTGCCTGCACCGCATGTCATGGAACTGGAGCGAAGGCGGGGACTGTGCCGCGACTGTGTCCGACCTGCGAGGGGTCGGGTCAAACGTCCCGGAACGCTGGTGGCTTTGCCTTTGCGGAGCCCTGTCAGACCTGCCATGGGCGTGGACTGATCGTCGATGATCCGTGCACCAGTTGCCGCGGCTCCGGTCGGGGTATGAGCAGCCGAACCGTTCAGGCCCGCATCCCCGCCGGGGTCAAGGATGGATCGCGGATCCGCCTCAAGGGCAAGGGTGCACCCGGCGAGAACGGTGGGCCCAATGGTGACCTCTATGTCACCGTCCATGTCGATTCCCACCCGGTGTTCGGGCGCAAGGGTGACAATCTCACCGTCACAGTCCCGGTGACATTCACCGAGGCTGCCCTCGGTGCTCAGGTGAAGGTTCCGGTACCAGGTGGTTCGACGGTGACACTGAAGATCCCAGAAGGCACCGCGAACGGACGAACCTTCCGGGTCCGTGGCCGCGGGGTAGCTCGCAAGGACGGAACAAAGGGAGATCTTCTCGCTACGGTCGAGGTCATCGTGCCCACAACGCTCCCCGATGAGGCGCGCCAGGCCCTCCAGGCCTACGCCGACTCCATCGGTGATGTCGATCCCCGCGCCGACCTCCTCGCGGCGGCGAAGGGAGACTAGATGCAAGCCGAGGACTCCACTCCGGTCTACACGATCTCGGTCGCCGCGCAGCTGGCGGAACTGCATCCCCAGACGCTTCGCCAGTACGACCGCCTGGGGCTCGTGCGTCCACAGCGGGTCAACGGGCGAAATCGTTTGTATTCAGCGCTTGATGTGGAACGACTGCGGGAGATCGCCGAACTCTCTGCCGAGGGAGTCAGCCTCGTCGGCATCCAGCGGGTGCTGGAACTCGAGGCAGAACTCCAGCGTGTGCGCAATCACCTCGATGAGCTCCTTCGCGAAAAGCAGTCCACCGCACTCGTGCTGTGGAATCCGCGTCGACGTCGACGCGCATAAGACATGACCAGATCGAGATAGAGAAGAGAAGACGAAAGAAGATGGACATCCAATTCACCACGCGAGCCCAGGAAGCGCTCGGCGCCTCGGTGCGCATGGCGGCGGCCCAGGGCAACGCACAGGTCGAGCCCGTGCACATCCTGGATTCCCTGCTCCAGCAGGGTGAGGGCATTGCCACGGCACTGCTCGATGCCGTGGGTGTCGATGTGCGAACCCTGACCCGCGAGGTCCGAGCTGTCGTCGAGGCGCTCCCGAGTGCGAGTGGCGCCACTGTGTCGGCTCCGCAATTGTCGGGCCAATCCCTCGCAGTGGTCAATGCCGCGAAGAAGCTGGCTGATGAACGCGGAGATGAATACGTCAGCACCGAGCATCTGCTCATCGCCCTCGCCGGTGAGGGCCAGACGAAAGACATTCTCAGCCGGGCAGGAGCGACGCCGGAGGCGCTCCTTGAAGCACTGCAGAGCATCCGAGGAGGAGCGCGCGTGACATCCCCAGACCCCGAGGGCACCTTCCAGGCCCTGGAAAAATTTGGCGTCGACCTCACCGCACGTGCCCGCGAAGGCAAAATCGATCCGGTCATCGGCCGGGATGAAGAGATCCGTCGCACCGTGCAGGTGCTCTCCCGTCGAACCAAGAACAATCCGGTGCTCATCGGTGACCCTGGTGTGGGCAAGACAGCCGTAGTTGAGGGACTCGCTCGACGCATCATCGAAGGGGATGTTCCCACCTCATTGCAGGGCAAGACCCTGATCTCCCTGGACCTCGGGGCGATGGTCGCCGGGGCGAAGTATCGGGGCGAGTTCGAGGAGCGGCTCAAGGCCGTCCTCGACGAGATCAAGGAGTCCGAAGGTCGGATCATTACGTTCATCGACGAACTCCACACGGTCGTGGGTGCGGGCGCAGGCGGCGACTCAGCGATGGATGCGGGCAACATGCTCAAGCCGATGCTGGCTCGCGGTGAACTACGGATGATCGGTGCTACGACCCTCGATGAGTACCGCGAATACATCGAGAAGGATCCCGCACTCGAGCGACGTTTCCAGCAGGTGTTCGTCGATCAGCCGAGCGTTGAGGACACCATCGCCATCCTGCGCGGAATCAAGGAGAAGTACGAGGCTCATCATAAGGTGGTCATCGCGGATAGTGCGCTCATCGCCGCGGCGACGCTGTCCGATCGCTACATCACCTCACGCTTCCTGCCCGACAAGGCCATCGATCTGATGGATGAGTCGGCGGCGCGATTGCGTATGGAGATCGACTCCTCGCCGGTGGAGATCGACGTCCTGCAGCGACAGGTTGATCGCCTGCGCATGGAAGAGCTCGCCGTCGCGAAGGAATCCGATGATGCTTCGAAGGAGCGACTTGACCGAATCCGTGCAGAGATTGCTGACAAGGAAGAGGAACTCTCTGGCCTCCGCGCGAAGTGGGACACCGAAAAAGCTGGCCTCGACCGCATCGGTGAATTGAAGGTCCTGATCGACGATCTACGCGCCGTCGCCGACAAGGCGCAACGCGAAGGCGACTTCGAGCAGGCCGCTCGCATCCTGTACGGCGAGATCCCGACCTTCGAGGAGGAGCTAGAGCGCGTGACCGCCGACACCAACGCTCGTGAATCGGCCATGGTTCAAGAAGAAGTCACCGCGGATGACATTGCCGAGGTTGTCTCGTCTTGGACGGGTATCCCAGCCGGACGTCTGCTGCAGGGGGAGAGCGAAAAACTCCTCCAGATGGAGTCCTACCTGGACAAGCGTGTTGTCGGTCAGACGGCCGCGGTTCGGGAGGTGTCCGACGCCGTTCGCCGGTCCCGCGCCGGGATCGCAGATCCCAATCGCCCGACCGGCTCATTCCTCTTCCTCGGTCCGACCGGTGTGGGAAAGACGGAGTTGGCCAAGGCATTGGCGGAGTTCCTCTTCGACGATGAGCGCGCCATGGTGCGCATCGACATGAGCGAGTACTCCGAGAAGCATGCGGTCTCCCGCTTAGTCGGCGCGCCGCCCGGATACGTGGGCTACGAGGAAGGTGGTCAACTCACCGAGGCAGTCCGTCGGCGCCCCTACAGCGTGATCTTGCTCGACGAAGTCGAAAAGGCTCACCCGGAGATCTTCGACATCCTCCTGCAGGTCCTCGACGACGGCCGACTGACCGATGGTCAGGGTCGGACGGTGGATTTCCGGAACACCATCTTGATCCTGACCTCGAATCTCGGCTCCCAGTTCCTCATCGATGTCACGACACCGTGGGAGGAGCGCAAGGAGCAGGCGCTAGCGGTCGTGCGCACACAGTTCCGTCCAGAGTTCCTCAATCGACTCGATGCCATGGTGATGTTCGAGCCACTCGATCGAGCGGAACTTGAGCGCATCGCGCGGCTGCAGGTCGAGCAGGTGCAGCGCCGCCTCGATGATCGCCGCATCACTCTCGAGATCTCCGATGAGGCATTGGCCTGGCTGGTCAACAAGGGTTTCGATCCGGCTTACGGCGCGCGTCCCTTGCGCCGGCTGGTCCAGACTGCAATTGGTGATCCGCTCGCGAAGGAGATCCTCTCCGGCGAGGTGCATGACGGCGACGAGGTCCTCATCGGCACGGTGCCCGATGGTGATCACCTCACCGTGACTCCGCGGCGCTGAGGCAGCCGGCTACTCGGGAAGCGAGAAGTCAGCGGGGCCGGCGCCTGCGGGTGCGGCTCCGCTGGGGAAGTTCACCCGGAACTGCACAGCGCGGGAACTGCCTCCCACCTCGTCTCCGACGTTTGCCCGAACGACGTAGCGACCGGGGCGGCCAAACTGAACTTCTCCGCTCACGGCGAGGACACTGCGCATGTCTGCGCCGGGGGTCGCTCCTGCGGGGCGGCCGGCCTCAACCGCGCCCTCGACGGCGAAGAGCTGCTCACCATCTTCATGTTCGACGCTCACGGTGAGCGGGTAGGCGCGGTTGGTCTCGTTCCAACCGATGAGCAGGCTCACTCCGATGCCCAGGTGGACGGTCCCGAGGTTGCCTTCGTTGTCGAGGGGTTGATCCAACTCGCTCCACCCTGCGCCCTGCAGGTAGAGCAGGCCGTTGATGGCTTCGGCGTGGTGGGCGAGGGTGACGAACTCGATCTGCGGCATGGGTCCATCCTGCCCTATCGGGTCATGCCGCAGGCTAGGGTCACGGATCGTGGCACGACGTTCTCCGATCCTCGTCGAGCGGATGCGCCCCTATGAGCGCAGCGTCTTCGGCGACATGTCCGCTCGCGCGCGCTCAGTCGGCGCCGTCAACCTCGGCCAGGGGTTCCCTGACGAGGATGGTCCTGACGAACTCAAGGCCATCGCGACCGCGGCGATCACCGATGGCAGAGGCAATCAGTACCCCCCGGCGCACGGTCTCCCCGATCTTCGTCAGGCAGTAGCGGAGCATCAGGAACGGTTCTACGGACTCAGCGTCGACCCGGATGCCGGCGTCGTGATCGGCACGGGTGCCAGCGAAGTCCTGCAGGCGGCCCTGCTGGCTCTCTGCGAGGACGGGGATGAGGTGGTGGTCTTCGAGCCATGGTTCGACCTGTATGCCGCCGGTATCGCCCTCGCGGGGGCACAACGCGTGAGCGTCCCACTTCGGCCGCCGACCTACCGCCCTGACATCGATGCCCTTCGGGCTGCGATTACCGACCGAACCCGTGTGCTGCTGTTGAATTCACCGCACAATCCCACCGGTGTGGTGTTCACCCGGGATGAGTTGGCGGCAATCGCCCAGATCGCGATCGAACGCGACATCGTCGTGTTGTCCGACGAGGCATACGAGCACCTATGGTTCGACGGTCATCCACATATCCCGATCTCGACGCTTACCGGGATGTTCGAGCGGACTATCAGTGTCGGCAGCGGTGGAAAATCTTTTTCCTTCACCGGCTGGAAGGTGGGTTGGGCCAGTGGGCCGGCTGATCTCATCGGAGCGGTTCGCGTCGTGCGCCAACATCTGTCGTACGTCTCAGGTGGGCCCTTCCAATACGCGATCGCGGCAGGATTGAGGCTCCCCGATTCCTACTTCGAACATTTGCGATCCTCAATGCAGGCCAAGCGGGATCTGCTCACCCCCGGACTGCGTGATCTGGGTTTCGCCGTCACGGAGTCTGAGGGCACCTACTTTGTGACGACTGACCTCGGCCCGTTCGAGGTCGAGGACGGCCGTGCCCTGTGTGCCTGGTTGCCGGAGCATGCTGGGGTCGCTGCGATCCCGATCCAAGTGTTCTGTGACGATCCGGCTGTGGGCGCAGGATCGATCCGCTGGGCCTTTGGTAAATCCGATGACACCTTGCGTGAAGCGTTGCGTCGGCTCCATAAGGTGATCGAATCATGAGAGCTCGCTGGGACGCGGTCATCATCGGCGGCGGGCACAACGGCTTGACCGCTGCTGCCTACCTCGCGAGGGCCGGCCGGAAGGTGCTGGTGCTGGAACAGGGTGCGCAGGTGGGTGGTGCCGCTGTGTCAACCGAGGCATTCCCCGGTGTGCCTGCTCGGCTATCGCGCTATTCCTATCTCGTCTCTCTCATGCCGAGCGCGATCATCGAGGAGCTGGGCCTCGGCGTCGAATTGCGTTCTCGCACTGTCGCTTCTTACACACCGGTGATTCGTGATGGCCGTGACACGGGGTTGCTCGTTGAGCGCACACCGGGCGACGCAACGCGACGGTCCTTCATTGAGGTCACCGGGGGCGAGAGCGATTATCGGGCTTGGCAGGACCTGTACAGCAGGATGGAGTCGGTTGCTCGTGTACTGGCCCCGATAATGCTGCATCGACTGCCATCCGTGGACGAGGCACGAGCTCTCGTGGTGGAGGCGGCTGGTGAGCAGACCTGGGAGCATATCGCCGAGATCCCACTCGGTGAAACATTGATGGAAGCCTTCACCGATGATGATGTCCGCGGAGTCGTTGCTACCGACGGCCTGATCGGCACCTACACGTCACTCTTCGACTCTTCACTTCTGGCGAATCGCTGCTGGCTGTACCACCTGGTCGGGGATGAGACAGGAGAGTGGAAGGTCCCGGTCGGGGGGATGGGTGCGGTGAGCGGTGCCCTGCACCAGGCGGCCGTTGAGGCAGGATCGGTCATCCGCACGTCGGCTCAGGTGACGGCGATCGACACCGATGGTCGAACGGCACAGATTCGCTGGAATGACGCCGAAGGCACTGAACACATCGAGGACTGCGTCTGGGTGCTGTCGAATGTAGCACCCCAGACACTGTCGAACATGCTGGGTGCTGACGCTGTTCCTCCGCATCGCTCTCAGGGTTCGCAGATGAAGGTCAATATGTTGTTGAGCAGGCTTCCTCGACTGAAGTCGGGCCTCGACCCTCGAGTCGCCTTCGCTGGAACCCTTCACATTGCTGAATCATTAGCGACGCTCGAGCGCAGCTTCGCTGACGGCGTTGCAGGTCGACTCCCAGAGCGCCTGCCCGCAGAAATTTACTGTCACACGCTCACCGATCCATCCATTCTCGGACCGCAGTTGCAACAGCAGGGATGGCACACCATGACCCTCTTTGGGCTTCACGCGCCGGCGTCGCTGTTCGATGGTGACGATCACGATGGCATGCGGGATCGAATGATGAACGGCTATCTCGATCAGATCGATGAGTTCTGTGCTGAACCGATCCGAGACTGCCTGGCGGTCGACGGTTCGGGCAATCCGTGCATTGAGGCGCGTACGCCGCTCGAGCTCGACGCGTCAGTCGGCCTGCCTCGCGGGCACATCTTTCATCGCGATCTGCGTTGGCCGTGGGCGGCTGATGATGATGGGACCCCCGGAGCGCCGGACTCGATCCCTGGGTCGTGGGGCGTAGAGACATCGATCGACAACGTCCTGGTCTGTGGGGCTGGGGCCCGCCGAGGCGGGGGAGTGAGCGGGATCCCCGGTCGGGCCGCGGCGATGGCGGTGCTCGATGATGGGGCTTCCCTTCCATAAAAGATCGGATTTTTTCTTCGACCCGTCCTAAACTCATGGCCCGAAGGCGGTGATTGTGGTGCCTTCTGGCGGTCGAGGAGGCGCAGTAGTGGAGACGTTGGATCCGGTCGACGTTCTCGTCGTGGGGGCAGGAGCGTCAGGTGCAGCGTTCTCGTGGAGATTGACGGGTTCTGCTCGGCGGGTGGTCTGCCTCGACCAGGGAGGCTGGGTTCGCCCAGAGTCGATTCCGTCACTGTCAACGGAGTGGGAGCGTTCTCGAGCCAGATCCCATCACCCGAATCCCAATGTGCGCCGCAATGCCTGGGACTACCCAATCGACGATTCGCAAAGCGCTATCCGGCCACTGCTTTATAACGCTGTGGGTGGGTCGACGATTCACTGGGGAGCGCATTTTCCGAGGTTGAAGCCCTCCGACTTCGCTGTCCAATCCCTCGATGGTGTCGGGTTGGACTGGCCGATTCGGTATTCCGATCTTGCCGCATATTTCGAGATCAACGACGCCATGATGACGGTGTCCGGCCTCGCGGGAGATCCGGCGAACCCGCCTCGAGGCCCCAGGCCGTGTCCTCCCCTGCCACTGGGTGAGGGTGCGCGACGAATTGCGGAAGCCTACAACCGGTTGGGGTGGCACTGGTGGCCCGTTGATGCTGCGATCCTCACCGAGGACCGACCTCACCGACAGGCATGCAACAACTGCGGACCCTGCGACCTCGGTTGTCCGCGAGGAGCACGTGCGAGCACCGATATCGCCTACTGGAGCGAGGCTCTTGCTTCGGGCGTGGAATTGCGCACGGAATGTCGAGTTGTGCGCGTCACGTCGGAGCCCGGACGGGTCACCGGTGTCGATTACCTCGACAACGCCGGGCGCATGTTCCATCAGCCGGCGGAGACTGTCGTCCTGGCGGGTAACGGCGTGGGTACGGCTCGGCTTCTGTTGCTCAGCGCGGCTGACTGGTGTCCGACAGGCCTGGCGAACTCCTCTGATCAGGTGGGCCGGAATCTGATGCACCACCCCACCGGGATGGTGACGGGTGTGTTCACGGAGCCGCTTGAAGGGTACGCGGGCCCCTTTGCTGTGAGCATCTTTAGTCAGGAGTTCTACGAAACCGACGAATCTCGAGGATTCGTTCGTGGATTCCAGGCTCAGACGATTCGAAGCGACGGCCCGCTGGGGACAGCGCTCGGCGGCTACCTGCCTCGACTGCCCTGGGGCAGTTCCCATCACGACAATTTCGACCGGCAATTCGGTCATACAGCGAGCATCACCGTGACGACAGAGGATCTCCCCGATCCTGAGAACCGGGTAACCCTCTCGGATTCCCTCACTGATCGGTTTGGGATACCCACACCGCGGATCCGATATCAGGTCGAGGAGCGCTGCCGACGAACAATTGACTTCGGAATCGAGCGCAACACGGAGGTACTCCGCGAGGCGGGGGCGGTAGAGACGCTGTCGCTGCCTCTCGTTGAGTCAGCGGGCTTCCACCTACTGGGCACGGCTCGAATGGGCGATGATCCGATAACCAGCGTTGTCAACTCGGTCGGTCGAGCGCATGACGTGGACAACCTCTGGATTATCGACGGCTCGGTGTTTGTCACCGCAGGCGCACTGAACCCCACATCGACCATCCAGGCGATCGCGCTGCGTGCCGCCGACGCGCTCGCCGGGCAGCCGCTGCTGAGGGAGGCGACAGATGTCTGAGAAGAAGCTCTCGGCAATGCTCGATGTCCTCATCCCCGCGCGGGAGGGCATCCCGGGGGCGGGCGCACTCGGACTGGCGCTCGCAGTGCTTGACGATGCACGGGCCACCGAGCAGCAGGCGATGCTGGACGACCTACTCGACCAGCTGCCCGACGATCTTGAAGCACGTGAACCTGCTGAACGAGAAGAGATCCTGAGGCGACTGGAATCCGATACCCCCGCCAGTTTTGGATCGGTTGTCAACATGGCCTATACGGCCTACTACACCGATCCGCGTGTGTTGCGCGGTATCAGCGAGCGAACGGGATACAACCCCGGACCGCCACAGCCGGACGGCTATCTATTGCCAGCCTTCGATCCTGAACTCCTTGAGCCTGTGCGGAATCGACATCCACTATGGCGAAGGGACGCTTGAACGTGCAGTTGATGGTCGCGATTGAGGGGAGAAGTTGATGATCCATGCGGGCAAAGGCGTCGTCGTCACAGGCGGCGCCAAGGGTATTGGTCGCGGAATCGTGGAGCGCTTCTGCGCTGAAGGTGCGCACGTGGTGATCGCTGATGTCGATGAGTCGGCCGCGCAAGCGGCGGCCGCTGAGATCGGTGGCTCAGTCCGAGCCGCCGTGGTCGATGTTCGAGATGAAGACCAAATTCGAGGCGCTATTGGTGTGGTTGTCGACATGGCCGGTCACCTTGATGTGATGGTGAACAACGCCGGTGTGATCGCCGTTGCCCCCATTGTCGATACGACTGCGGAGAGCTGGCGGCGGATCATGGACATCAATGTCGTAGGTGTTGCCCTGGGCTCGAAGATTGCAGCAGAGCAGATGATCGCCCAGGGGATGGGTGGCGTGATTGTGAATGCGTCATCTGGAGCCGGACGTCACGGAGTGCCGAACTTTTCGCAGTACTGCGCGAGCAAGGCGGCCATCATCATGATGAGTCAATCGCTAGCGCAAGAACTCGCACCTCATCGAATTCGGGTGAACTGCTACACCCCTGGACACATCATGACTCCGCTCTGGGAGGACATTGTGGCCGGAATGGGAGAGAAGCTCGGAAAAAATCGAGACGAGACCCTCGAGGCGTTTTTGTCCACGGTTCCCTGGGGGCGATTCGGAACCCCAGCGGATGTTGCGGCGGCAACGTCGTGGCTGTGCACCGACGATGCCGAGTACGTGAGTGGACAATGCATCGCCATGAATGGTGCAGAACTCCCCTGGTGACGGGGCTGGCTCAGCCAGGTGGAGGAACCGCGGCGGCGAACTCCTTCGCCAGTTGCTTCCGCTGAACGAACCACACATCGTCATGGCTGCGGACATACTCGAGGAATCGTCGCAGTGCTCCAATGCGACCTGGGCGTCCGACAATGCGCAGGTGCAGGCCAAGTGACATGTAGCGGAATCCCTCGCGTCGTTCTGCATACATCTCATCGAACGTGTCGACGAGGTAGTCGTGCCAGTCCCGCGGCGTGTACCCAGTCCCCTGCCACATCTTCATGTCGTTCGTGTCGATGGCGTAGGGCATGATGACGATGGGGCCTGACTCCGTGACATCCCAATACGGTTCATCGCCGGAATAGTCATCCATGTGGTACTCGAAACCCTCCTGCACAAGGATGTTGCGAGTGCGCTCGGTCAGCAGGTACCGGGAAAGGTGACCCACAGGGGCGGTGCCCACGCACTGGGTGATGCTGTCACGTGCAGCTCGGATGAAATCCCGTTCGGCGTCCTCATCCATTCGATACTGCTGGATCCATCGGTATCCATGGCTGGCGGCCTCATCGCCACGATCCCGGATGAACTCCGCGATCTGCGGTGCGCGCTCGAGTGCGATAGCAGCCGCGGTCCAGGTGGCAGGAATCCCCGTCGACTCGAGAATCTGGGCAACTCGAGGAAAACCTTCCTTGATCCCGTATCGGTAGTTCGACTCATTGCCGTAATTTCGCATTCCATCCTTGAGTGCGAGCCCCATCTCATCGACCGGCTCAGGCCGGCGATCACCGTCGAGGATGGACATCTCTGCTCCCTCTTCGACGTTTACGACCAGGCTGAAGCCAAGCGACGTGGAGGAGGGTCGGGGCTGGATCGGCATGGACAACTCCTTGTGATCAGTGGAGCAATAGACTGGCGTCATGGGCGATGTTGGTGGATCTGACGATGGCATGACCGGGTTGCGGGTGGAGCGCGAGGGTCCGATCGCTCGCCTGCTCATCGATCGGCCTGAGCGTCGAAATGCCCTGACCCAGGCGATGTGGGCTGATCTGCCCGAGATCATTCAACGCCTGGATCGCGAAGGTGGGATAAGAGTTCTCATCGTTGGTTCTACGAGCTCTGGGGTCTTTTCTGCCGGTGCAGATATCTCGGAGTATCGGGACCATGCTGACGATCTCGAGTGGAGCGCAGCGAGTCAGAAGGTCGTGGCCCGGGGTCTCGAAGCTGTGGCGGCAGCTGTTCATCCGACCTTGGCCGTCATCGACGGCCCCTGCTTTGGTGGCGGAGCAGGACTTGCCGTGGCCTGTGATTTCCGCATCGCCACAGCGCGTTCGACCTTCGCGATCACGCCGGCCAAACTGGGCATGGTTTATCCGCATACGGCAACCGTGTCGCTTGTGGACCTGGTGGGAGCCCGGCACGCGAAGCGAATCCTGTTCACGGGAGAGACGATGGACGCCGAGCACGCCGAGCGGATCGGATTGGTCGATCAGGTGGTGCCGGATTCCATGCTTGATCAGGCAGTGAGCATGTTTATCGACCCGTTGTTGTCCGCGAGTGGCATGAGTGCGCGCTCCATGAAGCGCACGATCAGACGGATTGCGAATGGCGAGCGCGCCGCGTCCGATCATTCCGATGCCGTGGTGGAGGAGGCGCTTCGCTCTTCTGACTACCGAGAGGGCGTCACTGCCTTCCTGGAGCGAAGAGCTCCTCACTTCGAGTCCTGACGGTTCGCCCCTAGTGCGCACTGCTCGTGTGCCCGTTCGTAAACATCTCCGCCCAGTGGAGCAGGAAGTCATCAGATCCGGGGCGACCGATCAGTTGCAGGCTGACACCCATCCAGGGGACGGCCACCGCGGGAAGACCGGCGATGTTCACCCATGCGGTGAGGTCGGCCGCGTCGGCCGGATCCGTCCCCACTTCAGGAGCTGCTGTGGGAGTCGTGGGCAGAAGGAGGATGTCGACACTGTGAAGAAGGTTGCGAATCACCCTTCTGGCCGCCACTAGTTCACGAATGACCTTCCACAGGTAGGGCGCATTCATTCGATGTCCGTACTCGATGAGACCCACCCAGCGTGCTGGGATAAGCCCGTGATCGAACTCGGAGGCAAAGGTGGCTGCAGCGGCGGCTTCGACCAGGGCGAGACCGCGGCGACGAAGCAGAGCTGGGTCGAGAGGCGACATGTCAACGTCTTCAATTGCTCGGCATCCCAGTTGCTCGAGCCGGGCCAGCCCTTCGTCAGTGACGCTCTGGCGATTTCCATCGGCACGGGAGATCCAACTGCAGGTGGCGATGGTGGGCTGGACATTCGCGCGGGTGCCAGGTGTCTCGTGATGTGCGGCCCATGAATCAAGCGGATCGGGAGTCCGGATGCATGCGGCGACCTGGCGGAGCACACGTGCACTCGAGGCAATGACTCCAACGTTGTCGAGAGGTTCGGCCAACGGGATCATTCCCCGAGAGCTGACACTCCCGTGCGTCGGCAGCCAGGCGAAGGCATGGCAGTAGGCAGCAGGAATACGGACCGAGCCCATCGTGTCTGAGCCAAGTGCGAAGGGCAGGATTCCAGCACCAACTAATGCCCCGGATCCGCCGCTGGAACCTCCCGCATGAAGCCTGACATCATGCGGATTCAGGCACGGTCCTAAGTCTGGATGCTCTGTCGTGGCACCCATGGCCATCGGCGCCATCGTGGTCGTTGCGACGGGAATGGCACCGCATTGCCTCAGCCGCTCTACGACAAAGGCATCGCTCACGGCAGGCATTCGATCCGGATCCACGAGACCTGATGTTGTGGGGATTCCCTCGACGTCGATATTCGCCTTGACCGCGAAAGGGAGACCGTCGAGCTCCCCAAGCGACCGTCCCTCTCGATGACGCTGATCGCTTAGTGCGCTGGACTCGGTCGACCCGGGGACGATGGCCTCGATGGCGCGGAGATCCCGTCCTCGAGCTTCCAGTGCGGAGACGGCGCGCGCGCACCTCTCACTGCTGGAGAGGGGATCCTCGGTCGAAGGATTCGAGGATGCGGAATTCGTCATGTCCGCTCATCGACGAGTCGAACGGGCTTCTGGCGCTCGTGCACTCCGGTGAGAGCGGCGGTGAGGCCGGGCCGGACGACGTCAATGTCGACACCGACCCCGAGCCGGTCGGCAAGCATCCGTCGAGCATCATCCGGATCAACCCTCGACGGGTCGTCCACCTCGAACATGACGGTGAGTTTCTCGGCGTGACCGTCGTTCTGCCTGCGACAGACGTATTCGCCATTGAAGCCGGGAACAGCTGCGAGCAATCCGCCCATCGCTGATGGGTAGACGTTGATCCCCTTCAGCTTGACCATATTGTCGCTTCGACCGAGGAGGCCCTCCATCCGCCGGAAGGGAAGCCCGGTGGGATTCGCACCGGGGAGGATGCGGGTCACGTCATGGGTGTTGAATCGAATGAGTGGGGCTAGGTCGTCCTTACCCAGACAGGTGACCACCATGTCTCCCATGCCGGTCTGCACCG
>Ga0075480_10001047_pt1 | contig 17283 bp, 16 predicted proteins | sample DEB08_DNA_7_FD_81590 | JGI IMG/M metagenome (GOLD analysis project Ga0075480, IMG submission 81590) | Aqueous microbial communities from the Delaware River and Bay under freshwater to marine salinity gradient to study organic matter... | ecosystem: Environmental > Aquatic > Marine > Coastal ... | reverse complement strand
ATTGCCAAGATATATCAGCGTGGCTTTAGTGTTGATATGGAAGCACTAGAGGTTGTACGTAAGGAGTTCCAACAGGAACGTGACCAGTTGGTTGTTGACCTTGAGGAACAAGTATGTGAACTAATGGGTGATCGTCCAATCAACTTGAACAGCCCAGAGCAATTGTCATGGGTTATATACAGCAAGAAGCCCAATGATAAGAAGGTATGGCCTGATCTGTTTGATGACTATCGCATGACAGACACAGACTACCGCAGTACAGTACGTAAGAATACACAGACACTGTACAAACAGAAAGCAAAACAGTGCAGTACCTGCAATGGTACTGGTCAGATAAGAAAGGTAAAGAAAGATGGATCATTATACGCCAGAACTAACAGATGCAATAGCTGCAATAGTACGGGTTTTATTTATATGGATTATCGTAATGTGGTTGGTGGGTTAAAGTTCAATGCACCTACAGCAAAATGGATATCGGCTAACGGCTTTGCAACAAGCAAAGATAAACTTGAATACCTTGAAGGTGTGGCTAGACAACGTGGCATGGAAGACGCAGTACTATTCTTGCAACGAGTACGTAGGCTTTCTGCTGTTGACACTTACCTGTCAAGTTTTGTGGAAGGTATCTCTAATCATGTAAAGCAAGACGGTAAGCTACATGTCAGGTTACTTCAACATCGTACTGCTACAGGCAGACTGTCGGGTGCTGACCCTAACATGCAGAACATGCCACGTGGTGGTACGTTCCCAGTGAAACGTGTATTCAAATCACGTTGGGTTGACGGGGAGATTATGGAAGCTGACTTTGCACAGTTAGAGTTTCGTGTGGCTGCGTTCCTGTCACAGGACAAGACTGCCATTGACGAGGTGACTACAGGCTTTGATGTACACTCATACACTGCACAGGTTATTACTGATGCAGGTCAGAACATATCCAGACAGGAAGCCAAGGCACATACCTTTGCACCTTTGTATGGGGCTAGTGGCTTTGGTCGTACACCTGCAGAGGCTGCATACTATGAGCAGTTCACTAAGAAGTACTCAGGCATTAGCAAGTGGCACAAGGAGCTTGCACGTGAGGCACTAGCTACGGGTAAGATCAAGACGCCATCTGGTCGTGAGTTCTCTTTCCCTGATGTGACACGCCGTGCCAATGGTACTGTGACATTTTTCACACAGATTAAAAACTTTCCTGTACAATCGTTTGCTACGGCTGACATTGTACCTATATCTCTGATATACATTGACAAGTTGTTAGGGATAAACCAAATGCAATCATGCATCGTCAATACCGTACACGATTCACTCGTGATTGATGTGCATCCCAAAGAGAAGGATAAAGTATTACGGATTATACATGCAGCCAATGACAGACTGCTTGCCATCGTCAATAAGAAGTGGAAGTTGGACTTCAACGTACCACTATTATTAGAGGCAAAGATTGGTCCTAATTGGCTTGACACAAAAGATGTGTCGTGATATAACTATAGACTCGCAAAATAGAAAAGGAGATTTTAAATGAATCAAGTAGCAACAATTAACACAAGTAACTTCAACGCAATGGCAGAAGCAATGGGCATGTCTGTGGACTCTGGTAAACAGAAGTCACAAGCAAGTACACTTGCACGTTTGCGTATCAATCACTCAGCTATCATGGGTGAGGACACAATCAATGGCAAGAAGGTAAAGATGGAAGTTGTGGCAGGTGGCACATACAAGTTGGAGATTCCTGATGGCCCAACTTACTATGCAACTACTGCGACTATTCGTCCGTACCTACAACGGTTTATGTACAAGCGGTTCATCAAGGGCAGTGACTCTACACCTAATCGTTACGTCAAGACACTTATGGCTAATGATCTAAACAGTGATCTAAAAGATAACGATGGTGGCTTCAACTGTGGTAAACCTGCAGGATGGATTGAAGACTTCAAGGCATTGCCAGAGAAAACACAAGACTTGATCCGTCAGATCAAACGTGTTCGTGTTATGTTTGGTACAGTAGAAATGCATGACGTTACTGATGCACAAGGTAATCCAGTTGACCTTGATCCACAGGCATTCATCTGGGAGATTGAAAACCGTGATGCATTTAAAACTGCAGGTACACTGTTCAACAAGCTAGGCAAGATGCGCCGTTTGCCAGTGCAGCACAACATCAAGGCAGCTACAGAGGAACAGTCCTTACCAAATGGTAATGTGTTCTATCTACCTACCTTAGCTCTTGATCTGCAAGAGACACTAGATGTAACAGACCCTGAACAGGAAACGTTTGCAAACTTCCTAGCATGGGTGGAGAATTACAACGAGTACATCAAGGGTGCTTGGAATGACAATGCGTACAAGAATGATGACACAGACACAGATACTGTTGAAGCATTCGTGGATATTGACGCAGAGGATTTTGTGTAATGAACCATCCTGCTGAACTAAAGCTGCACCAGTTTATGACTGACGCTGCCAATGGAAAGACAACCTTCAGTAATGAAGTTGCTAAACAAATTGGTGATGAAGTTATGGATGCAGTCCTTCGTCAGTTTGGTAGTGGTAAGTCTCGTGACAAGTTCACATTAAGGATGTCCAACATTGGGCGTCCTACTTGCCAACTCTGGTTTGCTAAGAACATGCCAGAGAAAGCACTACCCAAGCCAACTACATTTGTAATGAACATGATGTTAGGAGATATTGTTGAGGCTGTTTTTAAAGGGTTGCTTAAAGGTGCTAACGTGGAGTTTGAAGACACTGATAAAGTTAGCCTTGAAGTGGGAGATAGTAATGGTACTAGTGTTTCTGGTAGCTATGATCTTGTAATAGACGGTGCAGTTGATGACGTGAAGTCAGCGTCACCGTGGTCTTATCAGAACAAGTTTGATTCCTTTGATACACTATCTAAGGGTGATGGCTTTGGTTATGTAGGGCAGCTTGCAGGTTATGCCAAAGCATCTGGCAAACGTGTAGGTGGATGGTGGGTTGTGAACAAAGGCAACGGTGAGTTTAAATACGTACCTGCTGATGGACTTGACCTTGACAATGAACTTGATAAAATCAAGACAACTGTTGAAACGGTGAACAACAACGAGTTCAAACGTTGCTTCAGTCCAGTACCAGAAATGTTTCGTGGTAAACCCACAGGCAACAAGGTACTAAACGATAACTGTCGTTTCTGTGATTTCAGATACGAGTGTTGGCCTAACATGGTTGAAGAACCTGCTAGGTTATCTAAAGCAAAAGACCCCAAGACGGTGGCATATATAGAGGATTGAATATGTTAGGTAATGAAGAAATAAAAGAAATGCAGGAACAGATTGCTGCTATGGAAAAGGATATTGCAGAGCGTAAGAAGGAACTGCATGAGGCTAAGTATGCAGGACTACGTTCAGCTATGGAAGCACGTAAGGCTGCAGACGATGCAGTGCGACAGGAGCTACGATCACTAGGTGTGTCTACTGTAAGTAGTTTGCCTAGTCCTTGGAATGGGTTGTGGCGCATCTAATGAACGGTAAGCAGTTCAAGGCAGCACTAAAGCATGGGTTTAGGAGTGGGCTAGAAATCAAAGTCAAAGACTACTTGAAGGAGAAGAAAGTCAAGTTCAAGTATGAAGCCATTAAAATAGAATGGGAAGACTTGATGTACCGCACCTATACCCCTGACTTTATACTGCAGAACGGTATCATTGTAGAAGTGAAAGGAAGGTTCACATCAGACGATAGACGTAAGCACCTAGCAATAAAGAAACAGCACTCAGACTTAGACATACGGTTCGTGTTTGAAAACAGTAGACGTAAGCTAAACAAGGGTGCCAAAAGTACGTATGCTACATGGTGTGAAAGAAATAAATTCTTGTATGCAGATAGGGTTATTCCAGAAGAATGGTTGAAACAAAAGGGAGTTGACGTTCATCCAGACTTAGTAGTCTTTCCTTACGACAAAATAAAAAGGAGCTAAACATATGCTAGATACACTAATAAAATTTAACCCTAATGATTTCATCATACGAATATCGCCAGATGTGGATGACACTGGAGATTGGACGGGTGATCTTACTGTAGGTATGCTGACTACAGATGACAACACATTAAATTCAGATGACTTTGCTCACCTGAAAGTGTTGACTGACATGTTAATTGCTGCTATACCTTTAATGGAAGAAGACCCAGATGTAAGGAGCAAGCTATTCAAGTTAGTTGATCAGATGAATGAAGAAGAAACGGAAGAATATAAACCGTTAATAAAAGAACGTGACGGTAACATAGTTAAAGTAAACTTTTAGAAAGGAGATACGAATGGTAGACAATGTAAACAGACCACCACACTATAATCAAGCAGGTATTGAATGCATTGATGCCATTCGTGCAGCCACAGGTGATGGATACGAGTACTATCTACAGGGCAACATTCTTAAATACATGTGGAGATACAGGTACAAGAATGGTGCAGAAGACTTGAAGAAGGCACAGTGGTATTTGACAAAACTTATTGAGGAAGTAGATGATAGTTAAAGTATTCTTAACCTTAAACATAGATGAAGATGAATACCCAGTTCCTGTAGATGGAGAAGTTGATGAAGAGATTAGTCAAAGTCTGCAGGAATTTATATATGACATTGATGGAATGTCAATCAAAGCAATTAAAATAATAACGGAGTGAACATGGACAATTTTTTACCTACAGACTATCAAGCATTCATTCACACCTCACGTTACGCAAGGTGGTTGGATGATGAACAACGGCGTGAGTCATGGCCTGAAACAGTGACTCGTTATATGGACAATATCGTAGCACCTTATGTTAAGAAAGACTCAGTGTACGGTGAGATTGAACAAGCAATCTTGAACCTAGAGATTACACCAAGCATGAGAGCCATGATGACAGCAGGTGCAGCAGCAGCACGTGATAACATTTGTATGTACAACTGTTCATACATTCATGTGGATCATCCATTTGCTTTTGATGAAGCAATGTTTGTGTTGCTGTGTGGTACAGGCGTAGGCTTCAGTGTTGAACGTCAGTTTGTATCTAAGCTACCAGAAGTACCTGATCTATACGAGAGTGACACTACAGTTGTAGTGAAGGACAGTAAAGAGGGTTGGGCTAAGGCTTACCGTCAAGTGTTGTCACTGTTGTGGGCGGGAGAGATACCTAAGTGGGATGTAAGCAAGGTACGTCCTGCAGGTTCACGGCTAAAGACATTCGGTGGACGTGCCAGTGGTGCAGGACCGCTAGTTGATCTATTCAACTTCACTGTACAGACATTCAAGAATGCACAGGGTCGTAGGCTATCGTCAATTGAATGTCACGACATCATGTGCTTCATTGGTCAGATCGTTGTCGTAGGTGGTGTACGTAGGTCAGCAATGATTAGTTTGTCTAACCTAAGTGATGACCGTATGCGCCATGCTAAGTCAGGACAGTGGTGGAATGAAGCAGCCTATCGTGCACTGGCTAATAACAGTGTGTCGTATACAGAGAAGCCAGACGCAGAGACATTCATGCGTGAATGGTTGGCATTAGTAGAGAGTAAGTCAGGTGAACGAGGGGTATTTAATCGTGAAGCATCTAAAAATCAAGCTAAGAAATATGGTAGGCGTGATCCTAACCATGAGTTCGGCACTAATCCATGCAGTGAAATCATTTTACGATCAGGTCAAGTGTGCAACCTTACGGAAATTGTGGTACGGGCCACAGATAATATTGAAAGTTTGGAACGAAAAGTCCGTCTGGCAACAATTCTGGGCACTATCCAATCCACCTACACTAAGTTCCCGTATCTGCGAAAGATGTGGAGAAACAATACTGAAGAAGAAAGATTGCTTGGTGTGTCTCTCACAGGAGTAATGGATAATCCATTGATGACTTTAAAAAATAAAGGACTAGATGAAACACTTTCTCACCTTCGTAAGGTGGCTGTTGATACTAATGCTGAGTGGGCTGATCGTCTTGGAATTAACGTTAGTACTGCTATTACTTGTAATAAGCCATCAGGCACTGTATCCCAACTGGTGGACTCCGCAAGTGGAATACATGCCCGACACAACGACTATTACATCAGAACCGTTAGAGGCGATAACAACGATCCCCTTACCGCCATGATGAAAGATCAAGGTATTCCTGCGGAACCGTGCGTATTTAATCCAGACACGACTACTGTATTCAGCTTCCCTATGAAGGCACCGAATGCTGCAGTAACACGTACAGATATGTCAGCCATTGAACAGTTAGAGACATGGCTTGCTTATCAACGGCACTGGTGCGAACACAAACCTAGTGTTACTTGCACAGTACAGGATAGTGAATGGATAGAAGTGGGTGCCTTTGTGTACAAACACTTTGACGAAATGTCAGGTGTGTCTTTCTTGCCACACTCTGATCATACTTATCAGCAAGCACCTTATCAGGATTGCACTGTTGATGAATATAAGGCATTACTAAACGAGATGCCGAAGAAGATTGATTGGACTAAGCTATCCGCATACGAAAAAGAAGATAGCACAAAGTCTAGTCAAACATTTGCTTGCACTGGTGACTCATGCGAAATCGTGGACATCGGAACTTAGGCACTAAACCTGCACCCTGTGTAAAGGTCTACGGATACTGCACAGGGTGTAACACAAACTAATATGGAAGGAAAAAATAATGGGAACACGTAAACAATTTAGTCGTGCATTGTATGAAGCGTATGACGCACCTGCAAAAGATAAACTAACTGCCTACCTAGTAGACGCAGGACACGAGATTGAAACAGCAGAGGAAAATTACTATGTGGACATTGTGTCAAAGAAAAAGGATTATACGTATTTTAACGAAGCGGAAGTCAAGCTTGCATGGAAAGGTGAATGGCCCACAGATTGGAAAGACATCCGCATTCCTGAACGTAAAGGTAGATTGCTTGAAAAATATGAGGGGGAGAATGGAGTGCTTAACTTCTACATCTTCCGTAAAGATATGAAGCAAGCTTGGCGTATCAAGGATACAAGCCTAACAGATGATCGTCTACGTGAAGCATATGGACGTAACATCTTGAAGGGTGAACTGTTCTACCACATTCCATACACAGAAGCAGAACTAATCAACGTAGCATAATACATCTTAACAGAAGGAGAATGCATATGAACAAACAATTAACTCGCAAACAACGTGGCCTTGGCAAATATGATGCACCGTTAAAATTTCAATACGAGAAAGGTTACAAAGATTTTCGGCAGGGGCGTGTCGTTAATCCATTCCCTAGTGATACAATGCAGTACAGGGAGTGGGAACGTGGGTTTAACAAAGCCTACTACGAGCAGTTAAAACGGGTTAAGGGTAATGAACAAGCTACAGGAAGAAGCAGAACAGTTTCTAAAGGAGAAGTACAACATGTCTGATTTTAATTCATATCAAAGATCAGCATCACGTACAGCCATCTATCCTGATAAACATAAAATACTTTATCCTGCTTTGGGTTTGGCAGGTGAAGCAGGTGAGGTGGCAAACAAGGTCAAGAAGATTATTCGTGACGGGCCAGAAAGTATGCCAGAGGATTGGCGTGAGCAGTTAGCCAGTGAGATAGGGGATGTGTTGTGGTACTGTGCTGCACTTGCCACAGACCTTAATCTAACACTGGGTATGATTGCAGGTCAGAATGAAGCCAAGCTCAGTAGGCGTAAGGAGCAGGGCACATTAAGTGGAAGTGGTGACAAGAGATAAAAACTAATCGGGCGGCAATTAAGCCGCCCTTTTTATTTACCTGCCACTGATTACCTTTTTCTTTTCACGCATTATGTCTGCTTCTGTTTGACCATACAAAACTAAGTCTTGTAAATCTTGTTCATTTGCAGGGTTAGCATGATAACCTTTTTTCCTATAGAATCTGCTTATGGCTCTCTCTTGATCATTTCTGCTCAACTTACGGAAAGCAAGCTGTGATCTATTATAAGTACTAGTGCCTGCTAATGCGACATCTTTTATGTTAGATTTTATTCCGTTTGCAGCAGCACGTATAAGTTCATTAACCTCACGATTAACATACGTATCTTCCTTCTCCGCAAAGCCTTCAGAATTTGACCTATACTCTTGACGCAATAACTTTTCTTGTTTCATAATTACATCTAGTAATTCAGGAAACTGCTCACGTATAAGTTTGTTTTCCGTATTACGAACTGAAGGAACATCAGATGTACTTCCAAGCTCCCACGGCTGAAGTCCTTTGTCTACAACGTAAGCCTCATACTTATTATCTTTACCTACAAAGTTAAGGCCAAAGAAAAATTTCCCTAATGGAGAAATGCGTTCTTTATTTTTAAAGATGTCTTCTTTAATCTGATACTTTTCAGACTCAGTTGAAGGAGCATGTATAGTGTCAAACCCACGAGCACGAATAGGATGCTTAACTGCGTTAACAAATGTATTCCCGAATGTAAGGTCAGGATCTTGTCTTGTCTCACGGTACTGAAGTTCACGGTATCCCATTGCACGTTGTGCATCCATGATCTGTGCAGCAGGTACTAACCACGTTGAAAAGTAGTTACCTAGCGCATCACCTAAAAGGTTAGCAGCATCCTCTCTACCACGTAGATCGTTTACTTCAATGATACCTGCAATCTCTTCAAACAAAGAATTACCTACACCCGATCTAAAGTTTATACCTAAAAAGGTATCTTTGGCTTCTCTCATGTCTAGCCAATCCGTAAGGGTTCCATCCTGCATACGTTTTGCAAACTCACCTACCCATAAGAATTGTCGTAGAGGGAACTGAGGGGTCACATCTATATTTGCTTTATCATCAAAACCAATTTCCTTATAGTCTTCTGGTGATGTAGGCTCAGTGCGGTACTGATAAGCAGCGTATGCACCTGCAACACCTAACATGTTACGGGTAATGCGTTGCCTATCTTTATCAGTCATCTTAATTAAATCAACATTTTTTGTCATTAGGCCATACACTTTTTGACCTGCTGTTAAAAATGCACCGCCAGACATTTGACCTATAAGTTCTAAACTATTAAACATAAAACGAGGAAAAGGTATAACTGTGGTTAAACCATTACGTGTTATAAAACTAGTTGTTTCTCTGAACACACCTATGTCTGGTTGTTTTGCATATGTCATATCTAATGCACGTTCTGTTGAACGAGCAATTACTTCATTGAAAGAAGGAGCACCCTTTTTAACCAGTGAAGGATCATTGTTTAGTAGTGCTTTAATTTTACCATCACCTAACGTGTCAAATAAATCTATTCCATACTCACGTTTAGTTAGCCTTTCAAGTTCTGCTAAGAATGCACCTCTACGAACTGCGTATTCTTGTAGTCTGTTAGGGGTATTGAGCACGTCTACAAATGTTTCTCCTGCGGATAACACGGTGTCTACTGCACCACCTTTACCTTTACCCATAGACCTTTGAATTTCGTTAATGTTATCAAACATCTTATTAAATTCTTCAGTCAACTCTGGGCGTTTTAATACATAATCAGTAAACTGTTTAGTACGTATGGGTTCGGCAAACATATATTTTAAGTGTCTAAAGCTATCTGCCCAGTGACCACCATCAATAAAGGTAGTAGCAAAAGATGTTGCCCCAGATAATACGCCTTTCTTTTCATATTGCTTTGACATGTTGTACAAAGCAGTATCCATTATATTTGCCAAGCCCTCTGCGGGTGCACGAATACCTGCTGATGTAAGGTTACGTGAAGCTGTAGCAATCTGCGAGACTAGACCACCCCGCCTAATATTTTCTACACGCAAGAAAGCTTTGTGGATGTCTTTCTGTGCTTCCATAGTTGCGTCATTTGCACGTTTTCTTGCTAACGTTACGGGCCGTGCTCTGGCAATTTGTGAAAATCTATTCAACACTCTACCTGCATCAGACCCTGAACCAAGAACGCCTAACACATAGTCATCAAAAGACAGATTATATTTTACTAAAGAATTAACAAGGGTGTCATTTTCTAAGATGTCTTTTTCCACCGTTAGTTTAAATAAATTTTCACTAACAGTAAGCTTTTTATCCCACTTTTCTGGCGCAGCTTTCTTTAGATCAGAGGCAATGGCAACAAGAGCATCTAGCTTTTCGGGCACCATAATAGGGCTTACAAATTTATCTGCTTCTGTTACTGCTATTTCTGCATTTACAGATGCTTCTTCTAAACCTTCAATACGTTTACCCCGTTCTGACATGGTGCCACGTGAAATATTTAACAGTTGCTGTTGTTGCTCATCATATAAGTCTTCTGATACCTGCCTGCCTGCGTCTTGTGCTTTAGAGAGATTTAGTGTTTTAGTTCCATCCTCTGCAACATCAGAAACAATGAAACCTGTGTTATCTTCAAACTCGTCAATAAACCCTTGGTATATTTCTCTGTTCTCTAATGCTCTTGCTTTAGCTTCTTCTCTTGCTTCTTTTGCAACTGCTTCTTCTGCTTCTTGTAAACTAACTTTAGATAGTTTTTTACCATTAGATAAGGCTGTTCTTTTAAGTGGTTTAGTTACGGCCTTAGTGATTAGAAGACCCTCACCTACAGTCAAAGCTCCTACACCTATATTTAAAGCTGCAGTATACCAATCTCCTTCTTGTATACTTGTACTTGTATCTTTCACAATATCGGGAAGATCACCGAAAGCTATAGCAGTACCTAAGAAAGGCGTAAATTCAGCACCCAGTAAAGTATAACCTATTTCGTCAAGATCGTATCCATCATTTAACATCTTTGCTGCTATAGCACGACGAATAGGATTACCATCCTCAGTTATAATATACTGAAGTTCATCTTTAAAGTTGTTTATTCTTTCAACATAGTTTTCTGCACTAGTAGGTTTTGTAATTTCTACTTCTAAAATTTCTTTAGGAGCAGTGTTTAAACTTTTAAGATTGGCTATCTGGGTTTCTAGTTCAATTCTATAAGGGTCATCTGAAGGAAGTTCATCTAACTGTCTTTGCAGAGTAACAACCTGACCTATTTCACCTGTTGTTTGCATTTCACGAACACGTAATTGTTCTTGATAATTTTCTTCATCTCTTTGTTTAAGGCGGTCATACCATTTACTATACCCTCTTTCGTATGAAGCAACAATACGAGGATCATAGTCTGCCGTGTTATCATTAGTTGCTGCAGCTTCAGTAGTCTGTGCAAGTTCTTCTGCCTCTAATATACCACTAATATCTATTGGTGTATCTACCAATGTAGATTTCTGTAACTTTTGTACAGGTGGTTGTTCTTCGTCTTCCTCTTCTGTAATAGATGATGTATTTACAGGGGGAATAACAGGATCAGCCTTTAAAGCATTAAAGATGTCATCAAATTCTTCCATTAACCTATAACACCGTACTTAGAAACTAATGCAATTTTAGTATTTCCTTGTTCATCAATGTACTGTACTGTCATGCCTGATCTATATACCCCAGAGCTAAAGCCGTTTTCTATGTCCTGATATGTTCTTGTCTGTTCAGGATCAGGTATAAACTTCGCAGCACTACTACCTTGACTAGGTACAAATCCAGATTTAGAACCGTTGTTTTTCTCCCTATACTCTTTCAGGGCATCTACATAATCATTAACAACACCTTGTTTATATGCTCTTATAGAGAGGTTATTTGCATCTCTACGACTGTCAATCATTCGTGGCATTACAGTAAAAGGGTCTATATTATTTGGGTTATCTTTAAATGCAGTTTCCATATTATCTATGGCATTGTCCATTAAATGATATGCATCTGCTTCGTTGCCAGAAATAATAGATTCAAATCTACCTTCAGCATCAAATGTTGCTAGTTTACTACCTTGGAATGTACCTACTACAATGTTGTCTAACAGGCGAGTTCTACTTTCGTCAGAGAACATATTCACCTCATCTCCTGCACCTGTATTTTTCTTTTGACTTTCAGACCATTTATCATATTCAGCATACGTTGCTTCTAGTAATCTAGTAGCTTCTTGTGCTTCTTTTGCATTACCCGTTTGAGTTATATTATGCAATCTTAATATTTCTGCTTCAAAGTTTCCTTTGGCATCCTGCACTTCTTTAGGTAAAGGTTTAAACATAGGGGTAAATGTAGAAAGAGTAGGTGCAGGTGGTTGTTCTAACATTGCATCTGTTTGCTGTGCCTCTGGTGCTTTTGCAGGAATAGGGGCAGTAATTGTATCTTTATGGGCTGGCATGTTCATCATTAAATGAGGTTGCTGATTATTTTCTACATAGAAAGCGGCTCTTGCATTTGCTGCAGTTATAGCACCCCTACCCAAAGACATAATATATTCAGTTTGCTTAGGGGTATAGTGTAAGGATAATTCTTGTGCGGCTTTTTCTGCTTCTTCTTCTGCTTTCTTACGATCACGTGCAGCAGAAGCAGCCTGACGTTTAGCAAATCTACTCTCTTCACGTTGCTCTGTTTTGACCATGCGTTCTTCGTACATGCGTTCAGCTTCACGTGTTTCAATTACATCTGTAAGCTGTTCAGCAGCACCACCTAAAAAGGACATAAAGTTAAAAGCCATAGTTACATTCCTTCTTCCATTGGTGCGGCACTAGGACGTGCCATAAGACCTGCAGGTTTCTCTCCCATAGGTTCTTCCATTGTAGGTTCCTCAGATGGTACAGGTGGTTCTTCTACTGGCTGTTCACCAGACTTCTCCATCTTATCCTTTACCTTCTGCATAGCCTTGTAGATGTGTACGTCACGGATTTTATCAGGGTCTTCCTCTGGATCATCCATGCCCATGTCATACTCAATACCTTCTTCGTCACCTACGTAAGCAAGCATTTCAATTAGCACAGGCATGATAAGTACACCTACATCAATAGTATGCTTGCCTTGCATTACACCACCTGCTTGCAGTGAGTTAGCTAATGAGGTAAGAGGCACACCCATTTCCATTACATCAAGTATACCGTCACGTAACTTAGGACTCATAATACGTTTAGCATAAAAGTCCATAGCTTCGTCTACTGTACTGTACTGTGGTGGTCTTTGAAAAGGACGTGCACCTAATTCAGCAGTCATCATTTGCCCAGCGATAGGTGCATTAAACATTGCGTCTTTAGGAATTGCCATTTTTCAACTTCTTTCTTTGTGTACGAATTTGATCCATTGCATCTAGTACAGAATCATAAGGCTCTTTAGGTTTGTCTTGATCCTGTTTCATTACATTGGAAGTACGTTGTAACAACCCACCTGTTTTAGTGGGCTGTTGTTTTGTTTTACTACGGCCTTGTAACTCAGCCAATGCCTTACTGTATACTTGTCTTGCAGGGTTCATTATACTTTCCTTTTAACCAAAAATACCGCCAATGATTGTATCTGTTTTCGCAGTCAGTAAGCTAACTACAGCACCGCCAATGGCACTAGATGCCTTACTATCTGCTGCATATTTAGCAGCTTTCTCTGTACCATCTTGACGCATTGTTTCTAGGGTAAGTGCATTTACACGATCAGCTTCACTTTCATAACTGTTAACAGCCCATTCCATTTGATCACCGTATGTGTTCCACATATTATCGTATGCTTGGTTAGAAATGTCAAGAGTATTAATTGCATTAAGTTCATTGGCACGATTTTCTGCTGCAGTATCTGCTGTTGCAACTTCTCTACGCCATGTAGCATTAGACTGTGCAACTACTAATTCGTTCTGTGCATTGAATTGTTCACGGTTATTCTTCATGTTAGCGTTAAACTGTGCAGCAGCATTCTGTTCACCAACATTAAATTGTTCCATTGCATTAGTTTGTGCAGCATTAAATTGATTGTTTTGTTGTTCAAGGTTAGCAAAGAATTGATTAGCTTGATTTTCACTCTGAGCATTAAATTGTTTAGATGCATTTTCTGCTGACTGATCAGACAACAATGCTTGTTGTGTAGCCTGTGCTTTAAATACAGCTATCTGTTGCTCATTACTGAGATTAGTCAAGTCCATTTGCAAGAATGATTTAGCATTTTCAACTGCCGCCTGTTGACGGTTATTGAGGTTAGCCATATCCATACCAGCAATGGTAGAAGCATTTTGCAATGTAGCTGCCTGTGCAGCGCTAAGTTCAGATAAACCAATTGTTTGCATCAAAGATGAGTTGTGCAACTGAGTTTGTTGTTCAGCACTAAATGTAATATTAGATGCTTCAGAGAAACGTGCAGCATTACTAATTGCTACTTGTTGTTCATTACTCAACACCTGACCTTGCAATGATGCACCTAGATTAGCATTAGTAATATAAGCTTGTGACTTACTACTAAGGTTAGCAAGGTTAGTCTGTAATTGTGATGTATTGTTTTGCAGGGCAGTCTGTTGTTTGTTGCTCAAGTTAAGGTTAGCTACTTCAGCAAAACGTGCAGCAATTGCTAGGTTAGACTGTTGTTCATTAGATAAGTTCTGACCTTGTAATGCAGACTTAATCTGAGCATTAGCAATAACTGTAGCTTGCATGTTAGACAAGTTCTGTGATTGCAGTGCAAATGCATTAGAACTATTTGCTAAAGCAGTCTGTTGCTCATTAGATAGATTCTGTAACTGTAACCCTTGTTGTGCTGCTGCATTGACTAATGCAGTTTGTTGACGATTGTTTAGGTTTGCCATGTTCATGTTAGCAAACGTAGCTGCGTCTTGCTGTGCAATGGGTAGTGCAGATTCCATAGCAGCCTGTAGGATAGCTGCACCTGCCATAGAGGATGCACCCAGACCCCGTGAGGCCATAGCTGCGTTAGCTGCACGAATAGCCCCTGCAGCCCATGCAGGTGTACCATCGTCAAAGTCTTTCATCAACTGTGATAGCTGACCTTCAACGGTATCCAGTGCATCTACATCGCCTTGCATAGCAAGAGCAAGTGTACCGTCATCTACAGTGAACTTCTCTAGCTTTGCAGCAACTGCAGTGGCATCATCGGTCAAGCCATCCATTGTCATAGCCTGAGCTTGTGCCATTTGATCTTCTGCAATTTGTGCAGGTGGTGGTAACTCTTCAGCTTTAACTGTTGCAGTTTCAGCTATAGCTTTTTCAAGTGTTTCTGATTCAGCTACTTCTGCCTTTACAGCCTCAAGATTATTGCCTTTAGCATCTGCAAGTTGATCTTTATTTACAGCTAGATATGGATTTGTGGGTACAAGGTCTAAACGATCATTATCAAATTTCTGTGCATCTGCCTCTGCTTTAGGAGACAAGTCACCTTGTGCTGCCGTAATCTGTGCATCAGGAGACACTTCACCTGTAGCTGCCTGTGCTTTATCTAACTCAGCTTTAGCTTTGTCTAATACTTTAGTCGGCTCATACTTAGCTGTAGCAGGTTGATCAACTCCTGCAGATAGAGTTACTTCACCTTGTTTAGCTGTATAGGAAATGTCACCTTCTACTTGACCCGTACCTTCAGCAATAAACTGATCAGGTGCAGTCTGAATTTTCTGTGCTTCAACCTTTGTGCCTTCAGGTAGAGTAGGATCAGTTGCACGATCCTTCATTACATCTTCAATAGTAGGTAGTTTAGATTCTTCTACTGCCTTTTGTTCACGATATAATGTGGTTAATTGTTGCTGACGATCATACAAGCCAGATAACTCTTTACCCTTTTCTTCTACAAGAGCTTTGATGTAAGGGTCATCAGGATTATCTTCAGCTTGCGCTTGTAAACGACGAAGTTCTAAATCAGCTTGACGATACTGATCATTGATTTCAGTATAACGTTCTTCAATGTTTTCAATATCTTCAGTTACACCACGTGATGCTTCACCTGTAAGGTAATTACGATAAGCATCCTGTTGTGCTTTTTTCTGTGTATACTCAGGGCTAGATTTAAATTTGTTTATTTGTTCTGCAACAAGAGTACGAATAGTGTCAGGTTCAGTATCAAATCTACCAATAGGTCCAACTTCCATAGTTGTACCGTCTTTATACGTAATCTTATACTGCCTACTCCCTAAACTTTCTGATGTAAAATCAGCGGGGTCTTCAGGAAGCTTACCGCTTTTAAACATTTCAGTTAAGCCCTTCTTAGCCCAACTAGGTTGATCAGTTGTATAGCTAGTTATGAACTCTTCAGGTAATGCTTCAGGCATACCTTGTGATGGATCATAGCCACCTAAGTCTGGACCTTCTTCTACAGGAGGCTGTGGCTGTAGTTCTGGTGGGGTAATAGGCATAGGTCTGCTGTCTATAGGGTCTTTAGGTGTGGGCATTGGTAATACAGGACCACCAGTAATAGGTGGTTCACCTGTGATAGGATCAATTGGCATTGGCCTTGCGGGGCCACCAATAATAGGTGGTTCACCTGTGATAGGATCAATTACTTTAGGTATTGTAGGTTGTGGCTGTGTTTGTACAGGTTGTGTAGGTTGTTGTTGTGTTTGTACAGGTTGTGTAGGTTGTTGTTGTGGTGTTACCTTATCCACCATCTGTTGATAGTAACTAGGCTGACCACCTTGCTGAAACTTCTGTACTGAACCACCACGAGCCATCATCATAGCTGCTTGCTTGAACTGATCCATCTGTGTACGTTTATCAGGGTTCTGATCAAGGTACTGCTGAAAACCAGACATGTTACCTTCATAGCCCATAGACTTTGCAATACGTGACATTGCATCAGGTTTAAAACCACCAAATGTAGGGTTTTTAATGTTCATATCTTGATTATTCATTCTTTATGTCCTTGTTATGCGATTGCGTAGAAGATGTAGTCACCCGCAGTGAAGCCGCTGGTAATCGTGAAGCCTGACGAAAGCGGGTCAATGTAATCCGTGTTTGTAACCTGTGCCGCATTTGTGTTTAGCAGGAAATATGGATCATTGCCTGACACAATACCACGCTCACTATCCCAAACATACCAATCGCCCGTTGCGTCAGTGCGCTTCAGAAGCACAAACCTAGCGCCTGAGCTAAAGCCACAGTCCACGTTTGTTGTTCCAGAATGCGTTACTGAACCAACTTTGGATATACCATCAAGGCTTGCGAATAGGTAGGCTATGTAGTTGCCGCTTGAACTGTTAGTTACGATAAAGTCATTAGCAAAAGTAAATTGAGTGTCCGACACTGCAAAATTTGTGGTCAACGATCCTGTTAATTCAGCATGATTAGTATTAAGCCTGAGATTACTCCCATTAGTCAAATCCTTGTGGTACACGATCCACTCTTCAAAAGCACCTCTTATTTTAAACCAAATCATTTCTGGAGTGGCTAATAGATTATGGTTGTGTGACCCTGCGCCACCTAAACCTTTGTAAGCAACGCAGTCCATGTATTTAGGCGCACGTTTCCACATGTAATTTACATGACTGTCGCCGCTAATGTAAAAATACGGCATCACCTTACCATTAAAATCATATTTAACAT
>Ga0075480_10001046_pt1 | contig 17288 bp, 22 predicted proteins | sample DEB08_DNA_7_FD_81590 | JGI IMG/M metagenome (GOLD analysis project Ga0075480, IMG submission 81590) | Aqueous microbial communities from the Delaware River and Bay under freshwater to marine salinity gradient to study organic matter... | ecosystem: Environmental > Aquatic > Marine > Coastal ... | reverse complement strand
GTCGGAAACTGTAGTCGGAACTACCACATAGCCGTAATACGAACTTGAACGATCCGATATAGTATTTATCATTCTTGCTGAATATTCTAATGGCAAATCTCTCAATTCATTGGTCAACATAGATATTTGAATTGCTGCTTCATATGATTCACGATACTGAACATTTGACGATAATACGTATGTTCCTGCGATTGACATTGCCATTTTAGTTGCTTGATAAGTTAATTCTTGGTTTTAACTTATAAAGTATAAATCATAAAGCAATTCAATTTTTTTGTATAATACCTTAATTTTATTTACTGCTTTCGGTAGGCAATCCATAGTCTAACCACCCCGCAACTGGAACTCCTTTCACCGGCGATAACCCATAACCATATTTTATAGATACTACATTATATCCTAGCAACTTTAATAAAGTTAATACTTGACTACTCGTATGTCCCACATAACAAATTAAAAAAATCGGTTTATCTTTGGGTAGTTTCTTCAAATTATTCTCATCTAATATGTTGAGCCAAAATATATTCTTTGCACCTTTGATGTGCATTTTTTTATACTCTTTCTCTTCTCTCAAATCTATTAAATAATATTTCTTCTTTTTCAGATAATACTCATTGTAAAAATCTATTGGCGTTATATAATTCCAATCGTTTTTCACCCTTTTTAAATAGTGTCTTAACATTTCAGGTTTGATTGTTGTCATTGTCATGCTTTATATATTAAAATAAAATATTTAATAAACTATCAAGTAATTTTTCTTTTTTACTATCAGGTGTTATATTATAATGTATACCAAAACCAGGTCTTGAATTTACTTCAATAACATATCCATTCATATAATAAGGTGTCTGTAAATTGTCACATATATAATCAATTCCACTTAACTTTAATCCTAATACGTTATTTATTTTTTTAAATAAACTAATATTATCAATATGAACTTTATTAATATCAATATATTCTAACGAAGATCCATTACTCATATTTGCAACATTCGTTATCACTATTTTTTTACCGATTGGCAGAATAGATGACATATTAAATCCCTGTTTTTTTATGTATGAAATATCTGGAGTATGAATTCTATGCTCACGTTCCTTTGTATTATTCAATATATTGATTAATTCAGATATTGAATGTATGTTATCTCCTATAATAAATGGCGGTATTTTTTGTGTTATACCAATAATTACATCATTCAATACCATAATTCTATATTCTTTGCCAGTTACTTGTTGTTCTATTAAAACATCGTTATTGGACGACAATAGTTCACTTACGTGATTTATTAATTCATCATTATTTGTTATATCTGTTTTTACACCATACCCTTTTTCACCTATAATAGGTTTAACAACTAATGGAAAAATTATGTTTTTATTTATATTAATAATATTCTCTTCAGATGAAGTTGTGGGATCCCATTTATAATAGTTTGGAACAGGTATACTATTACGTTTATAAATTTCTTTTAGTTTGAATTTATCATTTACATATTTGTATTTTTTATTGTAATTATTAATTTTTTTATAATTAAATTTTTTACCATCTTTTTCTAATATAAAATTAAGTTTGTCTATTGTAATTCCATCTTTTTCATATTTATCCAAAAAATAATCTTTTGAAAAATTAATTCCTTCCTTTACATTTAAAAAATTATTAATATAATAAGTGCAAATTATTAAAATAAATAAAATACAAAGTATAATATTTATATTCATCTACTAATAATATTAAACTATATATTATTATTAGTTTATCAAAATATTTAACCATATATTTCGCGCATCTCTCCATAATTCATCGGTCGCCCCATTTCTTTTTCAAATTCATCAGCACCTTTTTGCATTAAATTTATCAAACTTTGTTCCGTTGGAATCATCCCTTCTTTTTTTTGAAGGGTTTTGACATTTTCCATTCCTTCTTTTTCCAATTTATTCATAACCTTTTCAAGTTTTTTATCTGTCGTAGTAGTAGTATCGCTCATTTCTTTTGATTTGTTATATATAACAGTGATTTCGTTTTATATCTTTTTTTTAGTTCATTTTTGTAAGTAGTTATGATTAATATTATAATCTAATTTTATTTAAAATCACTTTTATCAATTTTAACACTTTTTGATATTTTTCTGATTATCTTGTTTTCATTTGCAGAAAATTCACCCGGACCTCCCATCGCTTGATTCATAATTCCAAGATATTTATCGTTTAATGGATGTTGTAAATTCATACATTGCGGATGCGCATTACGCCAAGGGATCATTAAGTCGCCGTTTTTTTTGGTAATGTATTTAATCGCTTTTCGGAGATTATCATATGTCTCTGTTTCCTTCTCCCATACATCATCATCACGGACGTACATCGTTTCCCGTTTTAAATCACTACAATGAATCGGGCGTTTATATATGTCCATCTCACTTAATTTACGAATCATTTGTCGCGAAATGCCTTCCACATATCCGAGCTCGCCAAGTTCTTCCAAATCCGAGAAATCAAGTGTCATAGAATTCACAAAATCCATAATATTCATAGCATCTTTACATTTTTCATTTAAAAATACCTGCATATTAAAAGTTTTGTTATTGTTATAAGAATTACTTACCCCGCTGGTTTTACATACTTCCAACATTTGCTTTTGTAACTCTGTATTGCTTTTCACCAAATCTATTATAATATTTTTAAAATCCACATGTTCATTTATTAATAATTCTATTTTTTCATCTTTATTGTTTTTATTATTATTAGTTTCATCATTACTGTTGATTTCAATATAATTGCATTTTTTTTTGTGTCGCCATAGTCCCGAATAATAATTATATTCTTTTCCACATTCACATTTTTTAGGCATTTTTTGCTCCTTATTTATATCATTATTGTATCCATTTATATGTATTTTGTGTTTACGTGTGGAACAATGATTGTCATAATTGCTTTTTTTAGAGCATTTAAAGTCACATGGCTCACATATGAAATATTTTGGCATTTTTGGCATTTTTATTATATCCATTATATATCTTAATGGATATAATAAATAATGCCTAAATCCTTTTTATAAAATTTTGTTTTTTTATAAAAAAAATAGCATCACAAAATAATTCGTCCGAAAACCAAAATGAGAGCATTTCAGTCACAAGTCACTTTTTCACTGTTTTTTCAAAACTTTTTTCAGGAATCGTAAAATGGACATTTATAAATGTCCTTTTCTGAAAACCAAATACCAAATCGAAATTCATGTTTTTTTTGATTTTTTGTATCAATACTGAAAAACTAAAATATATAAATAAACTTTAATAATTCTTACTATCAATCGTAATAAAAGTAAGTAGTTATTGATTATTTAAATAAATGTAATATATATATATATGTTTAAATGAAGAAAATAACCAAACCCGTATGGAGGATGGTGGTATTTATACTATGTATGATTGTGTAAATGCATTGAAAAATATGTTAGACGCCAACACTTTAAAACTAGACTCAATATATGAAGATGAACAACAACTACCGCCATTGGTATCAAAACTATAAGATTAAAAATAATTTATTTTTTCTAGTATAGTTAATATGACGGATGTAAAGGTGAATGAAATGAATGATATAGAAGAACCGTGGCAATTTTATATCATTCAAAACAAGGGATGTACTTATGCTGGGGTATCACCTGACCCTGTAAAACGCTTGAGAAAACATAATGGAGAGATAAGCGGCGGCGCAAAATACACTGCTAGTAAAGGACCTGGTTGGACTCATGTATGCTTGGTGAGTGGGTTTCAAACAAAAACACAATCTCTCCAATTTGAATGGGCCGTAAAACACGTGCCTCCACGAAATGCAGGCGGACTAATTCATCGCCTGAAAAAATTATACTGTGTTTTAAATAAATCAAATTGGACCAGCAAATCCCCCTTAGCAACCACGGTGCCACTTACCCTGCACTGGAAAATAGAAAAACCAGAATTATTAAAAACCGAGAAAGATATATTACCAGTTTATATCACAGAACAACAATTTATATAAAATTAATTTAATTTAATTTTTCTTCCACTATTAATGAAAATGACCAATCATTATCATTTAAATTTACCAAGTTCCCTTTATCATCGGTTAAACGGACAGTAAATCTATCTAGAATTCTAGGAGAACCATAATCTCTTTTAAATATTGATAAATCAGTACCAAATTTTATATATGGCTCAGGTCGTAATGCAGTTATACCAGTCAATGGAATAATTGCAAAAGCAGAACCGGAGGTAGGTCCAGACAATTTATTACTAAAAACTGATATGTTATTTACGGAACTAGATTCCTTGACTGCATTTATTGTGTATTTTTGTGCTTGTGTTTGAGATCCTTCACGCGAATTACAATCAACATGAATTGTTTTATAAAAATCAGGAATACTTATTGTAGCGGTTTTTTTTGTATTTGTAATGTTGTACAAACCACCTGATAAGCGTGAATTATAATCTTCTAAGGATAAAATAAAATATTTAGGTCCATATACATCAATTGGAGAATTTCCTGTTATAGCATTAGCATCTCCTGGCTTAATTTGAATACTAATATTTCCATTTGTTTCATCTTTATCATAATGAAATCCCAAATACCAGCCAAGCGTTGTATTAACACCTAAAGTTTGAAAATTTGATAAAACATAACTACCACACGTATTATAATTAATAGTGTTATCTTCATCAAAAAATGTAACAGTAACGTAATCAGATAAAGTATCCTCATTTATAAATGTTATTTTTCTCGTTTTTGAATCATATTCTACTTTTAAATTTTTAGTAGCATCATTAGTCTCGGCAATACTATTTATAGTGGATACTATTTCCACTGGTGTATAATTTCCATCAGGTATAACAATCATAATACCATTATACAAAAAGAATGTATTACCAGACCTAGCATTAAATGTATACCAAGAGGTAGGTAATTGATAAGAATAGAGACGAATAGAAATAGCCTTTGTTATTGGATTTGATAAACTAAATGTAAAATTTGTATTAAATGAAGCAGCCTGTGGATTGTCTATGTATGGTAATATAGTTGTTCGGTATTGACTATCAATATTTATAATATGCGTTGCGATAATTGGTGGCCCAGTAGCAATGTCTCCCATTGTTCTTATTGGTCTTTCAGCAATTGTTTGTGATATATTACTGTAATAATCAACTGTTGCTTGTTGTGGTGGATTTTTTTCACCATTTTGATTCATTTGCCAAATATCATCTATTGTGTCTTGTTCTTGATTTTCTATATACGTTCCAGTATCTTCTAATGCTTCTAATACTTTATCTCTTGCCTGTTCAAAAAAAACCTCTAATTCGGTATTACCATCGGCCTTCATTCTTGCAATAATATCGTTTGATTTATCTTTAACATTAAATATAGTCGGGTCAGGTAAATTTAAAATTCTAATAAGATCCATTACTGTATAATTATCTATATCTGTATCTATTGATTCGTTATTGGATGTTGTTGCCATATTATTATAATAATCTGTTATTATTTTAAGCTTATTGAATTATTATTTATTTTTATATTTTAAGTTATATTTGGTTTTTTTATTGGGTTTTTTATCGGTTCTTTTTTATCGGTTTTTTTAAGTGTGATTTTTGAAAAATTCGAAAATAACTACTATTTTGGTCTGATATCCAAAAATCTGAAAAGTATTTGAAAGAATTAGTCTATCCTAACCCCCACACACCTACCTGCCAAAAAATTGAAAAGCATTTGAAGTATCGTTCCTATTGTAACAAACAGCCCTAACAAGTCCAGTTAAAATGAGTACAAAGGTTACTATCGTTGCTGCTGCCGCTCCCCCCCCTGCCGTTGAAGTTGAAGAATGTATAGTTTGCTGCGAACCATACAACAAGCGTGGTCACGCCCCAGTGGAGTGTGAATACGCTGAATGTAAGTATAAGGTTTGTATTAAGTGTGTCCGCGTGTATTTGGCGTCTAGTACCAATGAGGCGCACTGTATGGAGTGTAATAAAGTGTGGTCTAAAGATTTTCAGGTCAAGTCACTGAAAGCGAGTTGGATTAACGGCGCTTACCGCCAACATCGCAAACAGCTTTTGGTTGACATTGAAATCAGTAAATTGCCCGAGACGATGGAGGCTGCCGCGCGCTATAAGGTTCTGAAGAGCGAAGAAGCGTTGTTGGTTCAACTCCGTTCAGAAATTAGTGTTTTAAAAAAAAATAGTCTTGATGAATATAACCAGAAGATATTAGAGTTTAATACGTGGAGAAGTGAGGTATACACTCCACAAAGGATGGATCCTTCGTTATCAAATGATGATATCAAACTCCTAGATAAAGAGTATCATGAAAAACAAGTATATGCGCATAAAGCTAACGAAAATATACTTGAACATAAGCGCCAGATAACTCTATGCCAACAGCGTATTTATGTTCTAAACCATCCTAACGCAGCTGACGCAGATGGCGCTTCTGCTGAAGCTGAAGGCGATAAAAAAGAAAAACGAGTATTTATAATGTCTTGTCCTGCGAACGAGTGTAAGGGTATGCTCTCTACACAATACAAGTGTGGAATCTGTGAGATGTTTGCTTGTTCAGAATGTCACGAGATGATTGGCGAGGATAAATCTGCCGAACACACGTGTGATCCCAACAATGTAGCCAGTGCGAAGGCCATTAAAAAGGAAACAAAGCAATGTCCTGGTTGCCCCAATCGCATCTATCGCATTGAAGGGTGCTCTCAAATGTGGTGCACTGGGTGTCACACGGCATTTGACTGGAACACTGGACGGATTGTGAAATCACAGCAACTCCACAACCCTCATTGGGTAGACTACCAACGCAAGAAAAACAACGGACAAGGAGCGATGCGTGCGCCTGGCGATGTTCCTTGTGGTGGTATGATTGGATATAGCGAAATCCAGGTAATTCAATCTAAGGTGCGACGGTATGCGGCGAAGTTGATGGAGAAGATGACTCGGTCATATACGGATGAAAATATTCATAACTACATGTCAGCTGCTATTGTGGTCGGGTATCTCCCTGTATATCATGGTACTCTTTCACATATTACGCGTAACTCTATTCGCTGGGTTCGCGGGGAGTTACAGCATGAACAGAACTTTGAAACGCAACGCTGTAAATACATTGTAAATGAAATGACAAAGGAACAACTGGCTACCTTCATTTACACACAAACCAGTAAGCGCGAACAAAAGACACGTGTCCTTCACATCTATGAATTGCTAAGTGCAGTTGGTATTGATACGTTCAATGAAATTTGTAACAGTGAATTACAGGACAAGGATTTTGTCCATTTCGTTATAAACAAAATGATTGAACTTGACGCTCTGCGTGCCCATTGTAACGGTCTGTTTGCTCAACTCAGCCAGACATATAATCTCTGTACGCCTATCATTGAACGGTTCACGTGGAAAATGGAAACTCAAAAACCAACACAAAAAGAGGTTAAAGATATGCTGAAGGCAAAACCAATACAGGACCAGTATGGTCTTGTGACAATGAGTTGGATGTCAGATAATAGTTACGAAAAAATACAAGATAAAATCATTGAAGGGCGTGAAAGGCTGATTCAACAATCGCTGGATTATGTTGATTCTAAAATAAGAGATGTGCGTAAACTTACTGATACTCTTCAAGGACAAGACTGTCTTGAAAAAGAATTAGATGACGCAAAAGAAGCACTTGCCTATGCGGTTAATTTTGGAAATGACAAACAAATTAAAGAAGCAAAATATGATGTGGATAATGCTTCTAAAGTGCTTGAGAATATGAAGGTGTTTAAAAAAACATCTACAGAAGGTATCCAGAAGCTTGAAGATTACTTAGAGAAGTTGATGGCAACCACCGATACAATTAAAAGCAAAGTGTGGGAGGGAGGACGGATGGTAAAGAGTTTTTATAAAGAGAGAAAAGAGGTATTGAGTGGATGGTGATGGTGGGGGGGGGTCTTTGACCCATTAATAAACTATTTGGGGAGGGAGGGGGAGAGGGGGAGATTTTTTTCATTTGATCATATAGTGTCTTTTAAACATATCCTTAAAGGGTTTCAAAAGATTCACGCGTTTATTATTCATAATCCAATCCGGAACCGCCGTGATACCTTGTGCGCGTTTTAAATGACGTGAACCCTTGAAAAGCAACCGATTAAAAATCGCAATTATTAATTTTTCAAAATCAGTCAATAACTCATTTTCAATGGCGTTTGTTTTTGCATTGTAATTGAGTTCTATGCGATAGTCACCTTGGTAAATATAACGATTATAATTCCGATCTTCATAGAGTTGAGTTTTTTTATCAGAGAGATTATGCCGATTTTTTAATAATCCAATTGCTTTTATTCTATTTTCATCATTATGCATTTCCAAAACAATCATTGTTCCAAATACATCTTCTTTTACACATACAGGAGTCCCATAAATACATCCTGATTCCGCATTCCAATTATTACGCTCCATCCATCGCTTACGTTCATTCCATGTTTTTGTATTAAATCTAGTTGTGGTCAATGTGATCATATAACCTTTTTTGGGTTAGTGTGTATGAATTAATATTGAAATCTCTCTTCAATATCAATTTTATTTCATTTCATTATATATAATTTTATATAACTTATTGTTCATGTGCTTTTACAGTTATTAATAAAAATATCACATGAGGTATTATTGCCAATAACCAAGCAATTAATTTATAACCTTCTTTACATAATTTATTCAATATAAATATCCATGTAATGAATATCACTGCTTTTATTATAAACCAAAATGGTTGGGCCTTTTTTATTACTAGGTACAATAGGGTTAAAAAGGTTACTAGTGTATAAAATTTGGCAGGTGTGCAAAAATTCATAAATATATACATTAGATGTTATACTATAATGGTATAATAAAATTAGAATGGTATAATAAAATATTGTATTTTAAATGAACATCTTATAATCTTTACGGTGTAACTCTTGAATGTGTTTTCTATCTTCTTCATCCAATTTAAAATAACCAGCAATTGTTTCTTCATTCATTGTTTCTCCTGATGGAAAATCAGGCAATTGCGTTATATCCGGAATAAATTCAAAAGCATATTTCTCCAAATATTTCATCCGATAACGCGCTGCTTCAAATAAATATAAGGCCAGTTTACTAGAGAGAAAATACTGTAATTGTTTAAACTCTTCATCCGTTTTATCAACAATCACATAATTATCTCTATTGGATATTCCGTATTGCCCCTTACTATCAAAATAAGGGAATCCATACATTTTATGTGCCAGTATTAGTTTTTTCACATTATAAAATGCTTGAGGTATATTACTATAATTCATAATAAGAACCGGTTGCAATCGCTCTATTAAACAAGTTTTGATATTTACATAAGGATAATTGGATGAATCGTATAATTCTTCACTAAATTTACTCTGAACTGAGGGCATATTTGTTTTAATCACTTTTAAACAACCGACGCCGTCGGTCCCTGTTATCCATTTTTGAAGTTTGGATATAATATGTGATCCAAATAGTGGTATTGATTGTCCTATTTTATGGGGATAAGATACTATTTCTTTTCGTTTATTATCAAATAGCTCAATTATACCATCGCTCTCTTTTTTGGTAAGTATAAAATAACAAGTCGGTGTTTGTGCATGTCCATTAAACAATATATTTGTTTGAGTATTGGTTAAACAATGTAATTTTTCTATTTTATAATAGGTTAATGTTTGGTGTATTCCTTCTTTATCTCTTTTTAACCATATAGATGGAATAATCATACACATTTTTCCTATGGTAGGTTTCAATAAGGAGAGAGTTTTTACAACAAATTTGGTCCATACGGTTTTTCCTTCCTTTTTTTTACTAGAAACCGTATTGGTTGGAACCTTTTTAATACCTTTTGAATTGTAAGGGGGGTTTCCAATAATATAATCAAATGTGTTATGTTTTAAATAATTCGTGTCTAGGTCTAGGTCATTAATAAAATCAATGTGAATTATATTTGCTTTCTCTCCAAATGTTTTTTTTAATTCATCTATATTATCATCCTTAATTTCAACCATATAAATCATCTGTTCTATAATATGCGTTTTGCGTTTTAGTTCATTTGGTATTTTTGCAGTCAATCCTTTATCTAGTTTAAAAAATAAAATGATTGAAAAATATCCTAACCCAGCACCAACATCTAACCATTTTTTATCGGGATCCTCAAATACACTGTCCTCAAATAAATTTAACATATCTGTAATGAGTGAAAACGGACTGTAAATCTCTCCGTAATACAATTTATCTTCCTTACTAACATCAAACCGTTGTTTAATATCAGATAAATTTGTATTATAAATAGACATGACCTATTATTACTATTTATAATACATACAAAAAAATAACGAGCTGATTATATTTTTCATTAATATATATTTACATATTTACATATTTACATATAATATGAAGATAGAACAATACCTACGTTTTTTTTATGCAATTCTATCCGGAATTATTGCTGGGGGGTTAAGTGGATTATTAGGTATCACTGGTTCAGTAATCATACTTCCATTATTATTGTTTTTCGGTATATTCCAAAATTATAAATTAGCAATTGGTACTGTTATATTTACATTTGATCCTATTCTATCTATTTTTGCCTTAATTCAATATGCAAAAGAAAACAAAATAGATTATTTGATTGGTATTGCTTTATTTTTTTCATACATGTTTGGAGCATATATAGGGTCAAAATTTAATAAAATAATAAATGAAAAAATGTTAAAATATATAACTGCTTTTATATTATTAATTTTATCACTCTATGTATTTTATAATGGATATAACACACACGTGCAGACTTAAATCTTTATAATTTATTTCTTAAAAAACTTTCATTATAAATGATATTTTCTACAATTGGTTTATAGTGAGAGCGAAATTGATTTTTGCTTTCTTTCATTTCCGCTATTGTCATCCATTTAATTTGACGTTTTTCAAAGAATCCATTTTTATCAATTAAATGCGGAAAATGAGTTTTCATAAATTTGTGTTGGTTGTTAAAATAGGATGGAAAATTATCATCATATGGCACTTTTACAATAATCGTCGTATAACCATTTACATTAACTCTTAATAATGTATTATTTTTTACCAATTGTTTAAATTCATTCATTGTTCCATAATAGCCATTTAATTCTTCATATCCTTCACGAAGAGCGGTTTGTAATGCAGTTTCGTTATATTGTGACCCCCCGCCAAAATCACTCCATTTATGTTCTTGTTCTTCTTGTCCAAATAAAAAATATAACTTGTTTTTATAAAGTGATACAGGCAATATACCAGCTCCCATTGATAATAATTTATATATAATAAGGTATATAATATTACGTCTATTAATATATGTCTATTATTATATATAATATAGAATGAAACTAACACCTATACAAAAGAGGTTTTTATTGTTTCTTGGGGGATGTATTCCTATGCGTTTGTTCTTTGTTTTTGTAGCATGGATTATTTCTATTAAGTATTTACCCTTACTTGGTTATATTGCTTTATTACCAGCAATTGGGTTTTTGTATTTATTTGTGAGTGGAGAACGGCAATTTGGTTTAGAAACACAGGGTGCGCCTATATGGTGGTCTAAGTTTCGTTCAATACATGGCATATTGTATTTATTGTTTGCGATTTATGCAATAAAAGGATTTCGGTCTGCCTATTTATTTTTGCTGGCGGATGTTTTAATTGGATTAATGTTGTTTTTATGGTTTCATTATACTAATGGTAATATTAAAAGGGTGTTTATGTAATATTATATCTTATATATTAATAATATATAATATATTAATAATTTATTATATATAAAAAGTTTTATTATATACAATAATAAATATATAATGGCAAATGTTCGTGCATTTAATAAATTGGATGAAAATGGTAATCCATTTGTTTTAAATTTATCAGCGAGTGATTTAGCTCAACGGCGTCGTAATAAAACAATTTATAATGAAATTAAACAAAATGTTGAGACGTTAAATACAAATAATCCTCAAAAGACCAATGGTTATAAATATAGTACTGTGAAAACCAATATAACGTGTGATATATCAGGTGGACATATTGACTATGTTGATAACTATGAATTAAAAACTAGTATTTCAAATGGGAGAGATTTAATTAATGCAAAGTGTGTTTCGTGAAAAAATAGATTGTCCTTATATATATATAATGTCCTGTAATTGTGATTATAGTAATTCTAATAATATGTCTTGTATTAATTGTACTAATGGGGAAAACGTAACGTCAAAAGCAAATATCAATCAAAAGCGCATTTGGAATCAAGTTCGTGTTCCAGCATCAATGTATTTAATGAACATGGGCGCATTAACAAGCGCATCTAGTCGTATTAAAAATGGAAATAATGTAAACTGGAATCAATCAAGCGATCAAGATTTAGCAGCAACGCAAACCCTTGTTCAACCGACTCATGGGAATTCACTTAAAAGAACATTGACTAGCCATCGTCCTGGTGCAGCTTCGCCTGGCGGTAAAGGTGTTGATGTAAAACACGATTCTTATGCTCGCTATTTAAATCGTAAAAAAGCAACTAATTTTAAAACCCAAACATCTAATATTGCCACTACGCCATTGTATGGAAACAAAACAAAATCAATTAATTTATTAGCTGAATCTGGAAACTGCTGTTCTTAAAATATAAAATAATTATTTTATATTATTATATTATTCTATTCTATTATTTATATAAAATGCCAATGGTTTTTACATATAATAAAATAAAATCTTCTCCACGTGTTCAACAGCAATATAATTCAACACAAACTACGCGTTTTATAACATTAAATTTAGCTAGAGGACCCATTGGTTCATCACAAATGAATTCAATTATACATAATATAGGAAACACTTGTTCATCTTGTGGAAATTAAACATGAGAGATTTATTATTCGGTTTAATAATTATTAAACCGAATAATTATATATATATATATACCACAATATAATGGACAGTATTAACTTAAATAGCGATTCCTACACAAATACCGAAATTGAAAAATTATTGCATTTAATTCCTCCATATAATTTATCTGATATAATCGTTTCAAAAAAAAACCTAATTAATAAACTTGGCACTACAGGAAATATGAATGTAATTTCTTTTATAGAAACAATTTCGGGACGTTTACAAAACCATATCAATACAATAGACCCAAATGGGTTTAGTTATATTAATAATACCAAAGTTATAGAACAAGGAAGTAATTTTATAATAGAAAATCCCGATGTTAGTATAGGAAAAAATGCAAAATTTGAAGAAGGCCGTATTACTTTAGATTCAAAAAGTGCTCCGCCTGGTAAGTTGAATCCAATTAATGTTCGCACAGTTACACAAGCGATCAGCATTGACTCTAGATTTCGTCCCAATTATGGTACAACTAAATCTACGAATTTTGATATTACGCTGCCGTCTATTCAAAAAAATGTCGTAAATATGCGTGTTGCATCTATTGAATTACCAACAACTTATTACGCTGTTTCTGCTTATAATGGAAATTCAACTTGTCTTATTGAGGATTTAAGTAATAATGGACACGGCTGGCTTCTTACTTTACCGGATGGGAATTATGAACAATCATGGGCTAAAAATAGTAATGCTGCTGATATTTCTACGGCGATGAATACTGCCATCTTAAATGCATCACCTGTTACCATAAATTTAACTGGAAAGACAGGCACATCTGGTGTTGTATCCAATTTAACTGCGAATGATTTAACATTTATATTAGATCAAGTGAGTGGAAAATCAAAATTTGATGTTAGTGGTGGTGTGTTGAATCAATCTGGAATAAAAATTCATTTTAATGTAAATGAAAATGGTATTATAGATAATAATACAAATCTACAGATGCGTTTAGGGTGGCAATTAGGTTACCGTAAGGCAGAATATACAGCTACCCCTAGCACACAAGCCATATCCGAAGGAATTTGTTTGGTGTGTGGTCCAAGATATGGTTTCATATCAATTGACGATCGTCAAAAAAACACAGGTCCAGCATATATGGTAGCATATGCCAATTCTATATTACAAAATAATATTATTACGCGTATTAATCTTGCAGAATTACAAGCTGATTCAGGTGTGTATCAATGCACGAATGATCCTGGTCTAACAACGCAATTAAATAGAACGCGCGAATATTTTGGACCCGTTGATATACAGCGATTGCATATCGCTCTTTATGATGAATTTGGGCGTATTATTGATTTAAATAATATGGACTGGTCTATTACACTCGCATTTGAGTTGCTCTATAATTAAAAAAATAATGAATATAATATGTAATTTATGTATTAGAATATTCTTATTCGTATTCGTATTCTAATTTTTATTCTAATTTACTGTAAAATTCTTGCACCTTTTTATTAACTTTTATTTTTTGAGGGTCAAATGCGGTCAAATACAACCCTTCCAAACTTTTAATACGCGACAAGGCAACATAGGTTTGCCCGCATTCAAATATACTGCTCCCAGCGTCAATCTGCGCCATATCCAGCGACATGCCTTGTGATTTGTGAATTGTGACCGCCCAAGCATAAATAAGAGGTATTTGTTTTACGCCAATAGATGCATTGGTTTCACTACTCCATGTATGGTATTGGATAATTCTCTTGTATCCATTTGTAAACTGGACTAAGGGCAATCCATTACTTACAAAATCAACAATAACGCCTTGACTGCCGTTCACGAGTGGTTCGGCACTTTCCATATCAATATTGGCAATACACATTACTTGCGCACCAACTTTTAATATAATTTCTTTTTCAGCCATTATATTATTCATCATATAAGTGTATTCCGTTTCACGTTGCTCTGGTGAACTATGACTACTGCCATTATATGTTTTTTTTAAATCGTCCGGTAACATTTCAACCCGTTGCAGTGAATACTTCTTTTCATTGCTAGTTAATTTCGCCATTTCTGCCATATTAATTACATCCACATCCTTTTTACGTGGTAATAATATCGTGGGTTTAAATGTATCAGGCATTCTTTTATTGAGTTGTCGGCTTAAAATATCAAATGATGATTTACTTAATTTGCCTATTCTTATACGGTTTAATATACTTGTATAGACATCATCTGTTTGACGAAATATTTTTTTCAATTGTATAACAACGTCAATTGTTGATTCCCATAAAGGGCTTTCAAAGCAAAAGGCCGATGCTGCTGAATCGTCGTATTCATAACCATATCCACCACCACCAATGGATAACGATGTACTATTTGATGATGATGCTACTGGCGGCAATTGATAAAAATCACCCGAAAATACAATTTGTATGCCACCAAATGGAAGATGCGACTTTTGTTTACGCACCCCACGTGCAATCCCGTCCAAAATTTCAAATATTTTTTGCGACATCATACTGACCTCATCTATAACCAAAACATCCACCTTTTTCCAATTATGAGTTTTTTTTTTATTCGCAATAATACGTTTAACCACCAAATCCGCTGGTCCGTTTGCTAATCCAATACCTGCCCAAGAATGAACGGTTTTTGCTTGGCAATTCAGTAATACGGCCGCACAACCAGTTAATGCACATATTTGGATATTTTTACTACTTGCTTTACTAGTTTCTACCATTTTTTTAATAAGTGCTGTTTTTCCCGAACCGCCTGGACCTGTTAATAATAGATTATAACCGTTATTAAACGCTGTTAATGCCTGTTCTTGTTCTTCCGATAATATTATACTGGTCATTTTATAATATAATATAATCTAGTGTTGTTATTATATTGATTGATTATTATTGTTAATTCAATTTTTATATTTATTCTTTTATATTTATTCTTTTTAATTTTTATTCGTTTCTATATCATCATAATTTGGTGGAAGCTGTTTTTCATCATAATTTGTATTGGGTTGAGGATATTCTTGTAAAATAGGTTGTTTTTTCCTTATGTTTCCGTCCGTTATGCTATTATATGTATCTTCTCGTAAAATCACATATCTATTTTCACGTTCATTTTCAGCTTCTTGTCTTTTAATACAGTGGTTATTTATAATGAAAATAGAACCACAAATACATATTGTAGTTAATGTAGGTATTAAAAATTCAGGCACTAGCATAATGATACTTTTATACTAGTTATATATTTAAATATAAGATTATAAAATAATATGTTATAAAATTGATTATGTATTATTTTTTGATTAGTGTAATAATTATATATATATCATACAATGCATACTTGTCTATATTGTCAGCGTGAATATCAACGAAAAGTGTATTTTGAACGCCACGTTATTGCGTGTCAATTTTTATCAAAGACTAAAAAAGAGAATGAATTGGAAATGGAAGAATTGTCCGATACACCTAGCACACGTGATCTGTATAAAATTATCATGGAACTCGCTAGTAAATGTAATAAATTAGAAGAACAAATGAAAGAGGTTAATAAATGGACAAAGGTTAAAAAACAAAAACTTAATATTATTGATTGGTTAAATGAACATAAAAAAAATCATGTATCTCCATCACAACATAATAGTGAAATTAACAATAATAGTTGTATTTACTTTAATGATTTATTAAATACAATAAAAATATCACAAGATGATCTAAATGTCTTGTTTGAAACGGATTATACTGGTGGAGTTATGCATGTTTTGAAAAGACATTTAAATAATAGTGATACTAATAGTGATGTTTGGACACCTTTGTATGCATTTACATCAAAGGTAAATACTTTATATGTTTATATAGAAAATAAAATAGAGAACAAACGCGAATGGGTTTTATGTAATCATGATTATTATAATAAATTAATGTATTTACTAGACAAACAATTTATGGGTGCCTTTATTAAATGGCAAAATGAGAATAAACATAAAAGTTCATCTGATGATTTTGCTTTATTGTATTCAAAAAACATGAAAAAAATTATGGGTGGACAATTTACACGTGAACAATTATACTCACGTATAAAAAAAGAAATATATAATTACATTCAATGTGACCCTCCGAATGTGTTAGAATATGAGATTTCTTATTGAGGTAATTATTTACGAACGACGTGATTTCATTTTTTTGCATTTTTTACCTCTTTTACCTTGTTTATATTTGTGTTTACGTGTTTTTTGTTTTCTACCACCTAATTGTGCTGGTGCTGCCGCTGGTGCTGCCGCTGGTGCTGCCGCTGGTGCTGCCGCTGGTGCTGCCGCTGGTGCTGCCGCTGGTGCTGCCGCTGGTGCTGCCGCTGGTGCTGTCGCTGGTGCTACCGCTGG